>Ga0247611_10001051_pt1 | contig 51587 bp, 50 predicted proteins | sample 177DNAGHGhighgp2_FD_192422 | JGI IMG/M metagenome (GOLD analysis project Ga0247611, IMG submission 192422) | Sheep rumen microbial communities from Palmerston North, Manawatu-Wanganui, New Zealand - 1770 DNA GHGhigh gp2 | ecosystem: Host-associated > Mammals > Digestive system > Stomach > Rumen... | reverse complement strand
TTGAGCCACTTCTTGTTATTCCAGCCGATGGTCTGGAACATCGACCAGAAACCGTGCTCCAGGTGCAGGAACAGGGCGATGAACCACACGATGTACAGGGCCACCATCCACCAGTTCTTGAAGGTCATCAACAGGAGGTAGTACGGATTCTCCGCTTCGGCGCCCATGAACTCCTGCAGCTGCATCTTGGCCCAGAAGTGGGACAGGTGGAAACCCAGCAGGCCCAGGACGATGATGCCGAGGATGAACATATTCTTCGCGGCCCAGCTGTCGTTCTTCGCCTTGGAGGCCACCTCATAGCGCTTGATGCCGCCCCGCTTGGTGTAGTTCTCGATGGAGAGCCAGATGCCGAAGCCGATGTGGAGGATGAAACCAAGGGCCAGAATCGGGACCATGATGTCGATGAACGGCGTGCTCATGAAGTCGCAGCCAATCTGGAACCAGCCGTCGCCGGTGGAGAAGCGGACCGCGTCTTCGGCCACCTTGCCGAAGTTCCCGTGCAGGGAGTCGATCACGGAGAAGAAATTGATGGTGCCGTGCAGGAGCAGGAAGATCACGAGGAAAGCGCCGGTGACGCTCTGGACGAACTTCTTGCCGATGGAGGAGGTCAGGAATTTAGCCATATAGGATAGGTTGTTTCGTTAGTCTTGCAAGTATGCAAATATACGGTCTTTCTTGCATCTTTCATAATATTTCAATACTTTTGTTACAAATCAGAATCGAAACCGTATGTACAAGAGAGTTCTTCTCAAGCTCAGCGGCGAGAGCCTCGGAGGCCCCGCCGGCAAGGGTCTGGACACGGAAAGCCTGTCCGCTTATGCCAAGGAAATCGCGGCCGCCGCGAAGGCCGGCCTCCAGGTCGCCATCGTCAATGGCGGCGGCAACATCTTCCGCGGCCTGCAAGGGGTCGGGAAGGGCTTCGACCGCGTGGACGGCGACAAGATGGGCATGCTCGCCACGGTCATCAACTCCCTCGCCCTCTCCATGTTCATCAAGGAAGAAGGCGTTGATGCACAGGTATTTACGGCTACGCCCATGGAGCCCGTCGCGAAGTACTACATGCGGGACGACGCGGTGAAGGTGCTCGAGCGTGGCGGCGTCGCCCTCATCGCCGGCGGCACCGGCAACCCCTTCTTCACCACCGACTCCGGCGCCGCCCTGCGCGCCCTCGAGATCGGCGCGGACGCCCTCCTCAAGGGCACCCGCGTGGACGGCGTCTACACCGCCGACCCGGAGAAGGACCCCACCGCCGTCAAGTACGACGAACTCACCTTCGACGAAGCCATCTCCAAGCACCTCAAGGTGATGGACCAGACCGCCTACGCCCTCTGCTCCGACGGCAATATGCCCATCATCGTCTTCGACATGAACGCCACCGGCAACCTCACCAAGCTCATCAAAGGCGAAAAGGTCGGCACCCTCGTGCATCCGTAGGGCAGAGCCGGGCACGCCTCCCCCCCAAAGGAGCCATTCCCCGGGCAGGCGTCGAATATAATCTATTGATTAATAAATATTTACGCAAAGTGTTCTGGGTATAATTCCCCAGAACACTTTGCGTAAGCCCTTGACCGATCGGAACTTCCATTCGACGCGTTCTTTTTTGCTTTTCTCAAAAAACCTTCCGAACTTCGTATTCGGCCCCTTTCGGGAGCGTTCTTGCAGCTGAGAGCCATGAAGAGAAGGTTTTTTATCAAAGGCATACTGAATCACTGCTACCAACGGATGGAAGATGGTGGTGTCTTGTTCTATACCTATGGCGACCACCTGGTCTTCTTTACCCAGTACTGTATCATGGCCCGGAAGTATCGCATCCAAGTCCTTGCCTTGTGCCAGATGCCGGACCATGTCCACGACTCCATTCTCGCGGATCGGAAGCACGATTTTGAGCAGTTCAAACAGTATACCGGAGCGGGATTCGTCCGGAAAAGGAACAAGCGCTTTGGGTTGAGCGGACCGGTTTTCGAATGCTCTTTCGGCAGTGTTCCCAAGATGGGAGACAAGAAGGCCCGATCCAATCTCATCTATGTCGGGAACAATCCTGTTGAGCGGCAATTAGTACCCTTCGCAGAACAATATCGTTGGAACTACCTGGCCTATGCCGGATCGGACCATCCGTTCTCCGAAAAACTGGTTATCCGGAGGGCTCGCTGGCCGCTCCAAAAAGCCGTCAAGGAAGTAAGGGCTCAATTCAAGGCCGGAAAGCCGATGGATTACGCGCAACTGGAGCGGTTGTTTCGACCTTTGGACCGTAAAGAAGGACTGCAGCTTACGGATTTCATTATCAGTACCTACAATGTAATCGATTATCAGGCCGCCCTTCGCTTTTTCGGATCCTATGAGCAAATGCTCGTTGCCTTGCATGCAACGACGGGAAGCGAGCACGACTTGAACGAAATCTTCATCGGCAAGTCCGATGCCCACTACAATCGGATGACTTCCATCCTGCTCCGGGAGGGGAAAGTGAAGGAAATCCACGAGATTCTCTCCCTGTCTGTCGACGAGAAATACGAACTGTTTCTTCTCCTGCGGCGGGAGACATGCGCTACCGCCGAACAGATTGCCGCCTTCCTGCACATGCCGCTGAAAAAAGCGTCGAATGGAAATGATTGATCGACAACTATTTACATAAAGTATTCTGGGGGTATTTACCCAGAACACTTCGCACAAAACATTGATTCACAGGTAATTCCATTCGACGGCACCTTACCGCCCCCTAGATCGCCCGGGTCTTTTCGCGGAGCCAGGCGGCGATGTCGGCGGGGAGGCGGGGCGAGAGGGTGCGGTAGACGCGCTCGTTGTAGGCGTTGAGCCAGGCGATTTCGTCGGGAGTGAGAAGGTCGCGGACCAGGACCGACGTGTCGTAGTGGCAGAGGGTCAGGGTCTCGAAGGAATACCACGTGCCGAAATCGTTCGTGCCGTCCTCCCGCACGAGGACCACGTTCTCGTGCCGCACGCCGTGCATGCCCTCGCGATAGAGGCCCGGTTCGATGGTGTTGATGATGCCGGGGACGTACGGGTAGGCGTTGAAGTTCTGGCGGAACTCCTGCGGACCTTCATGGACATTGAGGAAGAAGCCGATGCCGTGGCCGGTGCCGTGGCCGAAGTTGCGTTTGGTCTGCCAGAGGGGGTTGCGGGCCAGGATGTCCAGGTGGCAGCCGCAGGTGCCCACCGGGAACACGGCCATGGACAGGTCGATGTGGCACTTCATCACGAGCGTATAATCCTCCTTCTCCAGGGCCGTGCAGGGGCCGAGGGGAATCGTGCGCGTGATGTCCGTAGTTCCGAAGAGGTACTGGCCGCCGGAGTCCAGGAGGTACAGGCCGCGCGGCTCAAGGACCGGCGCGCCGGTGCGCGGCGTCACGTAGTGCGGGAGCGCGGCGCCGGGCCCGTAGGCCGAGATGGTCTCGAAGCTGTCGCCCCGGTAACCCGGGATCTTCGCCCGGAAAGACTGCAGCTTGCAGGCCGCTTCCCATTCATCCACCTGTCCCACCTGGCCTTCCAGCCAGTACAGGAACTGTTCCATGGCAAGACCGTCCTCCAGGTGCGCCTCCCGCATGCCTTCGATCTCGACCCGGTTCTTGATCGACTTGCGGAGCGGAACGGGCGAGAGGCCCTCCACCACATCGTAACCGCATTCTTCCAGGCATTCGCGGAAATGGATGTTCAGGGTGGACGGATCCACATAGATCCGGTCCACGTCCTGGTCCACGAAGGTGGACAGCGCGGCAGTAGCCTCGGCATAATCGCAGAGAGTGACCTCGTCGGCCGCCAGCTCGTCGAAGCTGGCCAGCGTCTCCTCGTCCGGCTCGCCGAAGGCATCCTTCCGGACGAACCAGTACACCTGGTCCATGGTCACGAGCAGGTAGGAGATCACGACCGGATTATAGTCCACGTCGGATCCGCGCACGTTCAGCAGCCACGCAATCTCGTCCAGGGCAGTCAGGAAGATGGCATCGACCTCCTGCCGCATCATCCAGATGCGGAGCCAGTGGATCTTCGATTCGCGGGATTCGCCCGTCAGGTCCTCGCCCAGCGTGATGACCGGGGTGGACGGAATCGCGGGACGGTCCGTCCACAGCGGGGACAGCATGTCCGGAACGGAGACCACGCGGACGGCGCCGTCGAACGCGGCCTTCAGGCCCGCGGCAGCGGCCACCGTCTGGCACAGTCCGTCCACCGCCACGACCGGTTCCTCGAAGCCGCGGGAGGCGAGCCACTGCGGGATGGGTATCTGTTCCGGCACGCGCATCTTATGCAGTTCGATGCTCGTTCCGGCGAGCTGCTTCACCGCCTGGATGAAATACCGCGTATCGGTCCACAGGCCGGCATGGTCCAGGGTAATGCACAAATCCCCCGCCTCGCCCGTGAAGCCGGACACCCATTCCACCTGTTTCCAGCGCCGGGCCGGATATTCGCTCGCATGGGGGTCGCTGCCCGTCAGGATAACGGCGTCCCAGCCGTTCTCGCGCATCAGGTCCCGGATGGCCTCCACGCGCTGTGCAAAGACGTTTTCCATGGTATGATTCTTGACAGTTTTCACAAATATAGATATATTTGCAGATATTTAAAACGAAAAGAACCATGACTGAAGATCCCCTCGAGAGAATCGAACGCGAAGAGCGTGAGAAGAAAAACCGCAACGGCTCCCTGAAGACCGCGACCATCATCCTCGCCGTCGCCGCCCTGGCGCTCGGCGGCGCCCTGGCCTGGATCTGGAGCCAGAAGAGCAGCCTCGTGAACGAGCTCGAAGGCGAAAAAGCCGAACTGACCCAGCAGCTCCTCAACCTGCAGTCCGACTTCGAAACCCTGAATTCCGACTACGAAAGCATCAACAGCCAGCTGGACACCTCCCGCGAGCAGGTGGCCCTCCTCATCGACAAGCTCTCGAAGACCGAGGCCACGAACCGCGCGAAGATCCGCCAGTACGAGAAGGAACTGGGCACCCTGCGCTCCATCATGCGCGGCTACATCGTCCAGATCGACTCCCTGAATACCCTGAACAAGCGCCTCACCGCCGATGCCGCCGCTGCGCGTAAGGAAGCCGCCGAGAGCCGTCAGGCCAATGAGAACCTGACCCGCCAGGTAGAGAACCTGTCCGGCCAGGTGGCCGCCGGCTCCGTCGTGAAGGCCCGCGGCCTGCACCTGGAGGCCTACAACGGCTCCGACCGGGCGACCGACCGCTCCAGCCGCGTCACCTACTTCGTCGCGACGCTCTCCCTCGTGGCCAACGAGATTGCCGAGCACGGTCCCATCCGCGTCTATGTCCGCGTCAAGGATCCGAACGGAAACGTCATCCTGAACAGCTCCTCCACGGACTTCACCGTGGGCGGCGAGACCATGACCGCCTCCGCCTCCCGTGAGGTGGACTACGAAGGCCAGGATGTGGAGATGAGCATCTACATCAAGGAAGTGGGCGAGCTCGGCAAGGGCATCTACACCGCCGAGGCCTATACGGAGAAGACCTTCCTCGGACGCAGTGAACTGATGCTGCGATAAGCCCATGATCTACATCCACGTCCCCTTCTGCAAGCAGTTCTGCACCTACTGCGATTTCTATTCGGAGATCGCCGGGGAAGGATGCTTCAAGCCCTATGCCGACGGCGTTTGTGCGGAAATCCGCCAGCGGGCGAAGGACATGGACGACGATCCCAAGACCCTGTATTTCGGTGGCGGCACCCCTTCGGTGCTGCCGCTTTCCGTTCTGACCCGCATCCTCATCACCCTGGACGAGGTCGGCCACGGCGGGCCCTACCGCGAGTTCACGATGGAAATGAACCCGGAGGACCTCGTCGAAAAGGGAAAGGGCTATGTAGAAAGCCTCCTCTCCCTGGGCGTGAACCGCCTGAGCATCGGTGTCCAGTCCTTCGACGACGGGATGCTCCAGTGGATGAACCGCCGGCACGACGCCGCCCGGGCGAAGGAAGCCTTCCGCCTCGCGCGGGAAGCCGGGGCCGAGAACATCAGCCTGGACCTCATCTTCGGCATCACCCACCTGGAGGACGCCGTCTGGGCCGACACCATCGACCAGGCCATCGCCCTGGGCCCGGAACACATCTCCTGCTACCAGCTCACCGTCGAAGGCGAGAGCGCCCTCGCGGAGCTGGTTGCCGAGGGGCGCTACACCGAGGCCGACGACACCCTCTGCCGCCGACAATATGACATGCTCTGTCAGAAACTTGCCGCGGCCGGATACCACCATTACGAAATCTCCAATTTCGCCAAGGAAGGCTTCGAGGCGGTCCATAACGGCGGCTACTGGGCACGCCGCCCGTATGTGGGAATCGGCCCCGGAGCACATTCTTTCCGGGGAAATACCCGTTCCTGGAACAGCAAGGTCCTCCGCGGCTGGAAATCGACGAAAGAGATCCTCTCCCCCGAAGACTCCCTGGTCGAAACCATCATGCTGTCTCTCCGGACTGACAAGGGCATCGACGCCGGCTTCCTGCACGGAAATTGCAGCAAGGAGGACATCGGACGACTCCTGGAGAGCGGAGCCCTGGTCCGCACGGGCGACCGCTACCGGATTCCCGAGGACCGCTTCTTCGTCTCCGACGAGATCATCCGCGAATTGATTTAAAACCACATCATCATGGCAAGCTCGAAATCTTTCTTCTCCCTCCTGGCGGGTCTCGCTGCAGGCGCCGCATTCGGTATCCTCTACGCTCCGGACAAGGGCTGGAAAACCCGCGCCCGCGTGAAGAAAGCCGCGGAGAACGGCTACGAGGACCTCAAGGAAAACCTCGGCGACCTGAGTTCCAAGGTCGATGCGAAGGCCGCCCAGGCCAAGGCCTCCCTCAAGGACATCCGGGAAACCCTCCGCTCGAAGGGCGCCGAAATCAAGGAAGACACCCGCGACATGCTCCTGAAGCAGCTGGAGCGGCTGGAGAACGCCCTCAAGCAGGCCGAGGAGACCGCCGAGGCCAACGTCACCGAGCAGCCCGACGACCAGGCTCCCGAGGCATGACGCGCTTCACCGAGCCGGCCGAAGACCTCTCCCGGAGAGCCAAGGACTACATCGACCTCCGCCTGGACGACGTGAAACTCCGGACGGCGAAAGGCCTGTCCATCACCGCATCCAAGCTGGTAGCGTTCTTCCTCATCATCGGAGTGGGGACGAGCCTCATCCTGGCGTTGTCCTTCGGCCTGATCCTGCTGATTGGCGAACTCATCGGCAGCTACGCCTGGTCGGCCTTCGGCGTGTCGGTCCTGCTGGCCCTCGGCCTCTGGATCCTCATCCGCCGGCGCGACCACCTGTTCAAGGACACCTTCGTCCCCCTGTTCATCAACCTCTTCTTCAACGACGACGACGATGAACAAGAAAAGTAAATATCTGGAAATCAAGACGCTGGACGAACTCAGCGCCGCCATCCACGGCAACCGGGCGCTGATCGAGGCCAAAAGCGAATCGGTCCAGACGGGCCTCGCCCAGGTCCAGGACTTCTACACACCCCGGAACATCGCGCTCAATGGCGTGCGGAGATTTGCCCTGGACCACCACCTGTACACCATCGGCATCAACGCCGTCCGTTCCCTCCGAAAACTCCTCGAAAAATGACCTACCTCCGCAGAGCAATCAAGTACTTCATCCAGACCTGCCTCCTGCTCACCATCATCATCGGCATCCTGATGCTTTCCGGGATGGTGTCCAAGGACATCTCCGTCGCCTTCTCGCATGGCTGGACCTCCGTCTGGTGGATCCTCGCCATCTTTGCCGTGATGGCGCTCGCCTATCCCTTTTTCGGCTACCAGAAGCGGACCATCCGGGTCAATGGCGACCCGGCCCAGGCGCGGGACGGCATCGTCGAAGCGCTGAAAATCCGGGGCTACGTGCTGGAAAGCGATGCGGACGGCGTCCTGAAATTCCATCTTTCCTCGCCCGTGAACCGGGCCTTCCGGTTCTGGGAAGACACCATCACCCTCGCGCCCATCCTGGGAGGCTGGGAAGCGGAAGGCCTCTCCCGCGACCTCGTCCGGGTCGTGAGTTCCATCGAACACTATTTCAGAAACCGGGGTAACGACTGATTCTCCGCCCCCCTATTGCTGCTGACTCCCGCCTGCAAGATCCAGGATTTCCGACGTGATCTTCTGCTGGCGGGATTTGTTGTACTGCAGGGTGAGCTCCTGCAGGAGGTCCTCGCCGTTGTCGGTGGCCGTCTGCATGGCCACGGTCCGGGCGGCGTGCTCGGAGGCGTTGCTGTCCAGCAGGGCGGTGTAGAACTTCAGGCGCAGGGACTTCGGGACGAGGTCCGCCAGGAGGGAGGAGGCGGAAGGTTCTAGGATGTAGTCGACGTCAGATTCCTTCGCTTCGCTCGGAATGACAGAAGAATCTCCGCTCGAAATGACAGAGGTCATCGGCAGGAGGGTTTCCCGCACGGGAACCTGCTTGCCGGAGGAGACGAAGTGATTGTACACCAAGTCGATGCGGTCCAGGTGGCCGGCGAGGAACTCTTCCATCAGCTTTTCCGCAAGTTCCGCGGCGGGGGCGTAGGAAGGCTTGTCGGCGAGCTTCTGGTAATCCGCCGGCGAAGGCTTTCCGGCCTTCCGCATCGCATCGGCCATCTTGCGGCCGATGCTATAGACGGTGACGTCGGCCTCGCCGTAGGAGCGGATCGTTTCCAGCGTGAGGCGCACCGCATTGGCATTGAACGCCCCGCAGAGGGAGGAATTGGAAGCGAAAGCGACGAGGGCGATGCGCTGCGTGGGCGCGTCCGGCCCCGCCGCCGGGGTCCGGGTGTACTCCCCGCTCACCTTCGCGCCGGAGGCCACGAGATGGTCCAGCATCCCCTGCAACTTCCGCTCGTAGGGACGCATGCCCTCGATGGTCTGCTGCGCCTTGCGGAGCTTGGCGGAGGCCACCAGCTTCATCGCGGAAGTGATCTTCAGCGTACTCTGGACGGAGCCGATACGGCCCTTTATTTCCTTTAAGGAGGGCATGGGTTATAGCATTCCGGCGATGATGGAGGTAGCTTCGACACGGATGATGTCGCCGATCTCGTCGGTCATCTTGCCGGCGGCAAGCGGCGCGAGGACATCGTCCTTGTGCAGGGCGCGGATGCGATCCAGGAACAGGTCCTGGAACTCGCGGACGCGGTCCACGGGGATGTCGCGCATCAGGGCGTTCGTGCCGCAGTACAGGACGGCGATCTGCTCGCCGACGGGCATCGGACTGTACTGGGGCTGGATGAGAAGCTGGTTGTTCTTGCGGCCCTTGTCCAGGGCCATCGCCGTGACCTTGTCCATGTCCGAGGAGAACTTGGAGAAGGCCTCGAGCTCGGCGTACTGGGCCTGGTCGATCTTCAGGGTGCCGGCGACCTTCTTCATGGACTTCACCTGCGCGCTGCCACCCACACGGGAGACGCTGATACCCACGTTGATAGCCGGGCGGATGCCCTGGTTGAACAGGCCGGACTCCAGGTAAATCTGGCCGTCGGTGATGGAGATCACGTTGGTCGGGATGTAGGCCGATACGTCGCCGGCCTGCGTCTCGATGATCGGGAGGGCGGTGAGGGAACCACCGCCCCGGACCTTGCCCTTGAGGGCTTCGGGGAGATCGTTCATCTGCTCGGCGACTTCCTGCTGGCCGATGATCTTCGCGGCGCGCTCGAGAAGGCGGGAATGCAGGTAGAAGATGTCGCCCGGATAGGCCTCGCGGCCGGAAGGACGGCGGAGGATCAGGGACACCTCGCGATAGGCGACCGCCTGCTTGGAAAGGTCGTCATACACGACGAGGGCGTGGCGGCCCGTGTCGCGGAAGTATTCGCCGATGGCCGCGCCGGCGAACGGCGCATAGTACTGCAGGGCGGCCGGGTCCGCAGCGGTGGCGGCGACGACGATGGTGTAGTCCATCGCGCCGTGGTCGCGGAGGGTCTTCACGATGCTCGCGACGGTGGAGCCCTTCTGGCCCACGGCCACATAGATGCAGTAGACCGGATCCCCCTTCAGGAAATTGCCCCGCTGGTTGATGATGGTGTCGATCGCCAGGGCGGTCTTGCCGGTCTGGCGGTCGCCGATGATGAGTTCGCGCTGGCCGCGGCCGATCGGAATCATCGCGTCGATGGCCTTGAGGCCCGTCTGCAGCGGCTCGTTCACGGGCTGGCGGTAGATGACACCCGGAGCCTTGCGCTCCAGGGGCATGTCGACCTTTTCCCCACCGATATTGCCCAGACCGTCCAGGGGATTGCCGAGCGGGTCTACGACACGGCCCACCAGCGTCTCGCCTACCGGGATGGAGGCGATGCGGCGGGTACGCCGGACTACGGCCCCTTCCTTCAGGAGGTCCGTCGGACCCATCAGGACGGCGCCCACGTTGTCGGGCTCCAGGTTCATCACGACGGCCATCACGCCGTTCCCGCAGTCCAGCAGTTCGCCGGCTTCGGCATGGTCCAGTCCGTAGATGCGGACGACGCCGTCGCTGACCTGCAGGACTTTGCCGATCTCCTCGAACTGGAGATCGCTCTTGATATCCCGGAGCTGACTGAGCAGCACCTCGGAAATCTCGCTGGGTTTTATCGCATTGGGCATAAGCTACACGATTCTTCTGTTTTTCTCAATGAACTGGAGCTTGATCAGTTCCAGCTTGCGGGCGACGCTCTTGTCGATGATCGCGTCGTCGATGTCGAAGACGAATCCGCCGATCAGGTCCGGGTCCACCACGACCTCGATGTCGGCCTCGTCCCCCGTACGCTCCTTGACGAGGGCCTTGAGCCGCGCCACAAGCTCCTCGGGCGGTGGTACGGCCACCTTCAGGCGCGCTTTCCGGAACCCGAGACTCCGGTGGTACCGCTCCTTGAAATCCAGGAGGATCATCCGGAGGGCGCCGATCCGGCCATTCTCGATCAGCAGGTCCACGAAACGCGCAAGTTCCGGCACCATCGGCTCGCCGAGGGCCGCCTGGAGCAGTTCCCGCTTCTTTGTGTCGGACACGACGTCCTTCGCGGCCATCATCCGGGACAGGTCAGGCACTTCGCCGAGGACACGGGCCAGCTTTTCCGCCTGCTTGCAGACGGAATCGCCGTTCCCGGTCTCCCGGACGTATTTCACCAGGGCGTCGGCATACCTGGTCCGGATGATGCTGTCGTTCACGACTGGACTTGTTCACGGACGGTCTCCTCGACCATCCTGTCAATGTATTCCCGCTGCTCTTTGTCCTCGGAGAGCTCCTTGCGGAGGATCTTCTCGGCGATGGACACGGAGAGCACGGCGACTTCCTTGCGGACGTCGCGCAGGGCGGCTTCCTTCTCGGTCTCGATCTCGGCGCGGGCGTCGGCGAGGATCTTGGCGGCTTCCTCACGGGCCTGCTCCTTCGCATCCGCAATCAGCTTGCTGCGGGTGTCTGCAGCCTCCCGGAGGATCTGCGCCTGTTCCTTGCGAGCGTCCTCGAGCATCTGGGCGTGTTCCGCCAGCATACCGGCCATCTGCGCCTCGATCTGGTGTGCGTCCTTCAGCGACTTCTCGATGGTGGCGTTCCGCTTCTCGACCATCGAGGTGATGATCGGGAAACCGAACTTCGCCAGCAGGAAGAACAGGAGGCCGAAGATGACGACCATCCAGAACAGGAGGCCGGCGTCGGGCGTAATCAGTTGCATCGGTTAACGGAAAACGACCAACAGACAAACGATGATGGCGAACAGGGCCGCGCCCTCGATCATACCGGCGGCGATGATCATGGTCGTCCGCATGTTGCCCGCGCTTTCGGGCTGGCGGGCGATGGACTCCATGGTGCTCTTACCGATCTTGGCGATGCCATAGGCACCGGCAAACGCCGCAAGGGCCGCGCCGACGGCGGCTCCGACCTTTCCAAGGACCGCACCGGCGGCCGCCTGAAGAATCATGGTAACAAGTAACATAGTCTTTATAGTTTTAAACAGTTTATTCTCCATGGGCCCTGGCGAGCCCGATATAGATCGACGACAGGGTCGTGAAAACGTAGGCCTGGATGAACGCCACCAGACACTCCAAGGCATCCAGAAACAGCCCGAACAGCACCGATACGACGCTCATGGACCCGGTCAGGACCGGTCCGTACTTGGCCATGATGAAGATGACGCACACGACGCTCAGGATCATGATATGACCGGCGAGCATGTTGGCGAAGAGTCGGATGGTCAGGGACACCGGCTTCATCAGGGCGCTGAAGACCTCGATGACCGGCATGATGGGTTTCAGGAACAGCGGAACGTCAGGATTGAAAATCTCCTTATAATAGTGCCTGGTTCCGGTCAGGTTCACCGTGAAGAAGGTGCACAGGGCCAGCACCAGGGTGATGGCGATGTTGCCCGTCAGGTTCGCCCCGCCCGGGAAGAACGGCAGGATACCCATGAAATTGTTCAGCAGGATGAACAGGAAGGCCATGCACAGGTAGGGGGAATACTTGCGGTAATCCTCCTCACCGATGTTCTCGCGGGCCATGTCGTGGACCATCATCACAAGCGGTTCCACCAGGGCCGCGATGCCCGTCGGCGCCTCATTCAGCACGTCGTGTTTCTTGTACCACCGGGCTGTGCAAAGGATGATGACAAGCAGCAGGAGGCTGGATATCATCAGCGAGAGCACGTTCTTGGTGATGGAGATGTCGAAAGGACGCTTCCCGCTGTCCACCTCCACGATCTTCCCCTTTTCCGGGTCGATCACCAGGCCTTCATAGGACTCCCCGTGCTCCAAATGCCTGGAAGAGAACACATGCCAGCCTGTAGAACTGTGCACGATGACCGGCAGGTGCAGTATCACATGCTTGTCTCCCCAAGTGAGGATATGCCACTCGTATTCATCGCCGATATGCTCGAAGATGATTCCGGCAACGTCGACGTCCTCCTCCGCCTGCGGCGCAGGGGCAGGTGCGGCAAAGAGCAGCAGCAATATGAGCCAGGTCAGGATCATACTTCCACGCAAACGTCCACTTGGTTGTCACGCACCTCGACGAATCCTTCATTGATGGGAATCCGGGATTCCTTGCCGTCGGAGACGTACACGATCTCGCCCTTCTCCAGGGAGGAGATGATGGGCGCGTGGTTCTTCAGGACCATGAACGGGCCGATGGTCCCCGGCAGCGTCACGCTGGACACCGCCTGCTCCACGAGCGTCCGCTCGGGCGATACGATATGCAGTTTGATTACGTCCATTATTCCTTGGCCGCCGCCAGCAGTTTCTCACCCTTGGCGATCGCGTCCTCGATCGTGCCCACGTTCAGGAAGGCCTGTTCCGGGAGGTAGTCCACCTCGCCGTCCAGGATCATGTTGAAGCCCTTGATGGTGTCCTCGATGGAAACCATCACGCCCGGGACGCCGGTAAACTGGCCGGCGACGTGGAACGGCTGCGACAGGAAGCGCTGGACGCGGCGGGCGCGGTTGACCGTGGTCTTGTCCTCGTCCGAGAGTTCGTCCATGCCGAGGATGGCAATGATGTCCTGCAGCTCCTGGAAGCGCTGGAGGATCTGCTTCACGCGCTGGGCCGTGTTGTAATGGGCCTCGCCCACGATGTTCGGGTCCAGGATGCGGGAGGTGGATTCCAGTGGATCCACGGCCGGGTAGATGCCGAGGGCCGTGATCTTACGGCTCAGAACCGTGGTCGCGTCCAGGTGCGAGAAGGTGGTCGCCGGGGCCGGGTCCGTGAGGTCGTCGGCCGGGACATAGACCGCCTGCACCGAGGTGATGGAACCGTTCTTGGTGGAGGTGATGCGTTCCTGCATCTGGCCCATTTCCGTCGCGAGCGTCGGCTGGTAGCCCACGGCCGACGGCATGCGGCCCAGCAGGGCGGACACCTCGGAACCCGCCTGGGTGAAACGGAAGATGTTGTCGATGAAGAAGAGGATGTCGCGGGGGCCTTCGCCCGAATCGCTGTCACGGAAGGATTCCGCGAGCGTCAGGCCGCTCAGGGCCACGCTGGAACGGGCGCCCGGGGGTTCGTTCATCTGGCCGAAGACCATGGACACCTGGGATTTCTTGAGTTCCTCCTTGTCCACGAGGGAGAGGTCCCACTTGCCTTCCTCCATCGCCTTGTTGAAGGCCTCGCCGTAGCGGATGACGTTGGATTCGATCATCTCCCGGAGGAGGTCGTTGCCCTCGCGGGTACGCTCGCCCACGCCGGCGAAGATGGAGAAGCCGTTATGGGCCTTCGCAATGTTGTTGATGAGTTCCTTGATGAGGACGGTCTTGCCCACGCCGGCGCCGCCGAACAGGCCGATCTTGCCGCCCTTGAGGTAGGGCTCCAGCAGGTCGATGACCTTGATGCCCGTGAACAGGACTTCCTGCGAGGTGGTGAGGTCTTCGAATTTCGGGGGTTCGCGGTGGATCGGGAGGGCCTCCGACCGGGAAAGGGTGTCCAGACCGTCGATGGTTTCGCCCACGACGTTCATCACGCGGCCGCGGATCTGCGCGCCGACCGGCATCGCGATGGGCTGGCCCGTGGGGACTGCCGCCATGCCGCGGCTCAGGCCGTCGGTGGAGTCCATCGCCACGCAGCGGACCGTGTCCTCGCCGATGTGCTGCTGCACCTCCACGACGAGCGTCCGACCGTTTTCCCGCTTGATTTCCAGCGCTTCATGGATGCGGGGCAGGTCCCCGTCCTCGACGCTGAAGTGCACATCCACCACCGGTCCCACGACCTGGGTGATCATTCCTGTTCCGTTTGCCATGCGGTTCGTTTTTTGTCTATCTACAAATATAGCGATTTTATTTCAGATACTGGCGGAAAAACGCCCACATTTCCTCACAGGTGTCCATATCGGCGAGGTGCCAGCTATGCTTGGCGCCCTGCACTTCGTACAGCCGGACCTCGATGCCGTCGTCCCCGCCCAGGTAGCGGTGCAGGACGACGGGATGCTCGCCCTTTTGGGGAAGTGTCGTCGTTTCCTCGTGCGTGCAACGGGCCTGTGCGGCCCAGTAGCCCACGGCGGCGGGCACGGCGATGTACGCGCCCCAGCCGCCCGTGTCCGTGGGGTCGCCTTCCCACATGGAAGTCTTGTCGGCGGTGCCGTGGACCTCCATCAGCGGAACGGGCTTTTTCGCCTTCCATTCCTTGTAGGCCCACTGCATCGTCAGGCCTGCGATGGTGGCATAGGCCCGGAACAGGTCCGGATACTTGTAAGCCATGAAATAAGTCATCTCTCCCCCATTGGACATGCCGGACATGAAGACATTGTCCTTGCCGATGTGATGCGTCTTGCGGAGATGCTTGACCAGGGCCTTGACGAAGCCCACGTCATCCCGCTCCAGGCCCTGCTGGACGTCGTAACCGACGTTCCAGCCGGTCTTTCCTTTCGCGTCCTTCTCTCCCTGCGGATAGCATACGGCGAAGCCTTCACGCTCAGCAACTTCCAGCATCGACGGGCAATAGCCCTCGGCGTTGCCGCCGTAGCCGTGAAGGACCAGGACCAGCGGCGTGGCAGGACCGGCCCCTTCCGGGACATAGAGCCAATAGGAGCGGACTTCGCCCTTGTATCTCATCGTGTAGCGGACGGTCTCCGCCGCGTTTGCCAGGAAACACAGAAGCGCGGCAAGCGCCGCCAGAAGAATCTTTTTCATGGTTTTCTTGCTTGTTTACCTCCCACCGGCCGGCAGATGCTCCAGCCAGTACTTGAGCATGGTCCGATACAGGTGCATCGTAGTATTCTCGCGCTCGCTGATGCCATGGGTCCGCATCGGGTAGGACATCATCGAGAACATCTTGCCCTGCTTGACCAGCTCGTTCACGAGCATCTCGAGGCTCTGGTAATGGACATTGTCATCCCCGGTCCCATGGATCAGGAGCAGGTCGCCCTGGAGTCCGGCGGCATGGGTGATCGGAGAACCTTCCCGGTACCCGTCCGGATTCGTGGAGGGAAGGCCCATGTAGCGCTCCTGGTAGATGGAATCGTACAGGCGCTGCGAATAGACACCGGCGACGGCGATGCCCACGGCATAGATGTCCGGATGCTCGAACATCAGGTGGGCGGTCGAGGAACCGCCGCCGCTCCAGCCCCAGACACCGACGCGTTCCGGGTCCATGAAGGGGAACATTTCCTCCGCCAGGCGGACGGCCTTCGCATGGTCGGCCATGGCGAGGATGCCCACTTTCCCGTAGATGCATTTGCGCCATTCCCGTCCCTTGGGGTTGTTGGTTCCCCGCGGGTCGATGCTCGCGACGATGTAGCCTTGCTGGGCCAGGAGCTGGTTCCAGTAGTCGCCGGACCAGGAATCCTGCACGGTGGAGGAAGCCGGCTCTCCGTAGATATGGAAGATTACGGGGTATTTCTTCGCCGGGTCGAAATCCCGGGGCTTGATCATCCAGCCGTCCAGCACGGCCTCCCCGATGTCCACCTGGAAGTATTCCCGGGTCCGGAAGCCGTAGGAATCGTACACGGCCTTGAGGGCTGCATTGTCCTCCAGGCGGCGGACCGTCTTGTGGTCCGGCAGGGAAACCATCTCATATACCCGCGGTGTCTCGTGGTTGCTGAAACTGCACAAGGCGTACTTTGCGCCGGGAGAAATGTTGTAGGAATAAGTCCCGGTAAAACCTTGGGGCGTCACGCGCTCCGCGGCGCCTTTCCCGTCCAACCTGCTGCGGTAGAGATACTGCTCCACGGCGCTTTCCGGCGAGGCCATGTAATAGACATAACCGCCCTTGGGATCGATCCGGAGGACGTTGATGACATCAAAGTCGCCTTTCGTGACCAGCGTCTCCTTCTTTCCGTCCCGGGTTACCCGGTACAGGTGGCGCCAGCCGTCCTTCTCGCTGGTCCAGGTGAAATACTTGTTCCCGTCCAGCCAGACGATGTTGTCATGGATATTCAAGAACGCCTCGTCGTGGTCCTCATAGAAAGGCGTCAGTTCCATCGTGTTCACATCGCCGTAGTACACCGTATTCGTGTTCTGGAGGCGGTTCAGCTGCTGGATCATCACCTCGTCGGTGCCGGGGACGAACTCCATCCGGGCGATGTAGTTCTCCCGAGGGTCGCCCGGGACGGGGAACCACCCGGTCCGGGCGGTCTCCACGTCCACGACCCCCACCTTGACGGCCGAGTTCGTGGTTCCGGCCTTCGGATACGGCAGGGGGATGGTGAAGGAATAGAGCGAGTCGATGTTGTCGATTATCAGGAACGTGCCTGTGCCGCCGGTATCGGAGTGCCAGTAGGCGATCTTCTTGCCGTCGGGACTCCAGCGCCAGCCGTCGTAGCAGCTGAGTTCCTCCTCGTACACCCAGTCGAAATTGCCATTGACCATGACGTCGCCGCCGTCGAAGGTCAACTGGCGGCGTTCGCCGGTGGCCACGTCTTCGACATACAGGTTGTTGAAATAGACATAGGCGAACCGGTCGCCGGCCGGGGACAGTTTCCCGTACATCATCCGGGAAGGCTCGAGCCCTTTCCCGAGCTGGCGGACAGTGCCGGCAGCGACGTCCAGGAGCCAGTAGTCGCCGCGGGTGTTCCGGCGCCAGACCCGGCGGGAATTCGTATAGATGACGAGCTTGGTCTTGTCCTCGGACCAGGTATAGTCCTCCACGCGGAGCGGGCGGGCGGCCCCTTCCGGAACGAAGGCGGCCTGCGGGACGATGACGGTTTCCGCCAGGGTGGCGGCATCGACCCGGACCAGTCCCTTCTCCGTCAAGGCGGAATAGGAGCGGCCGTCTTCCATCCAGGTCGGCTGGGGAACGCCCCGGGCCCGGAAGGTGCCTTTCACGTAGATATCCTCGAGGGTCAGTTCGGGCTGGGCCTGTAAAGACAGGGCCGCCGTCAGGAGGACGGCGGCGCAGAGGGTGTATTTCAGGATCCTGTCCATGACCGTGGATTACTGTTCGGCCAGATGCTTTTCCCAGGCCCAGGCGGCGGCGAGGGTTTCCTCGACGGAACGGGTGGCTTTCCAGCCCATTTCCGTATTGGCCAGGGTGGGGTCGGCCCAGATGGCGGTGACGTCGCCGGGGCGGCGCGGGGCGAACTTGTGCGGGACGGGGACGCCGTTCACCTTCTCGAAGGCATTGACCAGTTCCAGGACGGAAACGGGACGGCCCGTGCCGATGTTGAAGACTTCGCAGTCCTCCTTCATCTTCCCGTCGATCATCCGGGTGACGGCGTACACATGGGCCTTGGCGAGGTCCACGATGTCGATGTAGTCGCGGAGGCAGGTGCCGTCCGGGGTGGGATAGTCGTTGCCGAAGATGCTGAGGCATTCGCGCTTGCCGATGGCGGTCTGGGTGATGAACGGGACCAGGTTGTTCGGGATTCCGCGCGGGAGTTCGCCGATGAGGGCGCTCGGGTGCGCGCCGATGGGGTTGAAATAGCGGAGAAGGATGCCCTTGACGGCGCCGCCGTTGGCCTTCACCGTATCGCGGAGGATGTCCTCGCACATCGTCTTGGTGTTGCCGTACGGCGACATCGCCGGCTTGCGCGGGGTCTTTTCCGTAACGGGAACGACCTCCGGCTCGCCGTATACGGTAGCGGAAGAGGAGAACAGCACGTTGCAACCCCCCTTGTCCTGGGCGGCCTGGAGCACGTTCATAAAGCTCAGAAGGTTGTTCTGATAGTACATCAGCGGCTTCGCGACAGACTCGCCCACGGCCTTGAAGGCCGCGAAATGGATGACCGCGTCGATGGGATAGTCGGCGAAGATCTTCTTCACGGCCTCCGCATCGCAGAAGTCCATCTCCACCAGCGGGATATCCTCCCGGCCGGTGATCTTCTTCACGCCCTCGAAGCAAGTCAGGTCACAGTTGGAGAAATTGTCGGCGACCACCACGTCGTAGCCCGCCTCGATGAGTTCCACGGTGACGTGGCTCCCGATGAACCCCGCCCCGCCGGACACAAGCACTGTCTTTTTCATATCGTTCAGCTCTTTAACACTCGTTGAAATACACGGTAATGCACGTGACAACCCCTTCGGAATCCACTTCGTAAACGGCAATGACATCACTCTCTCCGTCTTCGAAAGCAAACATGCCAGGATGGTTCTCCCTGGGCTCATTGTGGATTTTCTCGCCGACCGACGGCCCCGGTTTCCGTCCAACCCGCAGGCCGCCTTTCATCCGTTCCGGCGCAACCAGGAAACGAGGTGTGACAAGCTGATACCCCGCCAGCCTGCCTTCTTCGAAATCGATTTCGTCCCCTCCTTCCAGCACAACGGAGAAATGGTGAAGGCCGCAGCATTCGCCATAGCTCTCCTCGTACTCTTTGACATTTCCGAAAGTCCATTCTATGCACTCCAGGGCCTTTTCTCTTGCTTCTTTTGCCATCATCGGCGGGTTCTCGGGCAGGTCGTTTTCATAATGGGGAAGCCCCGTGCTGAAAACCCGCGCCCCATAGGGAACACTACCGATAGCCTGCGCCCCCAGGGCGCCCGGCAACAGGAACAGCACAAACAGAATGAGCACGTAGCGTTTCATAGCAACAACAAAGATAAGGAAAAAAGGATCATCAACAAAGATCAGCGGCGTTTAGATAGGCCAGGAAAATCGGGGAAGCAACACGCCAAACTGCCGCACACCTATCCCGAACAGAACGCACACATTGCCCACCCCGGTGCGCCATAGGCCGATTTCGGGCCTCGGCGCACAGCGAACCCCAATGTGGGTGCGTAAAACGAGGATTTGCGTGCGGCTATTTGGCAGGATGCGCGATTTCAAAGATAATTCTTGGATTGTTCCCGAGAAATCCCGATTTTTATCCTCGGACGTATCATCCAAAGTCATCGTTTTGGTGACGGGAGCATGAGGCGTGAGAGAAAACGATGAAAAAACAGTTCTTCCATGTGTGCGCCAACGGCGCCGACGCCCGGAATTTCATCATCTGCCAGGCGGACTATTACGCAGCATTCAACCTGATTGCGGTCTGCGCGGCGAACACGCAGGTCATTGTCGTTTCGTTCTCCATCGAGGACAGTCACCCCCACTTCCTCCTTTGGGGAACAGAGGCAGACTGTCTCCGTTTCAAGATACTCTACGAAAGACTGTACTCCCACCACGCCGCGGCGACACGGAAGGGAAAGTCGGAGCTGGTGCTCCGCTGTGAATTGTATCCCATCGGAGACGACCAGGACTACTTGCTCAACGTGGCCGTGTACACGGTCATCCAAGCCACGAAGGACGGAAAGGCCGTCATGCCTTACGACTATCCCTGGGGCACGGGATGCCTGGTCTTTCGGAAAGGCTTCTATGTGTTGCCTTGGCTATTCGATGCCCAGGGGAACCTCTGTCACCCCGTCCCCTTCGGCTCGCTGGGGGCCCGCGCCCGCAGGAAACTCCTCCACACCCAGGAATGGACCATCCCAGATAACTGGCTGGTTTGTAATGGGTTGATACTTCCGACCAACTATGTGGACGTTGCCCGGTTCGAATCGATCTATGGCACCCACAACCGGTTCCGGGTGTTCTTGTCCAGCCCCAAGCAGCGGGAGGAGGCGATGCTGGCCAAGATGGCGGAGCAACGGGGTGTCATGATCGAGGACCAGGAGGCCCGGACCCTATGCGGAGACACTTGCAAGCAAATGTTCGGAACCCGCGATCCGCGCCGGCTGGACGGTCCCAAGCGGATCAAGCTGGCCCAGCAACTCCGGCGTCAATACAAGCTTACCTTCCGGCAACTGGCCACCCTGGTCCGGCTCCCCGAGACAGAAGTCCGGGCCCATGTCCGCTGAGCGCCGCGCTTCCTACCTCTCCCTTTTCCGCCAAATAGCCGCACGGAAATGAGGTTTCTGTGCGCTATGGCGATGATTGCGGTGCGCCAGGGACCGATATCGGCCTGTGGCGCACCGAAAGCCCTTATCGACGGCGTCAAACTATACTTGCCGTGCGGCTAATTGGCGGAAATGAACTATCTTTGCAGTATGCGGAAGATGATGTTTGTCGGGGCGCTGGCGATGTGCCTCGGGCTGCAGGCGCAGACGCTGCAGAAGAAAGTGGACCAGGCCGTTACCCGGGAGCCGCTCAAGGGAGCGGTCGTGGGCGTGATGGTGCAGGACGCCGCCGGGCATGTGCTGGCAAGCCGGGAGGCCGGCCGCCGGATGGTGCCTGCGTCCAACCTCAAGCTCGTCACCACGGGGACGGCGCTGCACGCCCTCGGACCGGATTTCCGGTTCGAGACGGGCATCGGCTACACCGGTACCGTGGAGGACGGCACCCTGCATGGGGACGTGTACATCATCGGCGGGGGCGACCCGACCATCGGCGTCACGGATACCGTCGCCGTGAAGCCGGACGCCCTGTTCTGGCGCTGGAAGTCCCTGCTCAAGGACGCCGGAATCAGCCGCATCGACGGCCGCATCATCGGTGACGGACGGGCCTACGAGGGCCATCTGGAGAATACGACCTGGGGCTACGACGACACGGGCACCTACTACGGAGCGGGCTGCAACGCGCTCAGCTACTATGAGAACGCGATCGATTATCTCGTTTCGGCAGGGGCCGATGACGAGCCGGTCAAGGTGACCCAGCGTTTCCCCGACACACCCTGGATGCACTTCAGCAACCGGACATGGACCGCGCCCAAGGGCACCGGCAACAGCCTGTACCTGTATACCACGGACCTGGCTCCCTATGCGGAGATGCGCGGCACTTATGCGATTGACCGCAAGCCCAAGGTGGAGCATTTTGCGAACAAGTACGGCGCCCTCACCTGCGCCTACTACTTCTGGCAGAACCTCCGCGACACGGGCTGGGACATCTCAGGCGGCTATGCCGACATCGACCGCGGCGGCTACGTCCGGGGTGCGGACTTCGTCCCGGCGTACAAGGCCGGCACCCCGCAGGTGCTCGGCCAGTCCGCCTCCCCCGTCCTTGCCAAGATCGTCCGGCAGACGAACGTCCTCAGTGACAACTTCTACGCGGAGGCCCTCTTCCGCCAGATGGGCGAAAAGGCTTCCGGCAACGCCGTGTACGACAGCTGCCGGGTGGCGGTGTACGACGTGCTCGAGGGATTGATGGAAAGCGACCTGGCCGGCATCCGTATCGAAGACGGCAGCGGCCTGTCGCGCCTGAACACCGCCTCCCCTGCCTTTCTGGTCTCGTTCCTGCGGTCGATGACCCGCTCCCGTGGCTTCGACGCCTTCCTTGCCAGCCTCCCGCAGCCGGGAGAAGGCACGCTGAACACGCTCCTGCCCAAGCTCACTCCCTCCCAGAAAGCCCGCATCCGCATCAAGAGCGGCTCCATGGACGGAGTCCTCTGCTACAGCGGCTACATCCTGGACGAGCAGGGCAAGCCTGCCCGCATCTTCTCCCTGATGGTGAACGGGGCCACCGCAAAAACGGCCGCCCTGCGCGAAACGCTGGGCGGCCTGATCGAAGCAATGCTGTAAGGCGCTGATGCCCCAAGACGACGAAAGGTGTCCGGAGACTCTCCGGACACCTTTTTCATATGGGAATGTGATCCCGCCTACTCGCCGAGACCCTTCTTCACGGCCTCGCTGAGCTGGTCGTAGAGGGCGTCAGTCTTCTCGAGGAGTTCCTTGCGGATGCCGTCGTAGTAGGCCTTCTTGTTGCCTTCCGGCTTGCCCAGCTTGTCGCGGAGCTCGTTGAAGAGATCCACGGCGCCGTCGATGAGGTTCGCCACCTCGTCGGCATTCTTGCCCGGATGGACGGAGAGGAACAGCGCGCAGTCGTCCACGAATGCGCCGATCACATACTCGATGTCTTTCTTGATGTCTCTGAGATTCATGTCATTTCTTTTTTAACGATGCAAAGATAGCATTTTTCTTTGAATAAGCGGCCAGGTGGAGAAGAACAAGAGCATCTATTTCATTTCCTTCAGGATTTCGGCGATGGCCGCTTCCAGCTGGGGATCCTTGCCTTCGAGGCGGTCCTTGAAGGTGTTCTTGACGTAGATATCGGGCTTGACGCCGGTGTTCTCCAGGTCGGAACCGTCGATGACGCTGTAGCAGCCCCAGGCCGGCATGCGGCAGGTGGAACCGTCCAGCAGGCGGACGGACGAGGTGAAGATGATCCAGCGGTAGGTTTCCGTGCCCACGAGTTTCGCGATGCCCAGGGTCTTGATGCCGTTGGAAGTCACCTCGGCATCGGAAAGGCTGTGCTCATTGACGAGGACGACGATGGGACGGTCGCCCGGGGTGACATTGGGATGGCTCGTCCGCGGGAAGTCGCGGTAGGCCCATTCGAAATGGGACTGGCCGCGGAGGAAGTCGATGACCTCCTTGTGGACATTGCCGCCGTTGTTGTACCGCAGGTCCAGGATGAGCGCGTCCTTGTCGAACACTTCCGTATGCATCTTGAGCAGGAAGGACTCCAGGTCCTCCGCGCCCATCGCCCGCATGTGGATGTAGCCGACCTTTCCGCCGGTCTTAGCCGCGACCATGTCGGCGCGCTGCTCCTCCCATTCCTTGTAAGCGAGCGTCTTGAGCGCCGCGGAAGTGGTGGTATGGACCTTGGTGTCGAACTCCTTGCCGCCGCGGCGGAAGGTGAGTTTCAGCTCGTCCATGGGGACGGCGCCGGAGAAGTATTTCTCGCGGTTTACGGCCCTGTTCACCGGCACGCCGTTCACGGCGACCAGTTCGTCGCCTTTCTTCACGTCGATTCCGAACCGGTCGGCCGGGGAATCCGCCAGGATGCCGGCGACCTTGTACGGGGCGATTTTGTCAAAGAGGATGCCGGTCCCATAAGTGCGGGTGCGGGTCTCCATCTTTTCCTCGGCGCCGCTGGAGGAGAAGCCCAGGTGCGAAGAGTTCAGTTCGCCCAGGAGGTCGGCGAGGAGGGTCCGGAGGTTCGCGCGCGTCCGGACGTAAGGAAGGAGCGAGGCGTAGTAGTCCCGGACCGCCGGCCAGTCGGCGCCGTGGAAATTCACGTCGTAGTAGTTCTGCTCCAGCACAGCCCAGGTCTCATAGAACATCTGCCGGAACTCGTCGTCCAGGACCGCTTCCACGTCCTTCTTGACCTCGGTCTTGGCGGCGGACCCGGCCGCCGGATCGACCTTGTAGATGGCGCCGCCCGACAGGCAGTACAGCGCATCCTTGCTATGGAAGAAAGAGCCGCCGCGGAGGTCCTTGACCGCCTTCGGCTTCGCTTCCGGATCGGAAATCTCCAGGGAGAAGACGCCGGGGGCGCCCGCGCCCATCGACGAATACAGGAGATAGTCCTTGCCCTTGGTGGAGAAGATGTACGGATTCCCCTGGGCGCCTTCGCGCTCCACGCGGATCAACCGCTCGTGGATATCCTTGAAGTCGATGACCACGGTCGAATCCTTCTTCGGCTTGTCCTTCTTGTCCTTGAACAGGTCCTCCACGTTCTCAGACTTGAAAGGCGTGTCATATTTCCGGAGCGGAAGCTTGTACAGGGCAGGCCGGGCTCCCCGAGGGAACGAGGAGGCTGTGGGATTCGCCAGCAGGTACATGTATTTCCCGTCGGGCGAGAATACGGGGTTCCGTTCCACCGAAGCGGAACGGGTGAAGTTCCGCAGGCTTCCATCCTTGAGATTATACAGGAAAATGTCGCTCTCGAACCGGTACATGGCATCGAAGGCCAGCCAGGTGCCATCCTGGGAGAAGGCGAGATTGTACCCCTCGAAGGACCAGAATTCGGCCTCGGCCACCCGGGTGGTGGTGCCGGCTTTCATGTCGTGCAGCATCACGGAGCGGCTTCCGTCGATGAAGGCGAGCTTTTCCCGTTTTGGGTCGGCCTGCAGGCTGTTGGAGTTGTTCTCCGTCAGGAAGACCGGCGATTCGCCGGCGCTTCCGTCGGCCGCGATCCGGAAGAGGTTGGTCCAGCCCCGGTCCGTCCGCGTATAGTAGATGGTCTTGCTGTCATGGGCCCAAACCACCTCGTCCACCCGTTCGTCCGTGGGGGTACCCAGTTTCCGGAGGTACTTGCATTTCGTATCGGAGACATACAGGCCGCCGCGGATGACCAGCGCGAACTTCTTCCCGTCCGGGGAAACGTCCGCCGCGGAGGGCGTCTGTCCTTCGAAGGCGCGGCGGACCTCCACGCGGCCGGAAGCGATCTGGATCTGCGGGACCGACACTTTCGCGGTGGCCGGCTCCAGGACATGGATCTCATAGTCCTTCAGGAACACGATGGCCGAGCCCCCGAACGCGATGGACGGATACTGGACGGACTTGTCGAAGGACGTGAGCTGCTGCGGCTTTCCGCCCTTGACGTATCGGACGATGTTGGACTCCTTGTTCAGCTCGTCGCTGACGTAGTAGATGTTGCCCTCCTTGTCAGCCATGGGCCACTGGTCCTTGCCGATGTAGTCGGTCAGCTCCGTGTAGGCCTTGGTACGGGGATTCCAGCTCTTGATGTTGGGGTTGTGGTCGCCCACATAGCGTTTCCGTGTGGGGAAACTGATGCTCTCCATCGACTCGTTGAAGAGGAATTCGCCCGTCTTGGGATTCTCGGCGAGATTGACCACGGTATTGAAATAGCCGTCGAACATGCGCCGCGGGGTGCCGCCCGAGACGGCCACCTCGAAGGTGGTCTTGCGGGCGCTTTCGCGCGTGGACTCGAAATAGATCCGGTCCGACTTGGGCGACCAGCCCACCGGCACGTCCGGCGCTTCGTGGAAGGTCAGCTGGACGGCCTGTCCGCCGGAGACGGGAACGACATAGACGTCGTTGTTGCCCTGGATGTCGGAACTGAAGGCCAGCCATTTCCCGTCCGGGGAGACGAGCGGGGAATCCTGCACCCCCGGCATCGTGATGACGGCCGTGGCCTGTCCGCCCCCGACGGGGACGGAATAGATGTCGCCGTCATAGCTGAAATAGATCTGCTTCCCGTCCGGGGACAGCGACGGGTGGGACGCGAAACGGATGTTGTCGGCCAGGGAGGCGGCGGAGGCGGCCACTAGGGCGGCGGCCAGCAGGAGGAGCTTCTTCATATCTGTCTGATTGTTACAATACAAAGATAGCTTTATTTCTTATCTTTGCCCCATGGAGTGGGAAGGAAAACGATATCATGCCGCCAAGGAGCCGGGACAGAAGCTGGTCGTGGACGCGGGATTCACGTGCCCGCACGGCCGGTGCTCGTTCTGTGACAACGCCGCGTTCCATCCCGCTTACAGCTCTCCGCAGAAAAGCATCACGCAGCAGATTGACGAAGGGATCGCCTTCCATGCGGCCCGGGGAAGGTCGAACGGGCCCTATCTCGCCTACTTCCAATCCTTTTCCAATACATATGCTCCGTTGGAACGGCTCCGGGAAGTTTACGCGGAGGCCTTGGCGCATCCGGCCGTATCGGGCCTCGTCATCGGCACCCGGCCGGACTGCGTGGACGCGGAGAAACTGGATTTCATCGCCTCTCTCGGGTGCGCCCGGATGGAATACGGAATCGAGTCGTGCCGGGATGAAACGCTGCTTCGCGTGCATCGCGGGCATGATTTCGCCTGCGCGGAACGGGCCGTGCGGGAAACTGCCGCCCGCGGAATTCCGGTCTGCGGGCACTTCATCCTGGGCCTGCCGGGCGAAACATGGGAAACGCTGCTGGAAGACATCTCAAGCATCAATGCCCTCCCCCTGGACAGCATCAAGTTCCATCAACTGCAGATTTTGAAAGGAACGCCGATGGCCGAAGAATTCGCCGCCCGGCCGGAGGTTTTTGTCCGCTGGACGCTGGACGAGTACATCGACCTTTTGGCCGATCTCCTGGAGTGCCTGCGCCCGGACATCGCCGTCGGCCGGCTCGCCGCGAGCGTCCCGCCCCGCTTTCTCGCCGTTCCCGGCTGGGGTGTGCGCGCATCGGACTTGCACCTACTCCTGGAGCGGCGCTTATCGGAAAGGAACAGCTGGCAGGGGAAAAGCTACGGCAGCGGCCACCAGTCGGGCTTGGAATAGTCGAAAGAACGCCGCTCCGCTTCCCAGGCGGTGGAGACATACACCGTATCGGCCCGGTCAATGTACAAGCGGCCTTCCAGATGGTCGCACTCGTGCTGGAAGATGACGGCGGTGTAACCGTGGACGGTATCCTTCTGCGGCTTGAGCGTCTCAGGATGGACATAGGAGACAATGACGTCCGTGTAACGCGGGACGAGGCCGCGCATGGGCGGGACGGACAGGCAGCCTTCCGGCCCCTTGCCGATGCTCCCGAAGAGACTGTCGATGCGGATGTTCAGGTAGCACTCGAACGGGCCGCCTTCCTTGTCCAGCCGCTGCAGCCAGATGATGCGCTTGCCGATGCCCACCTGCGGCCCGGCGATGCCCACGCCGTCGTGCTGCGGGGCGCGCACGGTGGCCAGCATCTTGGCCATCAGGGTCTGGAGGTCCTTGGACTTGAGCTCGGCCTTGGTGAAATCCACGCACGGGGTGCGGAGGATGGCGCTGTCCTCCGGCCACACGGTCACGTACATCACGGAATCGGACTGGCGGATGATCAGGCGCTGCTCTTTCGTGAACGTCTTCGGGCGGTTGAAGGCCAGGAACACAGCGATCAGGACCAACAGCGGAAAGAGATACCGGTTGATCTGTTTCATCGTCATTTTCATCGGAACAGGGATTTTACGAGGGCGGGGATGTCGGCCACTTTCACGACCTCGATGCCCTCGGGCTTGCGGTCGAAGCGGGTGTAGGAGGAGACGAAGATGCGCTTGAAGCCCAGGCGGGCGGCCTCCACGGCGCGGCGCTCGGCCTGGGAAACCGGCCGGATCTCGCCGCTCAGGCCCACTTCGCCGGCGAAGCACACGTCGCTGGGGATGGCGTAGTCGAAGTTGGAGGAAAGGACGGCCACCACGACCGCAAGGTCGCAGGCCGGGTCCGTGATGCGCAGGCCGCCGGCCATGTTCAGGAACACGTCCTTCTGGCTGAGCTTGAAGCCGGCGCGGCGCTCCAGCACGGCGAGGAGCATGTTCAGGCGGCGGACATCGAAGCCCGTCGCGCTGCGCTGGGCCGTGCCGTACACGGCCGACGAGACCAGCGCCTGCACCTCGAACATGAAGGGACGGTTGCCGTCCAGCATGGCGCTCACGGCCGTGCCGCTGAGCCCGTCCTCGTGCTGGGGGATGAGCAGTTCGGAAGGGTTCGCCACCTGGCGGAGGCCCGCGCCGGTCATCTCGAACACGGCGAGCTCCGCCGTGGAACCGAAGCGGTTTTTGATACTCCGCAGGACGCGGTAGGGGCCGCGGTTCTCGCCCTCGAACTGCAGGACCACGTCGACGATGTGCTCCAGCACCTTCGGGCCCGCGATGGCTCCTTCCTTGGTGATGTGGCCGATGAGGATGACCGGGATGCCGCTGCCCTTCGCGAAGCGGAGCAGCGCGGCGGCGACCTCCTTGACCTGCGTCACGGAGCCGGCGGTGGATTCCACGTTCTGGCAGTACATCGTCTGGACGGAGTCCACGATGACAAGGTCCGGGGCCACCTCCTCCGCCTCGGCGATGATGTTGTCCATCAGCGTCTCGCTGTAGATCAGGCAGTTGGAGGCGTCACCGCCCAGGCGGTCCGCCCGCATCTTCACCTGCTTGACGCTTTCCTCGCCCGTGACGTAGAGGACTTTCAGGGACGGGCTGCTGAGGGGAATCTGGAGGGAAAGGGTGGACTTGCCGATGCCGGGTTCACCGCCCATCAGCACCAGGGAGCCCTTGACGATGCCGCCGCCGAGGAGGCGGTCCACCTCGGCGCTGCCCAGGGACACGCGGTCCTCCGCGGTCGTGGACACGTCTTTCAAGGGCATCGGCTTGCGCCCGGCGCCGGGAACGGACACCGCGAGCGGCCGCTTCCCCGTCACCACTTCCTTTTCCACCATCGTATTCCACTCCCCGCAGGCGGGACACTTGCCCATCCACTTGGAGTACTCGTTGCCGCAGTTCGAGCAGAACCACACGGTCTTCGCTTTCGTCGATCCTTTCACAGCCATGATCCGTCGTCTTTCGTTCCGCTAAGATACAAAAAAAAGATATTGTTCCATCTCGGGACAATATCTCATCGCAATGATTGCGGGACTTCGCTTACTCGGCGACGACCTGGTTGGCGGCGGCAACGACGGAGTCGGCGGCGGCGGCGACGGTGGTGTCGACAACCTCGACGGCTTCCTTGACCTCCTCGGCGGCAGCCTCGACGGCGGCATCAGCCTCGGACTCGGCCTTCTTGGAATTGTTGTTTCCGCAAGCGGCGGCGCAGATCATCATCGCGATGACGGCGGCGGACATAAATACCTTTTTCATGGTTGTAAGTTTTTACTAACTAGTTAAACAAAACACTTTCGGGCAGCAAAGGTACACCCGATTCTTGAAACAAACAAGAATTTTTTAAAATATTTATAATTTGGGGATATTACAATTTCATTACAGTCTATCGGCGATTCAGCTCGAAGACTTCCATGTCATGGACTTTTCCGCTATCAATATGAAAGCGGAGAGCCGTCCGGAAAACGTGCCAGCCCTGGTTACCACAGGCCCCAGGGTTGATATACAGGACTTTTTCGGCCTTATCATCCATAACCTTCAGGATGTGGGAATGCCCGCAGACGAAGATATCGGGCCGATGCTGCCGGATGAGCGCCCGCGCCTCGGGATAATAGTGGCCGGGCGACCCGCCGATGTGGGTCATCAGCACTTTCAGGCCCTCGCACTCCCAGAAGCGGTACAGCGGACAATGGTCCAGCAGCCGCCGGTCGTCGCAGTTGCCGATGACGCCCTTCAGCGGCTTGAAGGCGGCGATCTCCGCCTCCGTGTCCAGTCCGCCCCCGAAGTCCCCGGCATGCCAGATCTCGTCGACATCCCGGAGGAACTCCTTGAACTCCGGCGAAAACACGCCGTGCGAATCCGATATGAGTCCGATATACATGGTCCTGCAAAGATAGCAAATGTTGATTTCTGCCCAAAAACTTTCAAATAAGTGTCGCAGACGCCCGGCCGCTCCCCTTTTTGCCGGAACAGGTTGCCAACTCTCCGCGAAATGAGTATCTTTGATTGGAACTAAAAACTATGGACATGAGATTATTCTCCCATCATCATGGATTTGGAGGCGCTATTTGCGCCCTTTCACTTGCCGTCTTAAGCTTCGCAGGCTGCGGTTCCAAGGAAGAACCGGTTCCTGCCAAACCTTCCAGGATCGAGGTTTCCGGCGTTTCGCTCGACCAGACCTCCTTGACCCTCACCGTCGGCGGAACCGCCAGCCTGGCCGCAACGGTCAGCCCGGCCGATGCGACGGACAAGACGGTGACCTGGTCCAGTTCGAACGAGTCGGTGGCGACGGTGAAGAACGGAACGGTGACCGCTGTCGCCGTAGGCTCCGCCACGATTACCGCCAAGGCCGGCAGCAAGTCGGCGACCTGCTCGGTGACGGTCAGTGCCAAGGAAGTCCCGGTTACCGGCATCACCCTCGCGCCGACTTCCGTCTCCATCGAAGTCGGAAAGACCGCTCAGCTGACCGCCACGGTCTCCCCTTCGGACGCGACGGACGCCATGGTCACGTGGTCCAGCTCAAATGAGCCGGTGGCGACCGTGAAAAACGGCGAGGTGACGGCTGTCGCCGAAGGCACGGCCACGATCACAGCCACGGCCGGCGGCAAGTCGGCGACCTGTGCGGTGACCGTCCTGCCCGGCCAGGAAGCGAAGATCAAGTCTGCCTTGATGAAGATCTACGACGGGATGGACGGCCCCCATTGGAAGATGGACAGGGAGAGATGGAGCCTGTCGACTCCGCTTGCCCAGTGGAGTTATGTGGAATGGAACGAAACGACCGGAGATTTGGTGCTTTGGCTTTCGGATACGACAAACGGAGAGCCGATTGGTCTCAAAGGCGAATTCCCTGACTGCTTCGACGAATGGCCTTGGCTCACGGAAATCTATATCGGCAACGAACCCGGTCTCATCGGGACGTTCCCTTCCAGCTTCAGCAAGCTCAAGGGCTTGAAGGACTTGTCCGTGCTCAGTTCTTCCATGACCCATTTAACGGACATTTTCAACGGTATTCCCCTGGAGCGGGTTAGTTTTGCCTCCAACGACCGGTTGACCGGCCCGCTTCCCGAATCTCTGGGGAGCTGCGCCTCGTTGACCATGTTGGAAATCGAGGGCAACCACTTTACAGGGACGGTCCCCGATTCGTGGGCGACGCTGGGCACCAGGTTGTCCATCCGTAACGAACCGGATTTGGATGCCCGTGTGCCGGCGTCCTTTGTCACGGCCCAGGATGCGGATTATCTGATCAACCAATATCTTGCGACCAGCGATTATCGGACGACCCCCAATGAGGTCGGAGACTATGACATTCCCGCCTACGTCCCCAGAAAAGAACTCAAGGACTTGGTCACCGGAAAGGCGATTCCGTTCAAGCAGATCTTTGGCCAGAACAAGGTCACCATCCTGCTGAACTGGGGCACTTGGTGTTCTTTCTCGAAAGAGCTGATGCCGGTCCTGAAAAGGATGTACGAGAAGTATCACAAGGACGGACTGGAAATCATCGCCGCCTTTAACGCCTCCGACCCTGCCTCCGATGACGGCCGTCCCCTCAAAGATGTCCTCCAGGAGCGGGGATACGACCAGTGGTATAACTTCAGCATCTGGGATCTCTCTGTCCCGGAATGGGAGATTTGGGCGAATGGCACGCCTTCGGCCATCCTGGTGGACAACAAGGGGAACATCCTGGCATCCAGCAGGACCAACGTCAGCGATCCCGTCCGCAACCGGTACGGATATGTTGCATCGTCCCACCTGATTCCCTTACTTGAGAGTAGTTTCGGTCCGCTGGAGGGCGATAGCGATTATTCCTCCACCGACTACTCCCAGGACGGGAAGGTGATTACGATCCAGAAAGCCTCCACGGGTAAGGGTATCAACCTCGTCTTCATGGGCGATGCTTACACCGATAAGGACATCTCGAGCGGCCTGTATGATCGGATGATGCGGGCCTGCGTCGATGAGTTCTTCAGCATCGAACCGTACAGGAGTTTCCAGGATCGGTTCAACGTATATGCCGTAACGGTTGTTTCCAAGAACGGCAAGACGGGAACGGGATATACGACCGCGCTGGGAGCCACCATGGCTGGCGGAGCAGCGGTCACCGGCAACGCGGACAAGGTGTACCAGTATGCCCTCAAAGTCCCCGGTATCACCAGCAAGGAGAACGTGACGGTCGGTGTCCTGGTCAATTCGATCTATCACGGCGGTATCGCCGGCCTGAACGAAACGAACCAGTCCGGTATCGGTTATTATTCTTCCATGGGCAACGATCCATATACGTTCGGCCCCACCCTCCGTCACGAGACGGCCGGCCATGCCTTCGCCTTCCTCGCGGATGAGTACGCCACCCAGAGCGGGTCTCCGTCCCAGGGGGTCATCAGCGAATATAACCGGCTGTACAAGGCCTACGGATGGTATTCCAACATCGACTTCACCAACGACCCGAAGAAGGTCAAGTGGGCCGACTTCCTCTCCGACTCGCGCTACAAGGACGAGGTGGGCGTCTATGAGGGTGCCCTCAATGTTACGAAGGGCGCCTACCGGCCTTCGGTGAACAGCATGATGAACCAGAACGTGGATTATTTCAACGCGCCTTCCCGCTGGGCGATCTACCAGCGCATCATGAAGCTCAGCGGAGAGTCCTGCACCTTTGACAAGTTCCTGCAGTACGACGCCGTGAACCGGAGCCAGCGGAACTCGGCCCCCCGCCCCAGCAGCTTCGTCAAGTGGGGACCTGACCCTCTGCCGATCGTAAGGCCGTAAAAGAAAGGCTTTTCTAGTAGGACAGGTAAACCGCCGTGGCCGCAAGGACCGCGGCGGTTTCCGTCCGGAGGCGCGAGGCGCCGAGGTGGACGGGAATGTAGCCATGCTCCACGGCGAGATGCGCTTCTTCCGGGGAAAAGTCCCCTTCGGGGCCGATGAGAATGGTGACATCCTTCCCATCGTATCCCTGGAGCGCCTCCTGAATGGAGATGCGCTTGGTGTCGCCTTCGAAGCAGTAGGCGATGAGCTTGAGAGACTCTGGAGCCGGCTCGGAATGACAGATGAAATCTTTGACGGAAATGGGTTCCGCGATTTCGGGAATGCGGGCCTTGAGGGACTGCTTGGTGGCGGAAAGGGCGATGCGGAGGGCGCGGTCGGTCTTGTAGACCTTGCGCTCAGAGCGCTCGCCGATGGTGGGCACGATGCGGTCCACACCTACCTCCGTGGCCTTTTCTACAAACCATTCAAAACGGTCGTTGTTCTTCGTGGGACAGCAGGCGACGGTGAGCCGGTAGGGGTGACCGCCCCAGCCCGGGAAGGCCTTGAGCACCTCGGCCTCGGCCCCCTTGGGGCTGTCGTCCGTGAGCCGGCAGCGGTACATCGTCCCGAGGCCGTCGATCACGTGGATCTCATCCCCGGCGCGGTGCCGCAGGACCCGCACGCAGTGGCCGGATTCGTCGGCATCCAACCGACAGGAACGGCCGTCGGCCTCGTACGCGTAGAACAGTTCCATCTTACATCCGGATAATCTCTACCTCGCCGTCCATGCCCACCTTGATGATCTGGGAGGCCTTGCCGGTGGAGTCGGTGTCGATGGAGGGCGGGACGACGAAATCGACGGCGTCCTTGATCTCCTGCGGGATTTCGCTGAAGCGGGCGGGCGTAGGCTCGCCGGAAATGTTCGCCGACGTGGACACGACCGGACGGCCGAGCTTGAAAGCCAGGTCCTTACAGAAATCGAACAGCGGGATGCGCATGCCCACGGAGCCGTCCTCGGCGACGGCGTTCCAGGCGAGGTGCCAACGGTCGCCGGGCTCCCCTTCCACGCCGGCCTGCGCGTCGGGATAGATGATTGTCATGGGTTTGTCATTGACCTCCACGAGGTCCACCGCCATGGACGGGACCTGCCGCACATATTTGGCGACCATGTCCAGGTCCGCGGCCAGGAGGACCAGCGACTTGGCTTCGCTGCGCCGCTTGATGGCATAGATCTTCGCTACGGCTTCCGGGTTCGTGGCGTCGCAGCCCAGCCCCCAGACGGTGTCGGTGGGATACAGGATCGTGCCGCCGGCCCGGAGGGTCTTCAGGGCCTCGGCAAGGACTTCATCGCGTTTCATAGTAGGTGGCAATGACGGGATAATGGTCGGAATACTTGACTTTCGGAACCTCGTAGCTCACGACCTGCAGGTCGCGGGGATAGAGGATGTAGTCGATCCGCAGCAGCGGCCAGAGGTGGCGGAAGGTGGCGCCGAAGCCCTTGCCGGCCTGGACGAAAGAGTCCTTGCGGCCGCGGGAGAGGCGGTACAGCGTATAGGACAGCGGATTGTCGTTGAAATCGCCCAGGACCACCGAACGGACGGGGCATTCGTCCACGTCCTTCATCACTTCCTCCACCTGCCGGGGCCGCTGCGTGATGCCGCGGCGCATCTTCCGGCCGGTATCCTCCACCATCTCGTCGGTATGGCGGCCGATGGATTTCACGAGCCCGGACAGGGAGATGTTGTAGCTCTCGAAATGGCAGTTGTAGAAGCGCAGGACCGTGGAGTCCAACTGGATGTCGGTATGGAGGGCCAGGTTCGTGGATTTCTCGAAGTCCAGCTTGCCCTTGTACAGGACGGGGCGGCGGGACAGCGTGACATTTCCCGCATGGCCGCTCTCCCCCGTGAGCACATAATACTCCGCGTGATAGCCCGGGAAGCGGTCACGGAACCAGGCGTCCATGTTCAGGGTGTTCGGGAGATGGAATTCCTGCAGGCAGATGACATCGGCATTCGTGCGGCGCAGGAAGGCGGCGACTGAATCGGCCAGGACCAGGCGCTTGTCGCCCATGTTCCCGTGCATGAACAGGCCCACATTGTAGGAGACGACCTTGAGCGTGGGTTCCCGCTCCGGTTCGGGGGCCTTGAACTGGTAGTACTTGCCGATGAGGAAGAGGGCCGGCAGGAGCATCACCAGCAGGAAGCCGGTCATCCGGGAGCGCCGGAAGAGGGCCCAGACAAAGAACAGGACCGTCAGGACCAGCACCGGAATGAACAGGAGGCCGAAGATGGTGAAGAACCAGGCCTTCGCCGGGTTCACGAGCACGGACAGGTAGCTCAGGGCCAGCAGGCCGCCGAGGGCCAGCGAGGCCGTCCCGAACGTAAGCCGGGAGAACCACCCGTGCCGTTTCTTTACCTCCGCCATAATTCGCCGCGTTTACGCCAGTACCAGACCAGCAGGAAGCCGAACAGGGCGCCACCCAGGTGCGCGAAATGGGCCACACCCATCTGCGCGCCGGTGATACCGGTGAACAGTTCGATGCCGATGAAGATGGCCACCATCCACTTCGCATCGAGGGTGACGGGCGGGAAGATGAGGGTCATCCGAGCCTCGGGATAGAGCATCGCAAAGGCGACAAGGACGCCGTAGATGGCGCCGGAGGCGCCCACCATCGGGGTGCGGTAGAGGTCGATGACTTCCTGCTGCAAGACCGGATCCGCAGAGGCGATGGCCTGGTGGTACTGTAGCCATTCCACGCCTGTGTGCAGGGCGACGGCCCCAAGACCCGTCACGAAGTACAGGATCAGGAACTTCTTCGTGCCCAGGGCCCGCTCCACCACCATGCCGAACATCACGAGGGTGTACATGTTGAAGAAGATGTGCCACCATCCGCCATGCATGAACATGTGCGTGAGCGGCTGCCACCAGCGGAAGAAGGGGGATGCCGGGTAGAACATCGCGAAAGTCCCGACCATGAAGTTCTCGTTGATCAGCGTGGCCACGAACATGATCACGTTGATGATGAGGAGGCTCCGGGTGACGGGCGGGATCCTTTCGAGGAAATTGCTTTGGAAGGACATCAGAATCGTTTGTCGATTTCGTCCAGCGGGAGGATGCTGATGATCCGGCGGCCGGAGGAGGTGAATTCAGGGTTGGAAGAGGAAAGGAGGGCGTCCACCAGGCGCTGCGCCTCCGTCGGGGAGGACAGCTTTTCGCTGCCGGACGCGCCCAGGACGGCGAATTTCTGCGCCAGGGACTGGACCATGGTCTCCGGCAGGGAGCCGTGGTCGTCGGCCAGGATGAGGGTGAGGTCGCCCACCATCGTATGGACCTTGCCGGCTTCGGTGCTGTAGCCTTCCGGGACGCCGTTCACGACGACGGTGTCCGTGCCGAAGGCCTCGATGTCGAAGCCCAGGCGCTTCAACAGGTCCGCGTTCGCGTCGAAGAGCAGCCGCCCTTCCACGCCCACATTGACCTGCACCGGGAACAGGGCGGTCTGGCTCACGTGGGCCTCCTGGCCCAGCACCTGCAGGAAGCGGTCGAAGAGGATGCGCTCCCGGGCGCGGCGGACGTTCACGACCATCACGCCGGAAGCCGACTGGGAGAAGATGTACTTGCCCTGGACCACCAGGACCTGCGCGGTGGGCATGGTCCGGTCCTCGAAGAGCTTGCCGTAATCCTCGTGCTTGTCCACGGTATAGGACGGGCGCATCGGGGCGCCGGAAGAGATACCACCGGAGTTACCCACCGGAGAGAAATCCCGGACGTCCAGGTTGCCGTCTCCGGCCGTGAAGGGATTATAATTCGGGTCCACGCCGGCCGTGGGGATGCTCACCGGACGGTACTCGCCGAAGCGAGGACCGATGACAGGCAGTTCCCGGGCCTCGGGATTGTCGAAGTCGATGTCGCCGCCGGCGCCGCCGCGGGCCGTGGCCTCGCGGACGCAGGCGTAGAGGGTCTGGAAGATGACGCTGTCCTCTTCGAACTTGATCTCCGTCTTGGTGGGATGGATGTTCACGTCGATGGTGGAAGGATCCACCTCCAGGAAGATGAAGTAGGACGGCGTGGTGCCTTCGGGAATGAGGGCTTCATAGGCCTTCATCACCGCCTTATGCAGATAGGGGCTGCGGAAGTAGCGGCCGTTGACGAAGAGGAACTGGTTCCCCAGGGTCTTTTTCGCCGCCTCGGGCCGGCCCACGAAGCCGTGGATCCGGACCAGGGAGGTGTCGGCCTGGATGTCCATCACCTCGCCCACGAGCTGCGGGCCCAGGAGGTCCGTCACCCGGAACTTGAGGGATTTGGCCTTCTTCAGGACGTGGATGTCGCGGCCGTTGTGCGTGAGGGTGAAGGCGATTTCGGGCCGGGTGAGGGCCACGCGCTGGAACTCCTCCAGGATGTGGCGGAACTCCACGTTGTCGGACTTGAGGAACTTGCGGCGGGCGGGGATGTTGTAGAACAGGTTCCGGACGGCGAAATTGGAGCCCTTCGGGGCGGCGACTTCGCGCGTGGAGATGTGCTCAGAGCCGGAAAGGTGGACCTCCACGCCCACTTCGTCCTCCTCGCGGCGGGTCCGGAGGACCACGTCGGCGACGGCGGCGATGGACGCAAGGGCTTCCCCGCGGAATCCGAAGGTGGTGATCTCCTGCAGGTCCTCGGCGGTGGCGATCTTGGAGGTGGCGTGGCGCTCGAAGCACAGCACGGCGTCATCCGGGGACATGCCGCTGCCGTTGTCGATGACCTGGATGAGGGTGCGGCCGGCGTCGGTCACCGTCACGGAGACCTCGTCGGCCCCCGCGTCCACGGCGTTCTCCATGAGTTCCTTCACCACGGAAGCAGGCCGCTGGACGACCTCTCCCGCGGCGATCATGTCCGCGATGTTCCTGGGGAGTATCTTGAGTTCCATCTAGACGCCTAACAAGCCGTAAATCTTGGTGACATAGATCAGCACGAGGGCGATCAGCAGCAGGGTGATGATGCCGATGATGGCCTGCGTGCGGGACGCGGTGGAACGGGTGCGCTTGTAGTTGCCGTCGCGCCAAGCGCCGCGGATGCTGCTGCCGGGCACGTACTTGCCTTCTTCCTTCGCTTTCTCGTTGGCACCGTCCACGTCACCGAACATGCGGCGGCGCTCCTCCTCTTCGGGATCGTAGTAACGGGGCTTGTAGTTGAACACCCGGTGCTCCTGGTTTCCGAAGAAACCGAAATTGAAAACTGCCATGGCCGCTTCGTTTAGTCTTAACTTACAAATGTAGCATTTTTTTCGTTACCTTTGTGGTCATGGAACTCAGAATCGGAAACGGATACGACGTGCATGCCCTCGAGGAAGGGCTGCCCATGTGGCTGGGCGGGGTGTACATTCCCTCGGCGGTCGGTTTCGTGGCGCACTCGGACGGAGACGTCGCCATCCACGCCCTCTGCGACGCCATTCTCGGGGCGCTGGCCCTCGGCGACATCGGCCATCTCTTCCCGGATACCGACATCCAGTGGAAAGGCGTCGACAGCAAGGTCCTGCTGGCGAAGGTCGTCGCCCTCGCCGGGGAGCGCGGCTGGAAAGTCGGCAACGCCGACATCACCATCGCCCTGCAGGTTCCCAAACTCGCCCCGTACATCCTGACCATGCGCGAAACTCTTGCCCGTGTCATGGGAGTTCCCGTCGATGCGGTTTCCGTGAAGGCCACCACCACCGAACGCCTGGGATTCGTGGGCCGGGGCGAAGGCTGCGAAGTGTGGGCTTCCGTCACCGTGATTAAACCTTGACGACCGTCTCGTGTCAAAAGAACTGTCTGCAAAAACAAAAGACAGTTTTTTAATGTTATCTGATATGAAAGCTTTACGAATCCTTGCAGCGGCAGCGGGAGTGCTGTGCGCTGTGACCCTGTTTGCACAGGAAGGAAGGCCGGAGCGCGGCGGCCGTGGCGGCCGCGGCGGTCGCGGTGACTTCCCCGAGCCCGTGACCGACAGCGTCTGGGTGATCCAGCGGACCCAGGAAATGGTGGAGAAGTACACCCTGACCCCCGAGCAGGAGGCCCAGGTGCGCGAACTCAACGTCAAGTATGCCGACAAACTGAACTTCCGTCCCGGCAACATGTTCGGCGGCGAGAACGGCGAACGTCCCGACTTCCGCTCCATGAGCGACGAGCAGCGCCAGGAGTTCATGCAGAAGATGCAGGCCCAGATGGGCGAGATGCAGGAAAAGATGCAGGCGATGCAGGAGGCCCGCAAGGAGTACGAGAAAGAGCTCGAAGGCTTCCTGAACAAGGACCAGCTGAAGGCCTATCGCAAGGATCGTCGTCGTCAGGAGGCTGAGATGCAGCGCCGCATGCAAGGCGGCATGGGCGGCGGCCGTCCCGGCGGCATGGGTCCTGGCGGCCCCGGCGGATTCCCCGGTGGCGGCATGGGCGGCCCTGGCGGCTTCCCCGGCGGTGGCGGCTTCGGCGGCTTCTAGTCGTTCCTACCCAACAAAAAACCTCGGATGGACTCCGAGGTTTTTTTGTTTAGAACAGCTTCTTGAAAATGCTCTTCGCCAGGCCCTTGGCGATTTCGGCGGCGGCGGACTGGGTGCTCGCCGGCTGCTGCTTGGGCTTGGGCTCCACGTACTTGTCCACGTAGTAGCTGACGTTGATGTAGCCGTCGGCGAAGGCGTCGGTGCGGTTCCAGGCATAGCAGACGCCGTCCACGAGCTTGTAGTAGGTGTCGGCGTTCAGGTCCATCGGATCGTTGCCCTTGGCGACAAAACCGTCGGCGCGGAGTTTCTGCGCATAGAGTTCCACCAGGAAGGGACGGCCCTTGAGGCAGAAGCGCCAGGACGGGTGACCGTTCATGGGGTCCATCTCCTCGAGTTCGAAGTCGCTGCCGCCCACGTCCCACTTGGGGTAGTACGGGAAGTTCTGTTCCCAGTTGTCGAAGATGGCCGCCTCGGCCGCCGCCTTGGCTTCGACCTCGGCCTGCATCTCCTTCTTCGCCATCTCGACGGCGCCGGAGAACATGCCGCCGAGCCCCTTGAGGGCGTCGAGGGCCTGTGCCTGCTTCTCCTTTTCTTCCTCCGTCAGCGGCTTACCTTCGGCCTCGGCCTTGGCATTGGCCTCCTGGGCGGCGGCATTGACCTTTTCCATGGCCTTGCCGATGCCCTGGTTGACGGTGTTTACCAGGTTGTCCAACAGTCCCATAGCCGCTTATTTTTTGATGAATTCGACACGACGGTTCTTGGCGCGGCCTTCCTCGGTCTTGTTGTCGGCCACGGGCTCATGGGCGCCCTTGCCCACGGCGCGGAGGTTGAACGGGTCCACGCCCTTCTCCTCGAGGGCCTTGACGACGGCCTCGGCGCGCTGCTGGGAGAGCGGGTCGTTGACCTTGTCGGAGCCCTGGTTGTCGGTATGGCCCTGGACCTCGAAGCGGGCGTTCGGGTTCTTCTTCATATAGTCGGCGACCTTCTCGATCTCCTCCATCGACTCGGGCTTCAGCGTGGCCTTGCCGGTCTCGAACAGGATGTTGTTCGTCACGAACTTGCCGGTTTCGGCGATGGCCTTCTCGACGGCGGTCATGGACTGTTCGTTCCGGTCATACAGTTCAACAGCGCCCTTGGCAATGACGACATTGCGGATAAACGTCAGGTTCGAATGATCGAAAGGAACCTGGAAAGACATCCACGTAGGCTGCTTGACCTTCGGCAGATTGATCACTCGGTTCCCGTCAAAGTAAACCTTCAGCGCGCGCTTGTTGAACGAAAGCGCCACATGGTGCCAGCCCTGCTTGAATTTGTATTCAAAGCTCACTTCCCGGGTATCCTTGGAGCCCGTGTCATTATTATAATTGGCATGATGGTCCCACGTAGCGCACACACCATGGACCAAGCAAAAAGCGCAGCCTTCGCCATAATAACCGCTCCATTCGGAACGGTCCGTGTTATCGGCCAGACAGAGTTTCAGGTCATTCAAGCCGACGTCATCCTTATCGTCCCAATAATAGAAATCATACTCGATGGTGAATTCTTCGGGCAAGTAGGCTCCCTGTTCCTTGATCAGAGGCGTGATGACACCGTTGTTGGTAATCTCGACGGCCTTGATTCCGCCCAGGGTCTTGACCTCGGCGCCACCGTCCAGCAGGTCCCATTTGGAAGGGAACTCGCCTACCACCTCGGCCGTGAAGTCATCCTCGAACAGAATGACTTCGCCCCGCTTGAAGTCGGTCGATGTGGCCGCTTGCGGACTCTCCTCACCCACGGCGGGAGCGTTCTCATCCTGGCCGGCCTTCTTGTCTTTTTTATCCTTTTTCTTGCCGTCGAGGAGGTCGTTCACGCCCTTCTCGATCTTGTTGCCGACATTGTTCTCGACAGCCTGCTTGGCGCGCTCGCCGAGGCGCCCGAGGATGCCCTGGGCGGAGGCGGTGCCGCAAATCAGCGCAAAGAGCGCTGCGGTGAGGATGTACTTTTTCATATCACGAGTGTTTTGATGTTTTTTAGAGGATGCCTTGCTCGATGCTCATCCGGACCATCTCCGCCGAGGTAGCGGCGGAGAATTTCGCGAGGATCTTCTTCCGGTGCCACTTCACCGTCTCGGGGCTCAGGGAAAGGGCCTCCGCGATCTGCGGGGTGGTCATTCCCTGGGCGATGAAACGGACGATCTGGCGTTCCCGTCCGGTCAATTGAGGGGTCTGGTCCATAACGCGTCTCTTACCACTTACAAATTTCACTTTTAAAAAGGGCAAAAACACCACCCCAAAGGGTGGAAATCGGGGGTGGTTCTCCGAATTTACCCTCCCTTCTTCGCTTTTTTCCTAACTTTGTGTCCATGAGACATCTCGCCATCACGCTCGCGCTGCTCGCGGGGGCCCTGCTCCCCGCCGGCGCCTATACCGACCATCGCGGCCACAATGTGGACTCGCTGGAGCGGGTCGTCGCCCGCTGGACCCCCGATGCCATCGACAAGGCCACGGAAGAGGAACTCATTGACCTGAACCGGGCCTACCGCGACCTGATGCTGGGGTATGAGGTGATCAATGGCGAAAAGGCGGTGTTCTACGCCCGGAAGGCGATCGCGATCAGCCGGCGGAAGGGATGGACCGAGGCCACGGGCGACGCCGCCCGGCACATCGGCCAGTATTTCTATGCCCGGGAACAGTTCGACAGCGCGATGGTGTGGTTCCAGGAATCCCTCGCCTGCGTGGAAAAGATGGCCGACGGGGCCACTTCCCCGAGCCATCCGGAGGGATATGCCGAGAAAGACATCGACGACAGCCGCTCCTCGCTGTACGGGGCCATCGGCAACCTGTACAACGTGATGGGCGACATCCCGACGGCGATGGATTATTATGGGAAGGCGGGCGAGATCTTCGACAAATACGGCTGGAACGAGAGTAACTCCGTCCTATACTACAACATCGGCGAGACCTGGGTCGATGAAAAGGACTACGCCCAGGCGCTTCCGGCCTACGAAAAGTCCCTGGACTACGCCCGGACTGCCGGCGATTCCCTGCTGGTGGCCAATGCCTTGAAGGGTCTCGGCGGCCTGTACATGGACACGGGCAAGACCTGGAAGGCGCTCCGCTGCCTGCAGGAGGCGGACAAGTATTACTCCCTGCACGACGACCAGGAATTCCGCTTCCGGATGGAGAACCTGGATTTCATGAGCCAGGTACTCCAGGCGCAGAAAAAGGCCCTGGCGTGGTGGCTGGCCATCCTGGCGCTGGTGATCATCCTGCTGGTCGGCCTGACGCTGGTCCTGCGGCGGCTGCGCCGCCTCCGCCGGGAGCAGGCCGAAGCGGCGGAAGTCATCGACGAAACCCTGGAGGAACTCCGCGGCGCACCCGCCGGTGAACATCTGGAGCTCACGGACCGGGAACGTCAGGTCCTCGCCCTCATTTCCGGGGGCAAGACCAATCCGCAGATTGCCGAGGCCCTCTTCCTGAGCCCCGAAACCATCAAGTGGTATCGGAAGAAACTGCTGGCAAAATTCGACGTGCCCACCTCCGCCGCCCTCATTTCCAAGGCGAAGGACCTGGGGCTGGTCTAGCTAGAACTGGAAATAGATGAAGCTCTGGAGGTCGGCGGTGATGAACTGGTAGACGAAGAGGACGGCCAGGAACACCGCGAGGGCCATCAGGAACAAGGGAAGCGACGCGAACCGGATCCGGTAGCGGCGCTTCGCTTTTTCCGGAATCCAGTGGATGAGCATGCCGACGGCGAAGATAATGAGCACGTAACGGTGCTGCCAGGCGACGCGGGGCACGAGGGACAGGTCCCAGGCCGATCCGATCTGCGTCACCATGTTCTTCGCGGTATTCCAGGCTTCCTCGTTCGCGAGGGCCGGATCCAGGTTGGAACCGCTGCGGAAGAACAGGCGGGTGAAGGTGATGAAGACGAAGGTCTGGAAGACGGCCCAGGCGTTGGATATCCAGGCGACGGCAGGAGATTCCCGGTCAAGCCGGGAATGACGGGGATCATCAAGCCGGGAATGACGGGGATCGTCATGGCCGACCCCGATCGGCCATCTCTGAACCAGATAGTACACCAGCCTGACCAGCGTACCTACCGCAAGGACGAGCGTCCAGACGAAGAACAGGTTCCAGACGGGGGCGGGAGTCCAGCGGGACAGGCCGTAAATGAGCGCGCAGAGGGCGCAGATGAAGGCCGCCTGCACGGGCCGCGACCATTTCGTCCAGATCTTGTAGACGATCTGGCCGATGCCGTTCAGGCCGCCCCAGATCATGAAATTCCAGCTGGCGCCGTGCCAGAGGCCGCCGAGGAGCATCGTGTCCATGGAGTTCACATGGGTGCGGAGCATCTTCCGGCTGTCCGGCTTCAGCCAGCCGTACAGCAGCACCGACACCGTCACGAGCGCCACCGCGAAAGCCACCCACCACGAACCGGACAGGAACGAGCCGATGACCGCGACGGCGAAAATGATGATGTACGAGCCCCAGGTGGCGTTGCGGTTGCCGCCGAGGGGAATGTACAGATAGTCCCGGAGCCAGCGCGAGAGGGTCATGTGCCAGCGGCGCCAGAACTGCTGCGCGTTCTCCGCCTTGTAGGGCGAATTGAAGTTCTGGGGCAGGTAGAAGCCCATCAGCATCGCGACGCCGGTCGCGATGTCCGTGTAGCCGGAGAAATCGGCATAGACCTGCAGGGAATAGCAGAACAGGGCGGCGAGGTTCTCGAAGCCCGTGTACAGCAGCGGGTTCCCGAACACCCGGTCGCTCAGGTTCACCGCGAGGTAATCGGCCAGGACGAGTTTCTTGATGAGGCCGTTCAGGATCCAGAACACCGCGATGCCGAACCAGCGGCGGCTCAGGTTGTAGGGCTTGTACAGCTGCGGGAAGAACTCCGGCGCGCGGACGATCGGTCCCGCCACGAGCTGCGGGAAGAAGGTCAGGAAGAAGCCGAAATCCAAGAACTTGCGGAGCGGCTCGATCTTTCCCCGCTTCACGTCCATGATGTAGCTCACGGCCTGGAAAGTGAAGAAGGAGATGCCCACGGGAAGGATGATGGCGTCCACGCGGAAGGCCGTCGTGCCCGTGATCCCGTTCATCAGCTCGCCCAGCACGTCATGCACCTGGATGGACAGGCCGAACAGGTCATTTAGGAAGTCCGCAAGGAAGTACGCGTACTTGAAATAAGCCAGGATGCCCAGGTCCACCACGACCGACAGCGCGACCCAGAAGGTCTGCCACGCCGGCCGGGCGCGACGCAGCGCGCGGGCCGCGAAGTAGTTGTACGTCACAACGAAGAGCAGCAGCAGGAGGAAGATTCCGCTGGTCTTGTAGTAGAAGAACAGGCTGACGAAGAAAAGGTACGCGTTCCGAAGGAGCGGCTTACTGTGGATCAGCGAGAAGCCCGCGAACACCAGCGCGAAGAACGCCCAGAAATAGAACTGGGTGAACAGCAGCGGGTGCGCGCTGTCGAAGGAGAACAGCGCCCCGAGGAAATCCCGTATGATGTCCGCCAGGGTCATCGGGCCTGCAAGGCGTACGCGTCCATCAGGGCGTTGAACAGGAGGTTTCCGAGGATGGTGTAGCCCTCCGGCGTGAAGTGGATGTGGTCTGGCCGGGCAAGGCCGGCGTTCACCCACGCATCCATCGACCCGGAGCCGCCCATGATGTCGTACAGGTCCCAGAAGGCCCCGTCACAGCCGCGGGCGATCTCTTCGAAGGCCCGTTCGGCCCGGGCGCCGTGGGGGTTCGTCCGACCGTTCTTCCAGCTGTCGTTGCAGGAGGTGAACAGGAAGGCGCAGTGCGGGTTCGCGTGCCGGACCAGCTGGACCAGCTTGCCGTAGTTGGAGATGAAACGGCGGGCGTCGAAATCCGCCCCCTGGAGGTCGTTGATGCCGATGGAGAAGATCACGAGGTCCGGCTTCACCAGCTGGAGGTCGCGCGTGAAATCCTCGCACTTGAGGAAGGAGGACGTCGCCGCGCCGTTGACACCCGCTTCGCTGACCGTCAATCCGTTGGCGGGATTGTCCAGGTACAGGCCCTTGAGGGTGAACCGGCCCGGGAAGCCCCGGAAGCCGACGCGGAAATAGTCGATGTAGTGCGGCAGCTCGAAGTGCCAGCGTTCATCCATCTGCTGGCCGCGGACGGTGTCCCGCCCGGCCAGGATGACGGGCTCCAGGTCGCCGTATCCCAGCACGTCGATGCTGCGGAACGTGAAGCGGAGATCCCACATCTTGCGCTCCTCCGGGACAAGGTCGAGGGCCACCGTCGCGGCGGTGTCGGCCGTGGTCACGGTCATGCCGCTCACGCCCATCACCGTCTCCGGATTCAGGCAGCGGCTGGAGGTCCAGGTGCCCGTGTAGGAACTCTGGTAGCCCATCGGGTTGTTCGTGCCCGCTGCGGAATAGGGGAACACGAGGCCGCGGCCGCCGTCCATGCCGTACCGCAGGGCCATCAGGTTCTTGCGGAGGGTGTTGGTCCAGGTGCCGCCCTGGACATGGGAGCCGCCGATATGCAGGATGCGGACGTCCCCGCGCCCGGTGAGGACGAGGGTGTCCAGCTTCCGCAGGAAGTTGTCGAAATCGGCCGAGGAGCCGCCGGGAAACTGGAGGGCGTTCCGCTGCACATGCGCGTAGGGCATGGGCGGAATCCGGCGGCGGTAGGGGTTCTGGGCGCCTGCGGGGAGGAGGGTGGCGACGAGGGCCGCCAGGAGGATCAATCGTTTCATCTTCCCATTCGTTGCTGGACTGCGGCGGCCGGAAGGGTCTTCCGCAGATCGTAGAAGTCGTAATACGTAAGGAGGGACCGGGACAGCGTTTCGCCCACGAGCTTGGCGCCGGCCGGCGTGAAGTGGACATAATCCGGTCCGGCGTAGGCCGGGTAATGCCGGACCCACTGGGCCATCGAATTCTGACCGCCCATCATCCGGTACAGGTCCCAGTAGGCGACGCCGCTCTTGAGCGAAACCGCCTTCAGGGAATCCACGAGTTCGGGCAGGTGGCGGTAGGACACGATGCGACCGTCCTCCGTGGAGGACGCCATGTCGGACGGGCCGATGAAGAGAATCTTCGAGGCCGGCGCCACTTCCTGGTAGTAGGCGATCTGTTCCCGGACCTTGTCCATGTATCCGGAAATGGCTTTGGTCGAACGGGCCGCCGGGACGAAATTCCCGCCGAACTGCAGGATGACCAGGCGGGTGCCGTCCAGTTCGAAGGCCGACTTCATCAGGTCCTTGTCGATGCGGGTGAGGATATGTCCCGTGCTGCCACGCATCGGGATATTATCCACGGTGACGCCGGCCGTTCCATCGGTGGAGATCCCGTAGATTTCCGCGCTGCCGGCGAGCTTGAGCGTCGCTTTTTCGACGGGTTTGCGGAAGGTCCAGGTGGTCCAGGTCAAGCCATCCTTTGTCCGGGTGACGGGCGCAGGTTTCAGCGTATCTGACTGCACGGCCGCGGTGAAATCATCCGACGCCCGCCCGTACAGGATGGACACGGACTGGAAATTCCGCACGTGCTCCAGCGTGGATTTCAGCTTCTGCGCACGGAGGCTGACGGTCCCGTTGCCGGAGAAACTGGTGACCTGCGACAGCGGGCCGTAGCGGTGGTGCCCCGCCCGGCGGGTGGTGGAATCTCCGAACATCGTGTAGGAGATGAAACCGCCCGACGAAGAGCGGGAAATGGACGCCATCGGCGTGGTTGTCAGCGCGGGGAACATCCCCGTGCCTCGCCCGCCGAAACGCGTCTGGAGCGCCTCCCGGAGATTGGACGAAATGCGGTCCAACTCGATCTGGGAATCTCCGTAATGCGCCACGCGCACGGTCTTTCCTTCCTTGCGGGCCCGCTCGAATGCGCGGAAAACCGGGTCAAAGAAGGTATAATCGTCCCCGGGCAGATAGATCCGGTCCGGATTCTCATAGAAGAAATCGCGGTAGAAGGCGAGCGTGTCGTCGTGCATCGCGAACCGCCCGTCCAGGGCGTTCAGGACCGAATCGACATCGACCTTTTTCTCCTTCGCATCCCGCACCCGGCCGGCATACGAGGCAAAGCGCAGGCGCTTGTCGCCGAGGCGCACGCCTTCCGCCGGGAACATGGCCCAAGCCGTTCCCAGCAACAGGAATACTCCCAGGATGAATGCTAAAACCTGCCTCGCTTTCATATTGCGTATATCTTGCAAATATACGCAAAAAATACCGGCCGTTCAATAACGGCCCACGAGGAGTCCCGGCGTGCGGGGATGGAAGCCGACAGGGACCGGGGCCAGATGCGGAACAGGGGGCGTCTCCGCGCTCCGAGTACGGCCTTCGATGAGGCCCAGGGCGGTCGCGAGCATCGTTTCCCGGGGATCGCCCAGGGCGCAGCCGTCCAGCGGGTCGTCCTCCCCATCGTAATCGGGTGCGATCCCGTCGGGCATCGAGAGGGTGACGCCGTTGCAGTCGGCATATCGCGAGTACATCACGTAGATGCCCCAGTTGTCCACATAGGGAAGGGCTTTCGCATATTCCTCCTCGCCCAGGCTCGTCTTGGCGGCATCATACCAGTTCCTGGCTTCCATCAGATAGCCGGCGCAGTACTTGCCGCTCGTCTGCTCGCCGATGAGGATGACGTCCATGTACGGGCGCAGGCAGCAGACCAGACTTTCCGAGGCCGATGCGCTGGAACCCGTCACGAGGACGTACAGGCGCGGCAGGTCCGGATTGGCCCCGGCCGTGGACAGGACCTGCTGCTTTCCGTCTACCTTGAACCGGAATTCGGTGTCGAAACAGGTCGGATCCTCTTTGATTTCAGCGGCCAGCTTCGAATTGTAGATGTCCTGGAACAGGACCTTGCCGGCTTCGACTACCGACAAGGGCGCCAGCATCGACGCCAGCACCTCCTCCGTGACCAGATAACCGCCGCCGTTGTACCGCAGGTCCAGCACCAGGTCCCCGATGCCCGCCTGCACGAACTCCTTGAACACATCGACCAGGTCCCTGCAGGAATCCAGCGTAAAGGACGTGTAGTGCAGATAGCCCACCTTCTTCCCGCCCGGCCGCTCCAGGATGCGGACCGTCTGGACCGGGTTCTCGTACAGGTCCGCCGCGGTGACCGTGACGGACCGACCGTCGGACAGGCCGAGCTTCACCGTCCCGCCGCCGAGCAGGCGGTCCCGGACGATCTCCTGGTAGTTGTCAGGCTTCATTTCCAGGCCGTCCACGGTCCGGATGGCATCTCCCCGCCGGAGACCGGCCTGCGCCGCCGGCGAGTCGCCGTAAGTATAGGTCACCACCGCGACGACGCGGGTACGGGCCTGGTCGGCATAATAGAGCACGAAATCCATCCCGAGCGAGCGGGTATGCCCAGAGACACCGCCCACGAGCGAGGAGAAATCGTCCGTCAGCATGGTCCAGCGGTCGATGTCCTTCCCAGCGGCATCCTTGTACCGGATGTCCGCCACTTTCTGGATGGGCTCCTCCCAGGTCTGCCACTTCTCCAAGGCCGGGGCGATCTCGTCCCGCCACAGGTAGTACGTGTCCATGACGTTCCAGGCGAAGGTATTGACATACTTCCGCTGCAGCTTGGTCTCGTTGTCCAGCTGCCCGTACTCGTCCGGCGCCTGCTTCCTGCAGCCGCTTCCCAGCAACGACAGGGCCAGGAGCGCGATGATCCATCGGATTTGCTTCATGGGGCAAAAATAAGAAAAAAACACTCCCCTGCAAAGGGAAGTGTTTTCATCGTGTACGCGCGGTGGATTACTCGGCGGCAGGGGCCTCGGCCTCGGCGGCGGGAGCAGCCTCCTCGACAGTCTCGGCCTTCTTGGCGCGGCTGCGGCGGGTGCTCTTCTTCTCCGCCTTGGGGGCGGTGAGGGCGGCCTCGTTGAAGTCCACCAGCTCGAGAAGCACCATCTCGGAAGCGTCGCCGCTGCGGAAACCGGTGTGCAGGATACGGAGGTATCCGCCCGGACGGTCGGCGATCTTCGGAGCGATCGTGCGGAAGAGCTCGGCGGTGGCGTTCTTGTCCTTCAGGTAGCTGAAGACCACGCGGCGGTTGTGGGTGGTGTCCTCCTTGGACTTGGTGATGAGGGGCTCCACATAAGGCTTCAAGGCTTTCGCCTTGGCCTCGGTGGTCTCGATCCGCTTGTTCAGGATAAGGGAGGATGCCATGTTGGAGAGCATCGCTTTGCGGTGACCGCTCTTACGACCCAGATGATTGACTTTTCTATTGTGTCTCATGGTTAAACGATCTTTTTCTTAGGTTCGATATTGTACTTGGTGACATCCATTCCGAACGAGAGCTTCATCTTCTCGACGAGCAGGTCGATTTCGTTCAGGGACTTGCGGCCGAAGTTGCGGAACTTCATGAGCTCGGCGCGGCTGTAGGACACAAGGTCGGCGAAGGTGTCGATGTCGGCGGCCTTCAGGCAGTTGAAGGCGCGGACACTGAGGCCCATGTCCGAGAGCTTGGTCAGCAGCAGGTGACGCATCCGGAGCGACTCCTCGTCCAGTTCCTTGCTGTCGGACTCCACGGCGTTCTCCAGGGAGATCTTCTTGTCGTCCGTGAACAGCTTGAAGTGGTAGATGAGGATGTTGGCGGCATCCTGAAGGGCGGCCTCCGGGGAGATGGAACCGTCGGTGACGATCTCCAGGAGGAGTTTCTCGTAGTCGGTCTTCTGCTCGACACGGAAGTTCTCCACCGTCCAGTTCACCTTCTTGATCGGGGTGTAGATGGCGTCCACGGGAATCGTGCCGATCGGCGTGTTCTCGTCACGCATCTCCTCGGCCGGGACGAAGCCGCGGCCCTTGGTGATCGTGAGGGTGATTTCCAGTTTGACGGAGGGCTCCAGGGAGCAGATGTGAAGCTCGGGGTTCAACACCTTGAAAGAAGACAATCCCTTGGAGATGTCCTCGGCGGTAAACTCGGACTTACCGCTGATCGTGATGCTCGCCGTCTCGGTGTCCACGGTGTCCACCATCCTGCGGAAGCGGACCTGCTTCAGGTTCAGGATGATGTCCTGCATGCCCTCGATCACGCCGGGGATGGTCTGGAACTCTTCCTGGACCCCGCCGACCTTGATCTGCGAGATGGCGAAACCTTCCAGAGAGGCGAGGAGGATGCGGCGGAGGGCGTTGCCGATGGTCTGTCCGTAGCCAGGCTCAAGGGGCCTGAACTCGAAACGGCCGACGGTCTCGGTGCCTTCGAGCATGATCACCTTGTCGGGTTTCTGAAATGCTAAGATTGCCATAATGTGGGTTTCTTGGTGTTAAACGCGGTTACTTGGAGTAGATGTCGACGATCAGCTGCTCGTTGATACTCTCCGGAATCTCGGTGCGGGCCGGGATGTTGAGGAACTTGCCCACGAGGGTCTTGGGGTCGAACTCCAGCCAGGAATACTTGGTGGCGGAGGCGACGCTGTTCTGGATGACCTCGAGGCTCTTGGAACGCTCGCGGACGGCGATGGTCTGGCCGGGCTTCACCTGGCAGGACGGGACGTTGCAGATGACGCCGTCCAGGGTGATGTGGCGGTGGAGGACCAGCTGACGGGCGGCGGCGCGGGTGGGAGCGATGCCCAGGCGGTACACCAGGTTGTCGAGGCGGGACTCCAGCAGGAAGAGGAGATTCTCACCGGTCTGGCCCTTCATGCGGGCGGCACGGGCGTAGGTGTTGCGGAACTGACGCTCCAGGACACCGTACATGTACTTCACTTTCTGCTTCTCCTTCAGCTGGGTGCCGTACTCCTTCACTTTCTTGCGCTTGGAGGCGAGACCGTGCTGTCCCGGAGGGGTATTTCTCTTTTCGAAGTTCTTGTCAGGGCCATAGATGGGCTCGCCGAACTTGCGGGCGATGCGGGTGGTAGGACCAGTATATCTTGCCATGGTTCTTCTTCTTTAAGATGGGTTAGACTTTGCGGCGGCCCTTCGGACGGCAACCGTTGTGCGGCATCGGGGTGACATCGATGATCTCGGTCACGATGATACCCGCGTTGTTGATGGTACGGATGGCGGACTCACGACCGGCACCCGGGCCCTTCACGTAGCACTTGACCTTGCGGAGACCCGCATCGAACGCTGTCTTGGAAGCATCCTCGGCAGCCATCTGGGCGGCGTACGGAGTGTTCTTCTTGGAACCGCGGAAACCGCACTTACCGGCGGAAGACCAGCTGATCACCTGGCCCTGGGCGTTGGTCAGGGCGACGATCACGTTGTTGAAGGTCGAGGAGATATGGGCCTCACCGTAGGCCTCAACCTTGACGACCCGCTTCTTTGTAGTTTGAGTTTTCTTTGCCATAACTGTCAGTCTTTACTTGGTGGCCTTCTTCTTGTTGGCGACGGTCTTCTTCTTGCCCTTGCGGGTACGGGCATTGTTCTTGGTGCTCTGGCCGCGCACGGGGAGACCGCTGCGGTGACGGATGCCGCGATAGCAACCGATGTCCATGAGGCGCTTGATGTCCATCTGGACGGAAGAACGGAGTTCACCCTCGATCTTGTACTCGTCGTTGATGAGGGCACGGATGGCAGCGATCTGGTCATCGTTCCAGTCGCCGACCTTGATGGTGGGATCGATGCCACAGGTGGCCAGGATCTTGCTGGCGGAGCTGCGGCCGATACCGTAGATGTAGGTCAGACCGATCACACCATGTTTGTTGTTGGGTAAAT
>Ga0247611_10001050_pt1 | contig 51596 bp, 65 predicted proteins | sample 177DNAGHGhighgp2_FD_192422 | JGI IMG/M metagenome (GOLD analysis project Ga0247611, IMG submission 192422) | Sheep rumen microbial communities from Palmerston North, Manawatu-Wanganui, New Zealand - 1770 DNA GHGhigh gp2 | ecosystem: Host-associated > Mammals > Digestive system > Stomach > Rumen... | reverse complement strand
TACGACTCCGATACCCGACGCCGCTATCCAGAGTCCAGCAGAGGCCGGCCTGCAAGCCATTACCCCACCTAGCGCCGAGCAGAGCAATTCGATAGCCGTTCAAGTTCGCAGTCAGATACAAATAGTCACCGATCGGAACACTGGAGTCACCACCGACCTCATTTGGCATCAACAGCCAGTCAAACTCCTCGAGACCATAAGCAAACGCCTTGATCCAACCACTTGCATTTGCAACTGTGAAGCCAGCGCCTTTGTAGTTGCCACTGTTCTGAGACTCCGCGAAGTTAGCCGGGTTGCTGCAGATGTAAGGCTCGCCACCATCCATCGTACCATTGCCCCACAAGTTGATGCCGTAGATGAACTTCCAGATGTTGCCCCACTCGTTCTCACATCCACGGTAGCAGAATGCGACTTGATTCGCAGCAGTTCGAATCGTACCTGCATAGTCTTTCGTGCTAGCTGCGACACCAGAAGCATTGCCCTTAGAAGCTGTCGAACCAGTATAGCTAGCACAGTTGTACGAGCTATTGTCAGAAATGCCAGTGACACCTTGACCGAAGACGTTCTGTAAGTTACCAGCTCCCTCAATGAACATCATCAAGAACTCAGCCATCGCGATCTGAGTGTACAGACCATGCCAGCCAGACCCACGATGCTGCGCAAGCAGCTCGACATTCGGACGAGTGAGATTCTGAGACAAGCCAGAGATCGGACGTACATCTGCGATCGAGCTTAGCTTGTCATTTGCAAAGTCTGCAACTTGCGCGTCATCCGTGATGTAAGCACTCGCACTGACGTCATACAAGCAAGCTTCATAAGCACCGATGTAATAGCAATCCCTCTCATTGCCATTTGGATCAATGAACGCAGGATGAAGCTTGAAGCCAGTCTTCGGAGTACAAGAGATGAAGTAATTTGCCTTACGAATCTTGTAACCTTTAGAACCAGAACTTGTCGTGTTCTTCTCAAGCTTCAGAGGCACGACTTTGTACCAGAACTTTGGCTGCTCGACCATCACCTGCCCGATCGATCCATCCTCAACATAACCACTGTCACCATAGTACTTCACGACATTACCGGCATCATCAAGGATGCACTTCTTGCGATCACCGAAGACTGAAAACTTGTCAAAGTCAGAACCTGGAGTCAAGCCAATTGCATTCGCAAGCCTCGTGAATGTCTTGTTCTCGAAGTCAATGCAGACACCGACGACATCATCTGCTTCCATGCCAGTGAAGTTCCTAAGATCTTCAATCGCCGCTGCGACCGGAGCATTCTGCACGAGGTGAGTACTTGAAGCATCAAGAGCTGAATCAATCGTAGGAGCAGTCATCGTCTTCGTGTTGATCTTCTTGACATGCCCCTCATCATCTCGAGTGACAGAATCAACAACAGTGAAAGTCGTGCCACTTCCGATCGTAGCAGAACTTGACGTGTCTGCCAAAGTCGCAACGTCGTAGTGCTCAGAACTAATCTCATTATTATCGTTAATCGTGATGTTGGAACCAGCCGTAAGCTCGTCCTGCTTGCCGCTCAGAGCTTGGTACACACCGCCAGACTGAACTGGATTCGTGCTGCCAGAAGTCGGAACATCATCAACGGTAATCTTGTCTTGCTTGCCTTGTGCAATCCGCTTTGCTTCATCAGCTAGGTCATGATTTACTTTCATCTGACCGTCAATGACGTCAAAGTTTCCGTTCAAGACGGAGATCTGTGCCAGATCATCGCCACTTGGCTTGACAAGATTGTAATTCTCAGTCTGCGTTGCCATTTATATTTTCCTTTCCTAGCCAGTAATCGAATAGCTAATCTTCATCGTCTGAGCTGCCGTCTTTGTGACAGGTGTAATATTATTCACCGTCATTAGGACATTAGGACGAACACCAATCAAGTGCCCATTCTCAGTGGCGAATGCATTACTACCACGAATAGGAACTACTGCATAGTTTTGCCAGTCATAATGCAATAGCTCTTCATAAGCGTAAAGCTCATTAGTGTACGTGTTAAGCACACGAACCGCATTGCCACCAAAGTTAAGCCAAATCCTACCGTCATGTGCATCAAGAACAGTTGCATAACGTGGTGCAAAATTCGTAACATTCGTCTGAATCTGAACTACATTTGTCGGATGTGCAAGATCAATCTTATAGATGTTGTAATTCTTAGCTGTATACCACCAGTCTGCATTGTAGATAGGCCCAAACACATACATGTAACCGTCATAACAGAAGAATTGCAACTCCCTGACCTGATTGCCAGCACGCAACGCAGTAGCAAGCGGAAGCCTTACATTCGTGTTGTTTGGAATCGTGTACGTATCAACTTGATAGTTCTCCACATTGTCGACAATTGTCGGGTCAACATGAATCGCATAGACCTTGATGTTTGATGCAACTTCTACACCATTCCTTACGCAAGCATCCCAATCAGAACCAGTATAGTTACGAACATCAAATGGTGCTGCTACGACATACAGAATACGATTCTCATAGTCGTAGTTCATAAACTGGAATCCGATGTGGTCATATAGTGCATCAAGCTCAATTGTTGGCGAATCGTCATGTGGCCAACTCTCATCACCATTGCCATACCAGACGTTAATCTCATTTGTCGCAATTGTATAACGCCTGAAAGTAACGTAAAGCTTACCAGAGCTAAGCTCAAGATTTGCAACCAATACTCGATTGTTTATTGCATCAAGCTCAAGAATCTTAGTCCAACCGCCATGACTCATGTTCTCGGCACGCAGCGGTCGATAATCTGAACTCAGATCCCAGCTCTCAGAATAATACGAAATTCCATTGGCTGCATAACCAAAAAGCGGCAGCCAAAAGCCAGGATTGCCACTTCCATCATTTGAACCACCAACAGAACCACTTCGACTATAGTAGTTGGGTTGAAAGCACTCATCAACTGGAAGCCCGTAGACATTAACCTGAGTACGTGAACGACCTTGATTCATATAACCGCCAAGGTAAGGCGTAAGACAAATGCTTGCAATCCTGCCATTGCCCTGAGAAGTCGCAAAGTCATACACAAACTTGATATTGTGATTAGCCCAGTCAAACACAGACTCGATCGAGTTGAATGAACCGCGAATGTTGTTCGCTCCGATGTTAGCTTGACCATCGACGCCACTTGCAATTATCGTAGAATCGTAAGACGGAAATGGATGTTCAACATCTTGGTTCTTGTCAAAAGCAAGCAAACCACCGAACCACTGCCTAAGCGTAAAACTCTCACGCCTATAGCCATCGCGTGTCCAATACCCACTGCCAGCTTTTTGCACAAGCGAATCACCATGCCCGAACATACCGATGCCCTGAAAAATCTCAGCCAACGCGCCAGTCAACTCGTTGTCATCCTCTACGCATTCATCAAGCTTACCAGATTCGGCATTAAACAATTCTATTTTTGTTCTTCCGTGCAACTCTAGGCCATTACTCATTTATTCCCCTCCTAGCTCCGTATACAACTCAATATTTATATGGTCTGTAGGTACAACAACGCCCAAGCTATCTTGCGACCACTTAAAACGCAATCCATCAACCTCAAAGGCATTCCAGCTATCACTAGGAATATTTGACATAACATCCGCATCAGCATAAACGGTTTGTTCATCATATATTCTTTCAAACAGCGTACCGTTCCAAACGTACCAAGTTGTACCACCATCATTGGAAACTGCAAAAGTGGTTTGCATGGACGTATGAAATTCAATTGAATATATAGGATTCTCAAAGCGAATTACATCTGACATTCTTGTTGAATTTGTACACCATATTTTAATCTTGTTGCCAGAATCTGTGTCTTCACGTTCAGAAACATTAGCAGTCAAATCACTAATTGTATTCAAGATCGTCATCGTCGGAATAGCAATGTTAACAAGCACATCACTCAGACCATGAGGAATTGGAATATGTGTATCAAGCACTGCAACATCACTCACTGGAATCACAATCGGCTTGACAACTGGCACGACTTCAGTCGAATCAGAAACATTGATCGTGCCATCCCAGACATCAGTAGCAGCAAGACCACGACCAAATAACACTGACTTTACCTTTGCAATGTCAATGTTTATCAAACCTGTGCTTGTGTCAATCGGTTCCTCGTTGTACCTGATCTCAGAAGGGCTAATCTTCAAACCACCCTTCAGAACATCATCCCATGTTGAATAGCCAATGTCGGAGTCTTCCGAATAGATGTCATCCCAGGTGTAAACTCCTACTGCACTCCAAGTCAACACCGAGATTGCAGCCCAGGTGCCAGCTTGACGTGACATGTAGAAGACCACCGCATCAACATAGTTCTTCAACGTACCGATTCCGGCTTTGTTCTGCCTCACATCTGACTCGAAGTACTCCCAATGCAACAAGATCTTAAGCTCATGCCTTAGCCCAGCTGTCAGATCATAGAACCAACTGAACATTACGTTTGCCATACCACGTGCACAATAAATCGTGTACGTGTCTACTAAGTCGTCATCAAAGTACAATTCAGCGACAACATTTCCGTCTCGCGTTATCTCACAATTCGCATCGTAGATGAACACGACACGCGACGTGTCAACTGTAGCAAAGTCAATTCGTGTCACCATCTCTGGCTCAGTGCCAATGCTATATGCTTCTGCATTCTCAAAACCATACACATAGAACGTACTGTTATCATTCTGCACAGCTTCCATCAAGCCAGAGATGTTCTTGTCAATCTTGCTTTGCACAGAAGCCAAGCTAGGATCTTGGCCGACACACTGGAAGTCGTAAGTCCCACCGTACTTCCATGTGTACTTTAAGATCGAAGTCACCGTAGACTCAGACCCAATTATGCCACCGTCCAAAGCAATGCAGTCCATCAGATCATAAATCGGAGCTTGCATCAGCTTGAACTTGCATGGCGAGTACTTCGCAACTGCGAAACTCTCCAAGATCGCCCTTCGCTGCCTGACCTTCGTGTCGTCTAGACCATATTGCAGCAACGGGTTCTGACCCAAGTTGTAAGTCAAGCCGTCATCTGGCAACACCGCGTAGTAACTAGTCGTCTTCAACTCGATGTTCACGACAGACATTCCGGTGTAATATGTCATGAAGTCTGAGACTGAGCCAGACTTGAGGCGCCTTGTCGTAGTCAATGTGTCGACAACTTCGACGTCGTACTTCCTCAAGTACAGCCTGCCTTCACGATCAATCAACGCGTTAGTGGCTGTCGTCTGAGCTATCCAACTCAAGAAGTCACGGAACGTGTCAATGTCGTTTATCTCCTCATAGAGATCGAAGTTCTCCTTGCCATTCGGTAAGTCTTCAATCTCAGCTTTTGTCATCCCAAGCTCGACATTGCACCTACTGCACGCATAAGACAGAAAGTCGTAGATGAAACCGTTCGTGCTAGTAATGCTGAACGTCTTGTCAAACTTCGACATGTTGTCATACGCGACAACCTTTATGCCTGATGAAGACCACTCCGCCTTGTCAATCGTGTACACGCCAAGCGGCACGTACTCGAAGCCGTCTTCTGTCTCAACTCCTTCTTGCTCACCGACATACACGCCATGCTTCGGGACTATCACGAGATCTTTGTAAGACTTGCGTGCAATCGGCAAGCCGATGAAAGTACAGTCAAGCTCGCCGACATACACCTGCCCGATCTCCATTGTCGAGCTTCCGCAACACTGGTTCGAGATCGTGAAGCTGTTCCTCAAGATGTTCTCATCAGTGAAAGCTGCTCTACCAATCGAACCTTTCAGATCTTCTTTGAATGACACAGAGGAGATGGCTTGCATGTAAGCTTCAGAGACATCATACATAGCTCAAATCCTCCAAACTAAACTTCACAGACCAGAAGCCTCCGTCTTCTGTGTCAGCCAACATCGACTCCTGGTAGCCAGTCACGTACATCAGCTCCGTGACTAGCCTGTTTCCTTCACTGTCTTCTTCAACGACAGGATCATAGAACTTTACCGTCACAGAAGTGGCATCCCTAAACCCACGCATCTGAACCAACATCTCGCGATTGCACCAAAAGTTAACTCCAATACTAGGAATGCCACTTCTCTGAACGCTACGAATGTAAGTACCAGCTTCTGTCTCGTTCACAGACTCGGAGTCATCTAGCTTCAGATCATAGCCACGCTTTGGCTCGACAGGAAGCACGACTCCGTCAATCGAAAGGTAGATCTTATTTGACATGCTTCATCACCTTCCACCATTTCGATAGTTGTTCTTCTCATTTGCACGCACCACCAATGTGTCTAGCTGCTCGTCTCCAATGTACACCGGGATGACAATGTCTCCACCGCCTGCTGCTGCGAAGCCACTTCCACCGTTCACGACAGAAGACACAGCATCTTTGATCATCCGAATCAACGTGTCTGAGCCGGCGACTACTTCATTGCCAGCATCTCCTCCGCCAAGCAGCTTGCCACCTTTGCCCATGCCAAAGATAGTCGGCGAGCTCAGGATCATCGCGTTGTCCATTGCCTTCTTGTACCAGTCAACACTGATATGAGGGATGCTTGGCGGGTCAAGGCTGAACGTACCAGAGATGCTGAAGTGCGGAAGCTTGATATGCGGAAGCTCAAGATGCAGTCCAGCAAAGAAGTTCGAGATCGCGTCAAGACCAGACTTCACGATGTTCTTCGCACCATCAATCTTGCTCTGGATCGTGTTCTTGATACCATCCCAGATCGAGCTTGCAGTCGACTTCACGTTATTGAAAATGCTGCTTGTCGTACTCTGAATGTTGTTCCATGCACTTTGCACGTTTGACTTGATCTTTTCTGCCTTGCTATGGACGTTAGACTTGATGTTGTCCCACGTGCTTGAAAGGTTAGACTTGATGTTGTTCCAAATGCTGCCAGTAGTCGACTTGATGTTGTTCCAAGCAGTGCCGACTTTCGACTTCACATTCTCGACTGCACTGGAGACATTTGACTTAATGTTGTCCCAGATGCCACCGAGAGTAGACTTGATGCCGTTCCAGATACTGCTTGTCGTGCTAGTGATCCAATCCCACGCGCCCTTGACACCATTCTTGATTGTCTCAAGGATAGGACCCAAGAATCCCCAAATTGCATTCCAAACTGTCTGGATGATCCCGTTAATCGTGTCCATAGCTCCCTGAATGAAGCCAGTGATAGCATTCCAAGCTGTCTCGACAATGCCCTTGCAATTCTCCCAGATGAACTGGAACGGAAGCGTGATGATCGTAAAGCCGATATTGAAGATCTCTGCGATCAGCTGGAACGCGAAGTTGATGATGTTGCAAATACCATCCCACGCGCCTTGCACAATGCCTGTGATTGTCTCCCAAGCACCAGTGAAGAATGACACGACACCATTCCAGAGACCCGTGAAGAAGTCAACAATGCCTTGCCACAAGCCTGTGAAGAACTCACCAATGCCTTGCCACATCGAGTTCCAGTCAGTGCCGAACCAACCGAGGATGACATTCGCGATTCCGATAATCGTGTCAACCCAGTTCTGGAAAGTCGCGACTAGGAAGTCCCAGACGCCACCAAAGATCTCCTGGACGCCTCGCCAGCATTGCTCCCAGTCACCAGTGAATATACCGATGAAGATGTCAAGCACGCCAAGAATTATGTCGACTGCCACGTCCAAGATGTTCGCGATCTGAGTGAACACTCCCTCAAACACTGGAGCCAACACACTGCAGAAAGCATCCCAGGCTGCACCTAACACGTCCAAGATCGAACTGAAGTTGAAGCCAAGCTCGTTCAACCTCTCGACAATCCCACCAAACAACCTGTTCAACGTCTCTGAGATGCCATTCCAGATCTCTGTAATCTTGTTCCTGAATTCCTCATTGGTATTCCATAGATGCATGAAAGCAGCAACAAGCGCCGCGACTATCGCTATCACGATGCCGATCGGACCAGTAATAGCTGTCAAAGCACCTTCAAGTCCAGGGAACATCGCAGTCAAAGACGCGACCACTCCATTTCCCTCACCGATCAGACTGAACATCGCACCAAGATTGCCAGTAAATGTCGAGACTGCGCCTTTCACAGCTCCCAAGATCCCAGGCACTCCACCTAGAGACTGGAAAGACTTGAAAAGACCACCAATAATACCCTCACCAGCCTTCAGACCAGTTATCGCCTTTGACACAGTCTGCCATGACGTGATCAACCTTCCGGCAATTGAAAGGACTGGACCTGCTGCTGCCACTAGACCCAAGAAGCCAAGAATGACAGCTTGAATTGGTTGCGGCAAATTTGTAAACTTGTCTACTACTTTCGTCAGCCACTCGATCAGATTCTTGAGATGCGGAAGCAGCAAGTCACCAAGCTTGATAGCAAGCGACTCAAGCGAGCCACCAAGCTGCTCGAGCTTCGACATCAGATTGTCCTGCATTGTCTCCGCTGTCTGGTGAGCGACACCGTCACACTCGGCCATCGCCTTCGTCATCTTCGCATACTCTTCAGGAGCCATGTCTACGACAGACAACATGCCTGCAATGCCAGTCTTACCAGCAATTGCCTCAGCTGCTGCGGCTTTCTCCTCGTCAGTAAGACCTTGGAATGACTTCTGCATGATGTTCACGATCTCGTCAAAAGACTTGAACGTGCCATCTGCATTTGTCACCTCGATGCCAAGCTTCTTCATCCACATCGCCGCGTCGTCAGTAGGGTTGGCGAGGTTCAACATCATCGTACGAAGTGAAGTACCAGCTTGCGAGCCCTTGATGCCGGCGTTAGACATTGCGAGCAACGCCGTCGAGCAGTCCTCGATCGAGAATCCCATCGCGTGAGCAACAGGCGCGACATACTTGAAGGACTCGCCCATATCTGTGATGTCGATCGTACCAGCATTAGCTGCTTGAGCAAGAAGGTCTGCCACATGTGTCGCGTCTTTCGCCTCAAGACCAAAGCCTGAGATCGCGTCAGCGACAATCGTAGACACAGACCCGAGATCTTCACCAGAAGCTGCTGCTGCATCAAGAACACCAGACATACCATCCAAAATCTGCTGTGAACTCCAGCCAGCCTTGCCCATCTCTGTCATCGCGTTAGCAACTTCAACAGCACTGTAAGCAGTCGAGCCACCAAGATCGATCGCCTGCTGGCGAAGCGCGTCGAAGTCTTTGCCTGTCGTTCCAGTGATCGCTCGGACTTCTGCCATCGACTTGTCGAAGTCTCCTGCCGTCTTCACGACTGCGGTACCTGCACCTACAATCGGAAGCGTCAAGAAAGTCGTCATCTTGTCTCCGGTAGAAGACATCTTCTCACCAACGGCATTCCAATCAACAGTCGTCTTCTTAGCTGACTCGCTAGACTTGCCGGCAACTTCATCGAACTCGTCGCCAACTCCACCAGCAGACTTTGTAACACCTCCAAGAGACTTAGAAGCACCATTGGAGGCTCTTGACATTGCTGAGTCAAAGCGTGACGTATCCAAAGTAAGATACGCCTTAATCTCACCACCGTTAGCAGCCAAAGTATGTCACCTCCTACTGGTACTTAGCATAAAGTTCTCTGAAGCTGCTCACCTTCCTTCTGAACACTGGGACTTTGCCCGAATCTTTTGTACCGTCTCCGCTGATCTCGTTCAATATGAAAGCACATGCCTCATCAAAGCAAAATGCCGTGTAGCTGTCAAGATCACCAATTACTTCTGACGGCTTGCAACTGTACACCTGAGACATAGAGATGATGTTAATTATCCTCTCGCTCGTCACGAAACTGCTTGAGAGCTTCAACACCGTTCTGCGTGTACGAGAAGATCGCGAGGATCTGGTTGTCCGACAACTGCAAGCCCGCTTCCTTCACCTGCCTGTAAGTCGGCTCGATCATCGCAGCTTCGACAACACACTCGCAGATGTCGTACATGTCACCAAGGATGTTGTTAGTCGAGCTGCCATTGCCCATCGCAGACGGACCACTGTTGAAAAGCTTCTGCGCCTCCCCGAGAAGAGCGTTGGGAATCTTTCCTGTCTTCGCGAGAGCCATCATCGACGGACGACGAAGCCTTGCCACAAACGGCTGCCCTTCAGCAAACTCAGGAAGCTCCACGACTTCTCCACCGGCATACAACTTCAACTGCTCAAAACTTGTAACTTCAGCCATTATGACCGTTTCCTTTCAACTATGTTCTAATCACTATAATCAACAGAAGGACTTCTGAAGCCCTATGACCATCATGATGATATTCCATACATCATTTAGACCAAAGTGCCTCAGAAGTCCTCTCAGGGCTTCAGACCTACCGTGCCTCATAGTAGGTGTTCGCAGTGACCTCTGCTCCGACGACGACAGAAGCCGCGGTGTAGATGTAAGACCCCTCCTCGCCAGAGCGGGTGTAGTAAGTCTTGCCCGCCTTGAAGACAGTGTCGGTAGTCAGCACGTACGTCACGGCAAACTCCGGAAGATCACTCACGTAGGATAGAGTGTAAGGAGCCTCGCCCTGCTTCGGAGCCGAGTCGATAACGTACTCAGGAGCACGGAAAGCATTGTCCTCAGAGTTGAGAGCAACAGGCTGGCCGGTGCAGTTCGGGTAGGAGATCTTCTCGTACTTCACGATCGTGCCAGCAGCATCGTACTGAGCTGAGTAAACGTTCAGAGTGAACTCAGTCGGGACATAGTCACCTCCAGCAAGTGGAGGAATGTAGCCAGTGACATTGCCAGACCCGTCAGTGAGGACAGTGCCACCCTGCAAGATCTCCACGAGATCTGCATTGAACACGTTGTCATGCAGCGTGATCTGGTTACCGACAATGACTCGCTGCTGCTTCTTCTGGGCCAGCAGCTTGCCCTTCACGACAAGGCGTACTGCATCCTCATCTTCGGTCTGTACTTCGACCTCGATCTGATTAGCAGTCGTAAAGCCGAACTCGTCATCTGTCGTCTGGACAGTGACAAGAGCAACATCGATAGTTGCCACTTCAGACGAACTCTTACGAATAGTCATCAACAATCACCTTCCTAAAGCTTCTTGTAGTTCGAATACATTACTGAGACCATATAGCCTTTAACGTCATCATCGTGAAACGGTGAAGTCTGCTGGCCATATGGCTTGAACAGCGGGAACAAGTCTCTCATGTCTCGCTTCACTTGCTCCAATGTAGATTCTAGCTCTGAGAACTTACCATCTGGGACGTAGATCAGAATGTCATACAAGTCCTCATTCGAGGAAAAATTGAGCGTCTTCGAACTTGTCCCGTTGTTAACGACAATGTAAGTTGACAGGCACTCACCTTTGTGACGACCTGGCGCATACACGTCGTAGCCTTTGCCTTTCAAGAACGAATAGAGGTCTTGCCACCTAGTTTCTTTGTACTCAAAGTCAGACCCTATCATGACAACACCTTCTTCACAAGCTTCTCAAAGTCATTGATGACTTCTTTGCCTTTCGTATTCAATGTCGGCTGAAGTATCGCGTACTTCTTGCCATGAGCGAGCTCAAGCCAGATGCCATAGTAGACTCCATGGGCCAACGTGATCCTGATCTCGTGCTTGCTTGGCTTCGAGACTGTCGCTGACAAGTTAGCCTTTGCCATGCCAGTCCTGTCCGTCCACGGACGGTTTGACTTCATGTAAGAAGCAAGCTCCGCCGCATCCGTACTTGCCAACATGTTGACCGCTGCATCAACCTTGTCATTCAAGCCATTCATCTTCGACTCGAAGTCACTGAAGTCAAACGTTATTCCCTTTCCCTTAAGCTGAGCCATCATCAACCAACCTTAATGTTATGTCTACTATGATGCCCCACTCTTGGATGTCGTTCAACTCCACAAGCTCGTACAACTTGTCTGCGTCTGATGAAAGCACGATCTTGTCGCCAATCTCGAGATCCAATCCGACAACCGACTCCATCAGGCACATGATCATCGGACGACCGATCACCCTGCCAACTGAGCTCCTAGACAAACCAGAGTCTGAAGTCGTCTCCATCACGTATGACTTGTCATTGTGAAACAAGCCAGGAAACGTGCCAACTAGAAGTGGCGTGTCTCCTGGCTCTCCGAACTCATTCAATGGCGCCCTGCTCACTGTCGCGACTACACCTGAAGTCTTGATGGCCCTAGTCAGCTTGTAAGCTTCAAACTTCGTGTTAACCATCAAGCACCCCCGAGTTGAACTGACGATAGCGAGACGCTAGACGACGAAAATAGGCTGACGTATCCGAAGTACTCAGACCTGAAACTGAGATCGTAGAATCTTCAGCTTTGATCAAGAAAAGTTCATGCAACGTCGCAGCCATGTTCTTGCCGTTCTTGTTGTAGTAGTAGTTAATGTCATCATCACTGAAGAATGGACAATCATTCTCTCGAAGCTCCCGCTTGATGCTTTTGAGCACATCATATGAAATTGTGTTCGGGAGGTCTCTGCCAACAGTCAGAATGTCATCCCAATTATTTTGATTATTAACATTAGACATGACAAAGACCTCCCGATCTAATCCCAGTCCTCAGCGTCTTCAGACTCGAGGAACTCCTTGATGATTGCCTTAGCCTCGTTGATGTTCTTCGTACCGGTGATGTCGATCTCCTTCGCAGCTGCGAAAGCAATCACGTCTTCCTTCTTCCACTGGCCGATCGGCTTCTCAAGAAGCTTCTCGAACTGGTCCTGCTCCTCGACAGGAGCCGGAGCTGCAACTACGTTCACGAAACCGACTGGCTTGAAGCCACGAGCCTCATAGAACTTGCGTGCACCAGAAGGAACCTTGATGACTTCACCGGACTGATTCACAAGCTCAATCATCTAGATCACACCTCCTAAGCAGGATTGGTGTCAATGATGCCAACCTGGTCGGCAGCCTCAAACGAAGGCAGGCAGATCATAGACACGATCGTCTCCACGTTCACTGGATCGACCTTCTGAGCAGTCACGATAGCAACACCGGTGTCAGTGATAGCAACATTAGCTGCATTGCCAGAGAGAAGATCGGACTCTGCAGGAGTCGTGCCAAACCAGGTGTTGCCAAGGTCACCGTCGGGGAACACGACAAACGTGTCTGTTGGCATGAACGGCTGAGTCGAACCGTCCTCGTCCTTGTAACGCTTGGTGTTGACAAGAACCTGAAGACCATTGAGCTCCTGAGCAATGAAGTCACGAAGCTGGACATCGGAGACTACACCAGCACCATTGGTGAGAACGTAGACCGACTCCTTGATCTTCTTGTTGTTGCGAAGCTGACGCCACGTCTTGCCATCACACATGGCACGGACGACCATAGCACCAGTCTCGTCCTGAATGTGCTCGATCAGGACACGGATGTCTTCGATCGGGTCTGCATTCTGGAGATCAGACCATGCAGTGGTGGCATCAACCTTGTTGGCATCAGGAATCTGATAGTCGAAGTTGAACACCTGGCCGTTCGCCGACATCGAAATAACGCCAGTCGTGAGAGCCATCATACGCATGCGCTCACGTGCAGCAGCAGCGCCACGAAGCAGACGAGTCTCATCATCGAACACACGGTTCATGATCGAGTCAATGTAGGCTTGGTTGCCAGACTCGAGCACGATGTTGAGCTCCTGGCGAAGCTCCTCGTCAATATATGTAGACTCCTTGAAGTAAGGCATCTCCGCAGACAGACGATCGAAGCCGATGCGAGGACGAGGGATCGCAGCAGCGTCAAACGCAGACGTCTTGAGCACGACGGGAAGGCCACGAGAACCCTTGATCCAGCGAAGGTTCAGACCCTGCTTCTTATTGTCAGGGAACAGCTCCTCTGCGGGATAAGGCGGCTCGTCAGCTACGAGCTCCTCCCAGTAAGCGGCGAGCTCAGGGGCCTGCATGAGGTCAAAGATAGTCATTTCACATACCTCCTAAACTTAAGCTTGAACTAAGCCTTGATGAAAGACACGGCACCGATGGTGTTGACACCAGGAGTGACAAGCGCCTGCACCGAAGTATCGAGACGGTTGATGTTGACAATGCCGAAGAACAGCGCCGTGCCGTTGGCGTCACCAGACGTGACATCGACATCATGCAGAAGCACCGCATTGGCATTGATCGCAGCCTTCGCAGACACATAAGCGACCGAGATCTTGTCACCGTCTGCTGCAGTGCCGGTAGGCGTGATGCCATAGTCAGAAAGCGTGACCGTGGTGCCGTCAAGCTCCCAAGTAGTGGTGGTGTCCTCGACCGAAGCAACGAACTCATAGGTGCCGTCAATGCCGGAAACCTTGGTGCCAAAAGTGGCAGCAGTGACAGATGCAGCAGAGACGCCAGTGCCAGTCACAGTCGCAGTAGCGGACTCAGACACTGCCTCCTTAGAAGCAGTGACAGGAGTCGAAAGATCGGAGAAGTCAACAGCAATCGGAGTGCCAGCCTTCACGATCTTCTTGTTGCCAACATTCGGAGACGCGACCATCGAGTCATCTACGATACAACCACAGGCAGCCTGCATCTCGACGTTTGCGAGAATCTGAACAGGAGCAGTAGCAGTCTCCTTCTTAATGCCAGAACGATTAAGCATATTCAAAACCTCCTAGATGAAACTAGTTCCAATAAGAGCTCTTCCGAGTCGACTTCTTCCTAGAAGCTGCAAGACGTTTGCCAAGACCCTCTTGCTTGTTCTCAGTCTGCTTCTTACCACCGGCAGGAGGAGTAGTGCCAGTGCCGACGAACTTCTTGTTGCCAGCACCTTTCTTACCCTTCTCGTCGTCGCCTTCATTGCCAGACCCGTCACCGTCATCATCGGATCCCTCAAGACCGAACCACTCGGGGTACTTCTGCTTGTACTCAGACATTGCTTCGTCAATAGAAGAACCATTGCGATTCGCTTTCGACGTCGCCAAGGCCACAGCATCATCTGCGTATTGTGGCTTCACCCCAGCCTTCATGACAGCTACCAAAGCAGTCTGCTCAGCCAACTGAGCTTCAAGCTCGCTGTTCTTGTCCTCTTCAGACTTCTGAGACGAGATGAAGTTCTTGACTGACTCCATCATGCCCTTGTCTTTGGGATCGATGCCGAGAGCACGAAGCGCAGCTGCACGACCTTGGTTCTTCTCGGCCGTCATCATCTTGTTGACTTGCGCCTGCGTGAAAGTCTTCTCGTTGCTTCCGGAATTACCACCGTTCTGAGAACCGTTGGAACTACCGCCAGAATTATTGCCACCCTGACTATTGCCAGCTTGGCCTCCCTGACCGCCTTCTCCACCTTCATTCTCCTCGTTCTTGACTTCCTCATCGATCTCGTCTTGCTTACCCATTCTTTTCTCCTTTACTCCTATCCGCCACTGTTGACGGTATGAACACAAGATCCTTGCTTCCATCTTGAGCCAAGGTAAACTCACCATCACTGTGCTTCTGCACCTCTCTGGCAATCTCGCGATTGAGCTTCTTGCTTACTCTGCGAAGCTTGACGTCACATGATGCCAAAGCTCGCTTATTGTTCTGCTTGCCAAAAGCTTGCATCTTAGATCTGAGCTTCTCGGCTTGCAGCATCAGGACTCTCGCATTCTTGTTGAACAGGTTGAACGTGAACACCTTGTTGCATCTTGGACACACAAAGTACTTCACCTGCAACCTGTCAAGCATGTCTGAGTTCTGAACTTCTCCTTCAAATATATCTTCTGGCGTCAAGAACCAATGCTGATTGCACGAATCACACTTGACGTGGATTCCCGTGACTTTGGCATCACCCGACTCTTCTGACATTGCATTCCTCCTCAGTCACGAACTCCACATCATAGTTCAAGCCGGTATCTGGGTCAAAGAAATTGCAACCTGAAACATTCCCAGCGGCTATCTTCCTTGCACGGTCAAGGTCCCTTTGCATCTGCTTGACACCTGACTTCCTTCCAGAAGCTACGATCTTCGCGATCTTCTTCAGCTTCCTCTCTGTGAATTCCGTATCAACTTGCACGATATGACGTCGTCCACAATACGGACAGTCAAACGAGCTAAGCTTGTACAGACAATCTGGAAACTGAAACCATTTTGACTCAAACATAGAAGAAGTGCTGCCATCAGTCGAGACCTCAAAGTCCTTGTGACAGTCAGCACACTCTGCTACGAGCACTGGGCTAGGATTCTTCTTTCTCCTAGTCGTCTTCTCTGGAGTCATGTGATTGATACCTCTATGCATGACATCACTCCTTAATATACTAATATACCATAACACGAGATAGATGTACACAACTATTTTGAGAGCTTCTTGTCGATCTCAACCACTGCAAAGTTGATGAACCGACCAAGTTCTGGCATCAACTGCTTATCCAAAGCTGCGATATGACGAACATCAATGCCTGCCAGACCAAACCTCGCGCCTGACATCGAGCAAGCTATCGCCGCTATCGTGTCTGCGTCACCACCATCGTTCACTGCACCGATCAGACAAGAGTCGAAGTCATCCTTGTCAGCCCAGAGCAACGCATTGTTGAACGTGTTTGCTACGTGACCTGTTGGCTCGAGGAATTCTGAGGGCATCTGAGGCCCCATAAGGTCACTGATGGTAGACTTACCCATATAGTTAGTGATAAGGCTCCAGATGACCTCTGAGTACTTCAGAACTATACCTCTCACCTTGTCATTGGGATGTGTTATGTCCGACTGGGAGCCATTGAGGACAAATCGACCAAGCAAGGCACAAGGCATCGCCCTCATCAGCGAGCCGTTGCCAAGCGCATCAGGGTCATCTTCAATCCATCGACAACGATCTACTGAGAACCTGGCAAAGTCAATTGCCTTGCGACACTGGTTGCCTACATCGGGAGGATTTGTCAAGATCCAATGGATGAACTCCTTGGTGCACTTGACCTTGAACTTGTGATCTGAGATCTCAGTAGCTTCAACATCATCGAGATCTTCAAAGCTCTCGAGAGCACGCATCACGCACATTGACATCTCGGTGTCGTCAGTGGCATGGCCTTTCGGAAGATCTAACCATCCTCCTCCAATGATATCTTGAAGGACACCATACTTTGATTGGATCTGCACGGAAGACATGAACTCAGTCGTCGCTCCCATCGCGTCACCAATCACAAAGCCGTAGACACATCCAGCAACTCTGTTCTTCAGAATACTTCTTTGCCTCGGTGTAAGCATCTATACTTCAGCCTCCTTGAATTCACAGTCCGCACCTTCAAACAACACGTCATGAGGTTTGCTGTTTGGCTTGACAAATATCTCGCAAAAAGCTTTTGTCACACCGACTTGCTTCTCGATGCCATCAATGCTTATCGTCGTCTTGTCACGAAACATGCAATCAACACAAGCCAAGTTGTCAAGCCTTGGCGACACTCCAGAAGCAATCTGACCAAAGTCATGAAGAGCTTTCATCTACTTCACTCCTCCTTTCTAGGAAACTCTAGGGAATTAGAAAGAACATCACCACAAATGGGAAGATCCCGAATGACACCAACAACAAAAGAGCCAATAATGCTATCGCATAGTCCTTGCATATCTGATACCTTGACACCTTCAAACTCCTTCTCTCCAGAAGCTATCGCTTGCAACAGGTCGGCTTGCTTATGACCTGACCTTCCAAACTGAATGATTAGATCTTTCTTCGACATGTTCACTCCTTTACCAAAGTGGAAGCCAACCGAAGCTGACTTCCACTTCGAGCACCATGTTATGTTGGCTTAGACCTCTTCGAAGAGGTGATCGTACTTCTGAGATATTGCCCAGAGGTCTCCACCTTCAGCTTCGGTCCTGTGCTCCTCAAGGTAGATGACGCCCTTCTTCGCAAGAGAAGCCTTCACTGCTGCCTTGGCTTTGTTCGCCTTCTTCTGGACATCTGCCTTCCAAGTAGCATACCCGAAGTCCTTGGAGACACCCTTCGTCACATACTGGAAGAGGTTTACTTCAGAGTCATCCAAGAAACCCCACTCATTGAAGCACTGGTCGATGTAAGCCTGCTCGAGCTTCGTGAACTTGATCTCTGCCATGGTTATCACCTTTCTAGGTACTAAGAAGCCGGATTGCCTCTCATTGGAATTACATTATAACACACAATTTGAGCAAGTTGTTCGACAATTAGCTATCTTTTCAGTACTTCGCTTGTCATTCCACCATCGAACGTGTGCTCTGCACCAGTAGCAAAGTAAGTCGGCTGCTCGACCAATTCCATCTTCACACTCAAAGATCCACCTGACTGAGAAACTTCTGTGACTCTGAATGTAGATCCTCTTTGAATAAGCAGCTCAGCTTCATGACCTACTGAGCTATAACTGCTACCGGCTTGATACAAAGATCTTGATGACGTATTGCCGTAATAACTTTGAGGCTCTGCATACAAAGCATGCGTGCCTTCTGGTAAATATATCTCATACTTCACCTGACCACTAAAGCCTGTTCCTGGAGTTATGCCTGTAGACATGAAGCTATGCCATTGAAACTCCTGATCTTCGATAGCAGCTTTAAGTGTGGACACATTACCATTTGCCAGCTTTATAGCTTCTTCATGAGAGAAAAGATCACTGCCCTCAATGAGACCTTGAAGTCCAGACTTAGGTGAACCACGAACTACGACGACAGACTCTGGCAGACTTGCCTTGTCAATTGCTGTCGTAAGATCTGCGATCGACTGAGCATAGTCAACGGTCTTCGACTCAGCAGCTTTCCTCATCTGAGCTATCGAGATGCGATTGCCAGACTCCGTAGACCATGGCACTCCTTCACCAACATAATTACTCCAATTGCCTTGGTAACCAGAAAGAGGTCTGTTGAAGCCACCTGATCCTTGCGTGTACTCCCATAGAGAATACTTCTCTCGATCAGTAAGATCATCCCACATGCTGTCAAGATACTCACGATGCAATTGATCTGCTTTCGAGACAGTCGAAACTCTCGCAGCTGCTTCTGCCTTCTTGACGTCATCATAAAGATCTGCGTCAAAGCCACAAGATTTGAATGGTGCTTCAAGATCTGCCAAAGTCTTCTTTGCAGCTTGCTGTTGAGCAAGTAGCTGCTCGTACTGCTTGCCAGACTTCTCATAACCTTCAAGCGCTTTCTTTAGTTGCTCGATCTCCTGTTTCTTTGATTCCGGATAGTACTTTGCTGCAGTAGTACCTTGCGCTTGCTCGTATTTCTTAAGCCAATCGTCATAGTACTTCTTCTTACCGTCAATGCTCTGCTTTACCTGAGGATAATCAGAAACTGCTTTCTTGCCAGAAGCCCACACACCTTCGACACCGTCATCTGCATGCTTTGCCGTGAACTTCGCAAGATCATCATCAGCTATACTTATCGCCTTCTTAGCAGCTTTGATGTCATCGTACACTCCAGCGTCTTTGTACGCTTGGATCTTCGCAGCTTCCTGAGCAGCCTTCTTCTCCGCAAGTTCTGCAGCTTTCTTTGCAGCTGCTTCCTTCGCTGCTTTCTCCGCAGCCTTTTGCTGAGCAATCTTTTCTTTAGCAACATCTTCATATACATCCTTTGCCAAAGTATGCTCAGCATCTTTGATGTACTTGTCGAAGAAACTACTGCTACCACTTCCCATCTTCTTCGCAAGTTCTTCTGCCTTCTGCTTGTCTACATCAGAAAGCTTGTCCATCCAATTGTACTTCTCTGCCCAGTCATCAAGATCAAACTTATGGTAGTTGTCCTTCAAGAACTTTGCAAGCTCAGAGTCTGCAGAAGACACTTGCTTCATGGTGAAAGCTTTCTTCTCAAGTGCAGATGCCTCTGAAGCCATCTTCCTACGAAGAGCAATCGCGTCATACAGGTCATCATCAAAGCTTGAAGCAATCTTCTTATACGTCCAGCCAAGATTCTTCTTAACTGCTTCAAGATCACTCAAAGCTGAACTACTAAGTTGGTTCTTCCACTTGATAGGAGTTTCATACTTCGAATATCCAACTTCATCTGCATGCTTGCGAACAAAGTCTGCCAACGAGTCAGGAAGCTTTGAGAGATTCTTCTCGAATACGTCATCTGCTTTCGAAGCCAAGCCTTTCATAAAGTTGGCAAAGTCATCAATGTTGTCTGGATCCTTCAAGAACTTTATCAACTGCTCGTCTGTCATGTCCAAAGCTTTCGCAAAGTTCTGGAAAGCTTGCTTCTGATAATTTGAATAGAAGCCAAGATCGTCAATAGACGTCGCATCCATATGCTTTGCTATCAGATCAACGTATGTATCTGCACCATTGTATGCCGAATACGGATTACTTTGCAGCTTGCTTGCATTCTGTTCGAAGTAGTTTTGATGCGGCTTCACAGCACCGATCTTCTTGCCACTAGCATCATAAGCATTACTGACATACTTCTTGAAATACATCGCAGGATCTTCACCACTTGCTGCAACTAACTTGTCATAGGCTTGCTTGCCAGCATCATCCAACTTGTTATACCAGTTCTTGAAGTACTTTGCATCCGGATTGCCATACTTAGCCAAAAACTCCTTCTGCGTCATCGGCTTTCCCTCATAGCCGACACCCTTCGCAAACTTGTCAATGTCTGGGAAGTCTCCATCTTCTCCATCGACCCAGTCTGCCAGCTTCTGAATCATCTCGTCTTTGTCCATTGTCACGGGAACCATGACGCACATGCCATTCGGATGGTCCAACGGAAGCTTGTCCTTCTCATACTCGGTGCCATCACGATCTAAGCAAAGCTGGCATGCACGTGAACCATTGGCTTGCCACAGATACTTCAAGATGAACGGATTGTCCTTCGTCGTCTCGACAAAGCTCTGCTGGTAAGCATGCTGGTTCAACGTGCGGACCAACCTCTGAGCATTGTAGTCTACAGCCTTCTTGTAGATCCTCAAAGTCGTTGGCTTGCCATCTGGACCTATCACAGTCGGACCAACCCATGGCAAAGCTTTGTTAGGATTCACGTACTGCTCGAGCATCTTGGCTGTCTCGTACACACCTTGCTGCTTTGCTCGTCCCTCTGCGATGATGCCGTAGACGTCACGCAAAGTCTTCTCGTTGTCTCCCCAGATCGACTTGCTAAGACTCCAGCCGGAGTCATACACCTGACCTGTCACAATGCTTCTGACCACTGAGTCTGGCACGTAGCTGTACGCGATCGACATGTCACCTTTGTTGAAACCAAGTGAAGCTGTCCAGTCAACTGCATCCTTCACGACAGCATCGGATATGACGTACATCCCACCTTTTGCTATACCATAGACTTCATTCGAGACTTCCTTCGAAGTCGCGACAAGCTGAGACTGAAGCTGCTTGTAGTACTGCTCAGACAATGCAGAGCTTGCCGTCTCCTTATGATGGTAGAAAGACGCCATGTCACCTATGTCATCTGCCCAGTCGGAGTAAAGCTGCGATATCTGCTTGAGCTCCGCCTCAGTAGTCTTGTCCTTCACCTCGCCAGAATGAACGAACATGGTCAAGTTCGCTGGCATCCTTCACACCTCCCTTAGAATGAACCAGAGGTCATCTGAAGCCTTCTCACCTTCCAGATGGATATACACTCATCCTTGAGTGACATAGGGCTTCAGATAACCTCTCAGTGCCTCACTTTTGATCTTCAATGGTCTTGACAAGGCCACATGAGTTGAACTCGTTGCACTTTCCCCACACGAAGCACTTTGGCTTGAGCACGTCGTAGAACTCAGGGTTGTACCAGAGGACTTCCTTCACGATCTCCTTCATCACCATACGAGTAGGAGCATAGGCTTTATGACAAAGACGCATCTGAGCTATCTGGATCAATTCTGCTGCATTGACATCCATTATGTGAGTCACAACTGCTGCTTGAGACTGATCTTCGCGCTTGTACTTGTTCTGCCTGTCATTCCTCTGCGACTGCACGTAATGCTCGACACCGAACTTATGGCGCACGAAATGCACAGACACGAAATAAGGGACTTCCATCTTTATGGTGAACATCAACGTGCGAATAGGAGAATGACCGGCAAACAAGATCTTACGTTTCCACTCCTGAGTTATCTCCTCACCAGTGTACTGCTTGCCCATCGTGTTCAACGCCAGAGCCTTGCATCTCTTCCAGTCTTCCTCGGTCGGATGCCTCAGTATCTCGATCTTCATTCCTCTACCACCAGCTCGTCGTCTTCAATGAACTCGTCGCCTTCATCCTCTTCTACTTCAGGATACGGAACACCAGAAGCATTACCAGAGAAACTGGAATCTTCCAAGATCTGACGTTCAAGAGCAATCTGCTCTAGCTCCTGTTGCACCTCGTCGTCAGTGAGGCCACGCCACTTCTTCATGTAAGACTTCCTAGACATCAGATTTGACTCGACTTCAGCCATGTCATTAGCCTTGTCTTCCGTCTCATCTTCAGGAAGCGGGTTATTAGCTTCGACGTGCACCTCGTAGGAGACGCTGACCAACGGATTTGCAAGGTACTCATCAACACAGGACGGAAACAGAATAGCACCATCGATGATGATGCTAACCATGTCACGGATCTTAGGACCCCACGTTGTCATCTTCTCCTTGCAGCGAACAATCAACGGCCAATAGATAGCTTTCAAAGCCTTGCCTGTTGTGATCGCTCCCTGCATGCTCTCCAACGTGACATTTGGCATATCGACATCTTCATATGCGTTAGCCTTCACACGGTCTAGCGAAGTCGAAAGAGCAGACGAATAGTTCATGTTGGACTCAAGGATACCGACTCCTGGACTTGGCTTGTCAAGATTCTGGTCAGACCCAAGATCCCAATGGCTGCCAGGGCTCGTGCTAAGACCCTTAGTCGAAGCAGACTCTAGATCCATAGTCCAATAGATCGGGTTCATCGACTTCCTCTGCGCGTCAATGTCTGCATTAGAAAGCTTCGAGAACCAGCCCTCATAGTCATCAAGGATGTTTACTTCTGACTCGCCCTTGTAGTCACCAGTCAGACCGTCATTCACGATCACGACTGCTGGGATACGGTCTAGCTGCGTCTCCACCTTGTCAGTGACTTGCTCAAGCAACCTTCCTGCACCGTCATACAAAGCTTCCTCGAGATACACTCGATCGTTCTCAAGCGTGAACTTCTTCTTGAAGATGCGCTTACTAGACATCCGCATGCTGTCATGCGTAATAATGAAAGCCACGAACTTAGTCAGTATGTTCTGATTGCCGATCCTGGTCTCGTATATGAACTGCGTAGACGGAAGAAATGTGATCACGCATCCATCTACCTCATTGAAGTTTACCATTACTGCGACACGCTTGCCAACGAAGCAATCTTTTGCTGCCTTCAGAAGCTGCTGCTCGAAATTGTTGGCATCCAAGATGTTGTCGACCATGGTCTGCATGTCGTCGATCTGGTCTTGAAGCTCCTCAGACGGAGTACCGACAATGCCAGAAGCTTGCACCTCAATGCTAGGCGGCTCCGCGAACAGGAACCTTGCTTCCTTGTTGATCAAGGAATACGTCATACGGTAGTTCAACTTCGCAGGAATGTAGTCACCGTTCGTTCCTTCACTAGTGAAGTCAACTCCGTCATAGTACTCCTTGTAGTACTTCATGATCTCCTTAAGCTCAGTAAGGATGTCATGCGTATTCTCGTCATCCGACTCAGCATTAAGCAAAGCATACGGGATGCGATTGAAAGCAGTAAGCACCTCGCCACTATACTCTGCTGCCAGAACTTTCGTCTCCTCAGAGACCTTCCTGTTAGCCATTAGCTTCTACCTCCAATCGCATCCACTAGGCTACTTAAAACAGATACTCGAACGTCTGAGAACCGACATAGCCATCAACGATCAAGCCATTGTCCTCTTGGAACTTACGCGTAGCAGCTTCAGTGTCACCACCGAAGTCACCATCAATGCCAGCTGCACCAACAGAGTAGCCATGGCAAAGCAAAGCGATCTGTGCTGCTTTCACCATGTACACCTTGTCGCTGCCAACTCCAACACCACCAAGATCGTTCCAAGCTCCCTTAGTCAACGGACCATTGCCGCCATCGACTTCAAGACTGGCACCATAAACGTTCATGTTGTACTGCACGTACTCGATCCTTGCATGAGTGGTGTCAGGACCATCATAGCCGTCTACACCAGAAGACCCAATGTCATAGCCCCACTTCTGCAAGTAACGCTGGGCTTCCTTCACGCACTCGTTGCCATCACCGCTATCACCACCATCGCCATCGCCAGCTGCCGAAGAGCCATCATAATAAGGACGAATAACACAGCAAACATTGCTAAAATAGCGATCACGGCGAGCAACAGCACCGTTGTTGGTGTTTCCCTCAATGCATTGCAAATACGAGCCATAGTTGACCTCAACAATTCCAACATGATCAGACTCACCATCTCCGTCCCACTCAAACAGGACGACATCTCCAGGCTCAGCATCATACTTGTTCACCGCACGACCAGCATTCTGACCGGCAGTCACGATCCACGGACAATACGCACCAGGGAAGCCAGCACAGTTGACATTAGCATGGTCCAGCACCCAAGACACGAACATCGCACAATACGGCACCCCAGACTCGCCATAATAGCTGCCATGATCTTGGGCATACCAACGACCGTACTTGGTACCAGGTTGCGGGTCATCCCACCGACTATAGCCGATCTCACCACGTGCAATGCTTAGGACGTCTTCTCTACTTGCCATAGCTTACTCGCCTCCCGTAGTAGCTTCATCATTGTCATGCTCCTTAAGACGAAGCACCTCAGGATCAACATCCGCTGGACCGTCTCCATCTGTCTTGCCAATCTTCTTGGCATCCATCAGAAGATCGAACTCCTCGTTGTCCTTCTTCTCACGAACCAGATCTACTGCAACACTCATCTCATTCTCCTTCTCCCACTATCGGAACAGACGCGATGTACACTGACTGCTTGCCCATCAAGTTGTACACCTCTTCCATACGACTGTAGCTGTACTCCTGGATCCCTTCCTTCAGAGGATCAACAACTGTCACGGTGTCGCTCATTATGTCAAAGCCAAGCACGACCATGGCATGCGGGTTATGCGCTATCTTATAGCCTTTGCCGAACACGCTATCTTCACTGTAGAAGACGGGATCCTCCAGATCTTCTGTCACATACACGTAAGACGGAATACGGATGTCAGCAAAATCCGTACCAGTCGAGTCACCTACCACATATCCTCTAGGAAGCAAAGACTTTATCGTCTGCACCACACAAGGAGCCCAGCAAGTATATCCATTCTCAGAATACGGATCACCAAGGAAGCAATTGACAAAGTCCCATGAACTTCTAGGCATTGCGTCTGCTACCTGCGTCTTTGTAACATAGATGCCATTCTTCCTCATCAACGTGCCAGCTGCTGTCGCCTCACAGCCAGTCGGAAGCTCTGGCAACTGCATATCTTGAGAAGCGTCATATGACCACTCATACTTCTTGTCCTTGACTTCGATCGTGCCTTCCGTGACTGTTGCCACATCATCTGCATTCAACTTATCGATCTGCTTGCCTTGCACACCGACATCATAGAAGAAGAAAGACAGAATCGCCACAGACAATCCTAGGACGATTATGGCAACCACTATCAGGCAACCGCAACCGAGCTTCTCGTCAGACCAAGCTCTAGCGTCCTTCCTTCTGGTCGGCTTCCTCTTGGCTGCCATCTTGCTTCACCTCCGGAAGTCCACCAATGGAAGTCAGAACAGAGAGGATACCGGCCAGCAAAGACGTGCTACCGACCATCATCCAGTTGACGCCTTCCATAGCTGCTGTCGTACCGATCGTAGCAACAGCTGTCTGAGCCATAGTCTTGATTGCACGGATTCCTGCTGCCTTCCACCAATCAGGATTAGTAATAACATCGTTCATCTTGATCCATCCTTCCACTCAGATCTGCTTTCCCCATTGCAACCAACCACCATTGCCATCAATGCCACCATGCCTAGACCAAAACACCTTGTCTTTGACATCTGCAACTGTCACCGTGTCTAACGCATACCAGATAGCACTGAAGCTGTGGGGGTCGATGTTGAACTGGTCATAGACCAACTCACCATTAGGCTTCTTAGCATAAGTAAGATCGTAAAGCTCTCGAATCACGTTGACACAATCAGGGTGACAAACAATCTTCTTGAACCGCTTGATCTTCCTCGTATTGCTAAGGCGGCTTCCTCTGAACTTGTTCCTACATGCTCTGATACGGAAGCCACATTGCCTATAGTACTGGATAGCTTTTGGATCTTCATTGTCAGCTACGACCGTCTTGCTATACCCTTGCTCATTCAACCTGTTTACGTGATCCTTCACCTTCTGCATCTCAGGCAACTCAGCAAACTTGTCATCCGTGATATGGTTACGATACACCTCATCCCAGATATACAAGATGCCGTTCTCAAGATCTACTGACATACTGATCACAGCATTGTAGCTTTCCTCGAATCCGAAGTCAAAACCGAAATACTCGTTCTCAGGCCCCAACTTCCTGACCCTATTCCAGAACTGCTGCTCTGCTTTGCCACGCTTGCAGACTCTGAACTGCGGAAGCACCCTCGTGCCTTGCACACCAAACTGCCCCCACCTTGCCACCATATACAGATGGTAGTCATACTCTTTCAACTTGTCTAAGCGCTGCATGTACTGGAATGGAAGCCACGGATTGTCATCAGGAACAGAATGCATGTAGTAGGTCCCATTCCTGACAATCGTCTTCTTGTCATAGAACTCTTTGTCGTCTAGGATAACTATCTCGTCACCATCTTCATCTAGCCGCTTGAAGAAATGCTTGTACACCCAGTTGTTCTTTGACACTGGATTGCAGCTTAAGATGAAATGCATCGAGACATTTGGAGTACGGACACGACCTTGCAGTTCCAAGTAAGCAGCTTCTGAGATCTCACTGCACTCTTCTAGCCATATGATACTGACACCAGTTATTGACTTTACTTTCTCTGGATCATCCATACCACTGAATATGATCTCAGAACCATTAGGAAACTGGAAGCTCATTGGAGACTTCTTGGCTAGCACATGCTTGTTCCTAAATACTCTGCTACTCTTGAATCTAAATGGATCATCAGTGTACAACTTCATGTCCTTCAAGATCTCAACAAACAGAGAATAGCAAGAATACAAGATAGTAGCAAATACTTGCCTTACTACTAGGACCCTCCTCTTTTCTTCTAGCAACTTGAGGATCAATTTGAAAGCAACTTGGTAACTCTTGCCACTTCCATACCCTCCAACTAGCAAATACTCTGAGTAATCCCAGTCAAATATGAAGTCTTCAAAACGAGGAGCTACACACTTTGTAATTCTCATTTTCGCTCCCGTTTAGTCCGTTTCTTAGTTCTAGCATTGCTGGATTGCTTTCTAGCAGCTTTCTTCATACTTTCCCATTCCTCATCTGAGGGCCAGTAGTCCTCGGAGTCGGGATCATTCTCCTCTATCCCATCCCACTCGTCTACTACTACTGTCTGAACGGGATCACTAGACTGCTTTGATCTTTTAGCCTTTTGCTTTGCTTCCTTTTGTTCTTCCTTCGTAGCTTTACGAATAGTGAGAGACTCGTTCACTGAAGCTTCCCAGCTCGAGCCTTCTTCACCTTCTGCTCCTTCGACCTTAGTCTCGTTCAACTCGTCTCGCTTTGCCCTCGTGACTTCAATGTGGATCGAGTCGTCATCACCAAGATCTTCTGCAAGGTTTCCATTCCTTCTGTTCCACTTGTCGGGAATACGATTGTAAAGCCACGTCTGAATTGCTGCTACGTTAGGCGCAACTTCTTTTGTAGTTGTCTCTGTAGTCTTCTCAACAACTTTGCCATAACGCATCAGCACCGTAACTTTTGATTCCTTGGTCTCAAAACCAAGAGCAGACTTCAAGAGGGCATTCTCGACTTTGTAGTCAACGATCTCTCTACCCTCTTTCATAGCCGCATTGAACTCAGGATAGTCTTTGCGCCATCTGTTGAACACCGATATGCTTACACCTATCTTACGTGCTATGTCCTGATACGTGTAGCCATCCCTTGTCCATCCTGCTATCAAAAGCAAGTTGTCTTCGTCAAGCCAGTCCTCAACGTCAACAATGCATTGCTTGCTCCATCCACTGTCCATTGGATGCTTCTTCTTTGACTTCACCGCCATGTCTAAGCCTGCCCTCCTCTCTGCTTCTGAATTATACGAAAGAAGCCCAAGCCTGCCGACTTGAGCCATGACTGTCCCAACTGTATCATTATACCACAGACCAGGGACTGTGTAAACTACCTGTGATATTGATGAAGCCCTGAGAGGCATTCTGAGGCCCTGTGATCGAGTTGAGGTATAGAATATCATATCGATCATCACAGGACCTCAGATGACCTCTGAGAGCTTCTGAGACACTACTTGAACCTCTTGTACATGAAGTCAGGTAGCATGTTGTCAATGAAACGCCATGTTGACGACTTCGCCTCCGTCTTGTACATGCCGAAGCACCTTATACCGACTGCCTCTGACTCCCTTGGCTTCCTGCCTTGAAGCTTCTCGAGCTTTGCCCACAGGTCTTTGAACCACTCTGCTGTCTTTGCCTGGTAGCTAGACTCAAACCAGAGCAAGATCTTGTCGTCATGCATCTGCGGAAGCTTCACGAAGTACTTTCGCTTGTCGCCACTAGCAAGCTGAACTAACTGCTCCTTAGTTGCCATCTGTGTAACCTTCTCTCTCAAGCCAGTCTTCTAGATCTGCGACATAGAGAAGAAGGTCATTGACACGATCATACTCGACATTCACCTCATCGTCTCTCACAGAGGTGAACCGCTCCACTGGAATAGGCATACCATCAATAATGTTATGACGCTTTGCACATGCTTTCAGAACTGCTATTGTCAACACCCAAACTGGAGCAAGTGCGAGAAGCTCACCACCAACTGCGAAATAGCCGCGATTGGCATATGTTGTCTCGCCAAGCCACAGGAACAAGAAAGGCGCAGCACCGATCATGATGTTCGCAAAGTTGTTCAAGTTCCTGATGAAGAAACGACGTATTGACATGATCACGTCGTACAGTCCGTGCATCAAACCAAACTTACGATCTTTGTAGCTAGCCTTCATCTCTATGCTCCAATCTTGCTACTTTGCTTCTTCTTAAGCAACTCGGCTGCCATGACACGATGCATAACTGCTTCCATGTCTGCAAGCTCGTTCATTGTGTTTCCGTTGTGACCCTTCACGAGCTTCAAATGGATCTTCGGTCCATTACCTCCGAGAAGGTTGATGCAATCAAGAATCTCAGAAAGCTGCTCCCAAAGATCTAAGTTCTTCACCTCGTTGCCGTTCCTAAGTTTCCAACCGTTTCTACGCCACTGCATCATATTGCCACTCAATATTGAAGACACTACGTAGGACGAATCAGACATGACATTGTACTTTGCTTTCGCAGCTCTCACTGCACTACCGCCAATGAACGACGAAGTGAAATGCTTCATGATCAATTGATAGCAACGCAACATCGCCATCAACTCCATCCGGTTGTTCGTCGTGTGAAGTTCCTCACCACCGAATGTATTGAACTTCCCGCTTTGCTTGTCATAGAAGACTACTCCCCAGCCACCTGGACCAGGATTGCCACTGCAAGCTCCGTCAGTTGACAAGATGTATGTCTTCCTAGACATGTCTTCCGTCACCTCCGTCCATCCCTGCATTTGTACTCTCCCATCTTGACGCCTCTGAACAGACTAAGGCAAAGCTTCACGTAAGCTTCTTCTAGACTGGCAGTCACCATCGTATGGTACGAAGACATGCTCTCTCCGACTGCGAAAGACACATACCAGCAATCGTTTGACTTCGTGTACTGCCTAGACACGATGATGCTTCCGACCTTGTACTTCTTTCGGAAGTCTTGGACGAAAGCATCCATCTTCATGAATGTGACACCACCTTTGAACTGCTTCATCTTGCCAAGCATCTCAAGTGCTGTCTTCCTATTTTGTCCCTTGTACTCGCTTCTGCAAACTTCAGCTATGTCATCCAACAACTTTGACATCTTCAATTCTCCTTTTGCATTAAAACAGAAACAGGAGGGGAGATTGTCCAGGATCTCCCCTCCCACGACACCTAGAGGATCTCGGACCCTACGTCTGGACTAGATGTCCCAGTCCTCGTCGTCGTCATCCTCTTCCTCCTCGACGTCGTCGGGCTCGTCCGCATGAGCGAGGTCCCACTCCTCGAGAAGCTTCTTGTACGTAGTCGCACGCTTGCGAGGCTGAGTCTTGATGCCGCGCTCCTTGCACAGCTCGAAGAGCTCCCTGGCGTTCTTGCCATCATAAGGACCAGTCTCCTCGTCCTCGTCCTCGTCGTCCTCAGGCTCGGGCTCAGGAGCAGGCTTTGCCTTCTTGGCTGCCTTCTTCGCAGGCGCCTTCTTCGGCTTCGGCTCCTCCTCGGGCTCCTCGTCCTCGTCTGCGACATCCTCTGCCAGCTCGCGGTTGATCTTGTTGACCTTCTGCATCGACACGTACTCGGGCACGAGCTCGATCAGCTCGACCAGGGAGTCGATGTCATTTGCACCGCAGATCACACGGAGCATCTTGCGGGCAACTCCACCGTAACGACGGAAGATGTCGTCCATCGCCTCCGCATCCTTGTTCTCGACCAGGACCTTGAACGCGTCGGTCATAGAATAACGTACTGCCATCTCACTACCTCTTTCTACTTCACTGGGAAGCCGGCCCATCCGACTTCCTACTGGAATTACATCTTACCACATATGAGATCTAAAGTAAACCGTCAAATGCCTTTACTTCCAAAAGTCATCGTCATACATCCAAGGCTCATAGATAAAATGAGACATGACGTCGTCATTGTCGTCACCTTCATCGTCACGCTCGTCATTCGAACGCTCCTCGAAAGAATCGATGACTTTCGCAACCAAAGCAAAGAACAACAAGACGAACACTACGAAAAGCACTGCCAAGAAGCCAACAAGAAAATTCATTTGCCACTTCCTATCCAAAGGATCACGACCATGATCGTGAACACGGCCAAGAATCCAATGACGTCAAAGATCTCAGTCATCGTCCCAGTCAATCCCATCTTCTTCATCAGTGACATGCTCGGCGTCGTACTTCTCGATGGCGACTGCGATCGCGTCTGCTATTGCCTGAAGCTCAGCCCTTCCCCTCACATGCAACGCGCCCTTCAGGAACACGGATGACAAAGTCCCGTCGTCTGGGACATCAACTTGCTGGGCTATCGTGAACCCTCCACGACTGCACTCTGAGATCACCGCCGACTTCGCAGACGAGATCCTGCATCGTGCCAGCTCGTGATACTCGACCTTCTCCCTACTCATCGTCACCGTCCTCTCCATCCTCCTCTTCAACATCTGCAACCATCAGCACCTGGAACTCCGAAGTCTCGTCAGTGCTTAGCGGAAGCTTGTTGATGTTGTTGAACTCGACGAAGTCTCGCAGACCGTTGAACTTCAGACGGCTGTCACCATCACCGTCAAACTGGATCTGCTTGATCCTGAACGTGCCGAGCATCATCGCCTTCTCGCCAGGCAACTTTGCCTTGATTGTCACGTCATTGTTCAGCATCTGCAAAGCCTTGACTGACTCCACGAGCTCCGAGTAGCCAGCATCAAAGGTGATATTGACCGACCCGTTGCGAGACAACGAGTTGCCACCGAACTTCACGACTTCCTTGACTTTCACCTGCATTCTAGTTTGCCTTCCTCTCCTTCTTCTTGAACTTCTTCTCGTTCATGTCCATGAACTTGTCACGAGCACCTCTGCTCGACTTGACCATGCGACTTGGTGCCACATGTGAAGCACCACTACCATCCTCTGAGGGATCCAGAAGCCCCCAGAAACCTTCATGCTCTGACGGTATGTATTTACCAACGTTGATATACTCTGCCAGCTCCTGGAGCTCCTCAGGCCTCACGAGCAAGTACACGTCATCACCTTGCAAGAACTGTATGGCGAACACCGGAAGCTTGTGAGCTATGCCGGCATTGTACTTGAGAGCTTCAATGTCTTGCCTTCTAACTCTGATCGACTCCGCGTCTGTTGACTTCAGCTGGCAAAGAACGTCATCACTCTCGCCATCCTCACGAGCTATCCAGCTGCTGCCAGATCCTGGTACTTGCTTCAGCCCCAGAAGCTCCATGACTTCTTTCTCGTTCTTCATATAGAACTTTCCACTTCGCCTTCCAGCCACTAAGCACCACCTCCAACTTTCGTACTTTTGAAACGAAAGGAGCCGGCTTTCACCGACTCCCTCCTACTTGCTATCACCTTCGAACTTAGGCTGCGTGCCTGAGATCGTAGAGTGCCTTGCCGTACTTCGAGTGATCGTTCACGCTCAACGTCTTGACCGTGTCCATGTCAAGACCCTTCACCACCGAGATCTTGATGATTGTCTTGAGGTCCATCCCTGCCTTCTCGAGCTTCGTTACCATCGTGATGCAACGATAGGAGAAAGTGGCACGGATGCCATTGATCTCTGCACAGTCGCGAAGCTTGTGGATGAAGCTCACGAGCTGCTCGTTGCCGTCACTGATCGCGAGCTCGATGTTCTTGTCATACCCGAACTCGATGATCGCGAAACGATCAAGCGTTGCCTGGTCAATGACCATGCGTCCCGTGTAGTCCTCATCTGCTCCGTTGCCGACCGTGTTGCCTGCTGCCACGAAGTGGACGTGGTCAAGCTCGACTCGACCGGTCGGGAACTCGAAGTAGCCGTTCGCGATCGCAGCGTTCAGAAGCACGAGTACCTCGGGAATCGAAGCATCCATCTCGTCGAGGAAGAAGATGCAATCCTCACCGTCTGCACAAGCCTTGAAGAACTCAGTCTCGTGGAACTTGCCACCGGCGTCGATGAAGCCTGTCAGCTTGTACTCCTGCTGCACGGAGTTGCTGAAGTAGAAGTTCCAGCCAAGCTCCCATGCGATCTGCTCGACCGTGAAGTTCTTGCCAGATCCAGCGGGACCTGCGAGATAGATGGGGATGTTGCACTCAAGGCAGCTCTTGATGACGTCGTACTGAGAATGCTTGACGTTGCCGTTGGAGTCCTTCGCCACCTGGTTGGCTACCTTCTCGATCGTCTCGACGGGCTTCTCAGGCTTCGAGGAGATGATCTCGTCCAGGCTCTGCTCCTCGATCGACTTCTGCTGCTTCTTGCTTCCAGTGAAGCCCTTGAGGACCTTCTTGCCCTCGACGTCGTAGAGACGGATCGTCTTGATGTACTCGAGATCCTCGGTGAAAAGAACTGCGCAGCCACTGATAGTGACTTCCTTGCAGACCAGGCCGGACTCCTTGTCTGTCCAGTCCTTCATCTTGCGCCAGTAGGGATAGACCTTCGTGCTGTTGTGGAACACCACTTCGATACCGACGAACCCAGGCTTCATGCCCTTGGAGATTGACTTAACGTCGAAGTTTACCATCTGAGTTGCTGCCATCCTGATCACTCCGTTCTCGGAACTAGGAAGCCGGATTGCTTCCTGGATTACATTATATCACAGGATCAATCCGGCTATCACCGAGATTCCAAACTTTTTTTGCTTTTATTCTACCCGAGCTCGACCAAATTCTCAAACCCTCTAGCCTTGTCGACATCGAACTTCACGAAGTTGTTGATGCCATACGATCCCTTTGGAAACACTCCCTGCTTCCCGAAACGATACATGAAGTCTGAGAGTGAAACCGTAGCACCGTAGCCACTTCGAAAGCCACGAGGAGTGTGCTCGTAACGCTCACGCCAGGCGAACACCAGACGACGAAACATCGCGGTGTTACAGATCGGGAAAGCCAGCTTCGAGATGTTCAGCTTCTCGTCTGCGCCTTTTAGCTTGATCAGAAGCATCGTCGCCTTCCTGCCATAGTCGCAGTCACTGCAGTAAGCCAAGAACAGATTCACGCGATAGCCCTGAGCCTCAATCCGCTTCACAAGCTTGAAAGCTTTGATCGCCTCATCCTCGATCTGCTTCGAAGTAACGTTGCCGAGGAAGTTGCCCTGACGAACGAGTGTGACGACTTTCTGCTTCTTTGTCACCATCTTGGTCGAGACCATCGACTGTGGATTGCCTGCCAAGTAGTTCGGAACGATCGGATGGAAGCCAGCCACAGACTTGATCTGCTTCGGATGCTTCATCGAGGAAACCGAAGAAACGGAAGCCTTGAGCATCTGAGTGAGCTTCTTTGCTTCTACCGTCCAACCGTTCTCGAGAAGGTCGTAAGCTTCTTCGATCGTCTTGGTTCCATGCCAGTCACCGTAGTGATCTTCTTCCTTGCTGCTGAGCCAAGCGCCTTCGAACGTCTTGTTGACTGGCTGCTCCTTGATGTACTGGAGGAACTCGTTGAGTGAGTTGAACTGCTGGACCCAAAGGTCACACTTTCCGGACTTAGACTTGATGTGCTTCTCGATTGCCATTTTGAATCCTCTCTAGGAACTGGTGTACCGCCTGGATTACATTATATCACGGATGGTGAACGATATGAACGAGAACATGAAGTATTTTCTTTCACCGTTCTACTATCCTGTATAATACTTATATATATTATATTGGATGCTACGCCAGATGCTATGATGCTACGACTCGAGCTTCAACTTAGACCGATCTCCGACAAACCAGAACATCGAGATTGCTGCTGAGTCTGCTGCGTCATCATCGTACTCGTACTTCACGCCGTTGCGGATGAAAGTCCCCTTCTGACGACGTCCTTTGACTTCGTGCATCAACTGCTTCCTGAATCCCTTAGAGCAGCACCATCTGACAGTTGGCCACTTCTTATCAGGTACGCCATACCTGTTCTGCTCTGGCTTTGACGTCCCGATCACTGCAGCTTTCCAAGCACGGGTGTCGACATTCATGACTTCAATGCCGAGATCAAATGCTACATCAACTACGACAGAGTTCAATGCTCCCATCGACTTCACATACGGCGTCGACAAAAATCCGTCCGAGAACGTGCGGACACGCTCAATGAGGATGATCGTGCTGTCAGCTTTCTCTGATACTGCATGGATGCATCTCTCCAGAGCTGCCTTGAGCTTCCTACGCTTCTCTGTCTTTGACTTGAGCCTTGACAAGTCGACACTAGTGACTCGAAGAAGCTTTCCATCTGCTGAAACAGAGATTCCAGTGCGCTTGTAAGACTGGTCAACGCCGATGCAAACTTCTCTATACCTTCTTGTAGGTGCTTTGCTAACTGATTCCATGACATTGATATACCCTTCTGAAGTAACGAGATGACATCTAAGGCCCTATTATACCTGTCAATGAGTAACTAATCATCTCAAGGTAACATATGGCCTTAGAATGCCTCTGAGTGATCCTATGCTCCAGTGTGACGTATGCGACCCATGCCTATGTTCCAACATGCGTCACGCATCGCGCACTCCTTGCATCTCTTGCAATTTGAAGACTTGGCGTCTTTAGGCCGCTTGACCATCTTATGCTTCTCGATCAGTCGCTTGTAGTCGTAGACAATCTGCTCTGCACGGTCAATGTAAGGCGCGACTAGCTTCTCATCGAACTCGTACAACTCGATCTTGAAGTCTTGAGTGTTCTTGTCTTCACTTAAGACAAAGCCATGTCTCAGTTCCTTCAAGTACATGTACCACTGGCATTGCTTCCATGCTGATGGATGGCGTTCCATCTTCTTGAACTGGAACGTGTTGACAGACTTAATCTCGCCTACCATCTCCTCGTCACAGATCTCAGGAATGCGACAGATGATATCAGGAGTGTACGACATCATGTACTCGTGTGAATACTGCGTGAAGTCAAGTTGATCCCAAGTTGACCAGCCGGCACGGATGAAAAGTCGTTGCCACTTCTCATGGATCGCGTTACCCTCTTCAAAGATACGCATGAGACCTACTGAAGTCTGCTTTCCTTGAAGCTGCTTGTACAGAAGACTGAGAACTTGTGACCTCTCACAGAACGCGTTGTCAGACACTAACATCGCAGACGCATGGAGACCGACACGCTCCTGAGTCGCCTGGCCTCTGGTCATCACCATGTTGACAAACTTCGTCTCCTGCTCAATGTCATGCGGCAAGTAGAAAGCCTTGTTCAGAAGCTTCTCCATCTTTGCCTCTTCTGAGCTCTGGATCTTCGTGCCGTTGCCACGAGCTTGCTTCTTGATCTCGTCAACTATTCCCATTCTGAAAGCTCCTTTTGCTTCTTGTTTATGTAGCTGCTTCTTACTAACTGCGAGAAGTAGTCCATCCTGCCATGAAACAGACGATCACTGACATACCTGTTAGAACGCATCCAATCTAACGGGCTGCAACCGAACTTCCTCGTGAACATTGCACCTTGTGTCTTTGACAATGCGATCACGTCACGACGTCCAAGTCCCCAGCTCATTATGATCCTTGCTTCTTGCGGCTTGAAGACTTCAAGTGACCTCAAGAATTGCATGTTCTTGCCATTCGAGTCCAATGCCATTGCATCAATAATGAACTCGCCAAGGACATCTACCTTCTCCGCAAGATCTACTACTGGCTTGAACATCTCGTACTTCAGAAGCTCTTCACTGTGCTTCACGATGTCTTCTGAATCTGGCGTCTCATGCCACACGAAGCGAATCGAGTTTATTGCCGACTCATGCTTCTTGCCTGCGATACTGCAAAGCAAATCCATGTTCATCCTTGCCTTCTCTGGACTTGACTTCCGCATTACTAGTACTGCCAGCATAACCTCCCAGACTTCGAGCTTCAAGACGTGCAAGCCAAACGAGTCGTCTGACATCTTCGCGAACTGGCTCAACGTCCTGTGCATGTCTGCATTCAACTCGACGTAGTCTTGACGAAGGTCTAAGTACTCAAACCAATAGTCATACACGTTGTTGCTGGAGCACGTGAATATCAACCTGTTCTTCTTCTGCTCGATCGCAGTGAAGTTGCGATTACTGACGATGACATAGTACAAGTTGTCAACCAACCTAAGTTTCTGCCACCTTATTGCTTGACCAGCTTTGTATATCTGCTCCAAGTCAAAACCTGGAACTACTAATGACATCATCAGAATCACTCCTACTTCAATTCATAGATCTTTGATCTTGTGACTACTCGCTTAATGCCTGCATTCTTGATCATGCGACTGCAGATTGGACACGGTGAGACTTCATCCAACTCAATCTTTGTCCCCTTCGGCCACACGTCAAATCCTGCGAGGTACAATGTCCCGCCTATCACCTCTTGACGAGAAGCGGAGATCAAAGCATTCATCTCAGCATGCACTGACTCGCATCCGATGTACAAGCCATCATTATGCTCAGCTTCGATCCTCGAGCAATTGCCTGCCTCATAGCAATTCACAGCACCACGGACATTGCCATTGTAGCCAGTCGAGATGATCTCATCATTGTTCACGATCACAGCTCCATAGTTCCTACGAAGGCAAGTTGACCGCTCACTGACAACTGCTGCTATGTCAAGGTAATAGGTATCTTTGTCAGGTCTAGAAAACATTCTGCTCATCCATCCTTAGAACAAACTTCCGTTCTTCCTTCTTGCTGCTTTCAACAAAGCCATTGTCTTCGCACGCTTATCATTGCCGTACAACACCCAGAGAATGAACTCCTGCCAGATGTCATTGAACTTCGAGAAGCCAGTCCTCGCGAGGTCGTGAAGATCTTCCCTCGTGAACTTGCTCGAATCGACTCCAGCTTCCGCCAAGATCTCGTTCATGATGTCGCCATACAAATCAAGCGCATCTAACAACTCGTATTCTTCTGAATGCTTTGACATCTCTTAGTCCTCTAAGTCTTTCTTGCTTATCCTGCGACCAAACTGCTCTGCTCGCTTCTGCATCAATTCTTTCCTGATCTCCTTCACGTCATCAAATGACACAAAGCCACGATCAAAGAACAACGGGATCTCGCACTCTCCCATCGGATTGCAAACCTTAGACTTCACGACTTTGCATTTCATGATCAGCCCGACTTTCTCGGATGCTGCTGAGTTTCGTGGGTCTTTGTTCGGAATGTCAATCCATGCCCTTCTCGCAACTTGGATACGAAGCGAACAACTGTGCTTCAGCTTGTGACCGCCTGGTGTCTGCGTCTTCTCGCCGAACATCATCGCGTTCATCTTGTCACGAACTTGGTTGATGAAGAACACCGTCGTACCTGTAGTCTCGATCGTGTCTTCAATTATCGGCAAGTACTTGTTCAGAAGCCTTGCTGTCCCACCTATGCGCTGCTCCTCGATCGAGTCACGGTTCGCAGCTTTGAAGACCTTCTCGGCATCTTCTTTCGGGATCAAACTCGGGACACTGTCGATGCCGATCAACGGGATCCCAGCACGTGCAAACTGCAACGTCTTGTTCAACGCATCCTCACCGAACTTCGCACGGTAGATCAACATCTGCTTCGGACGATTGCCAAACACCTTTGCACGAGCTGCATCAAAAGTCCCCTCGATCGGAATGTCAAGACACAGTTCTTGCAAGCCGCACAGATGGTAGAGCAAAGTCGTCTTGCCACTTGACTCAGGACCGAACACCTCGACAACACGACCCTCAGGGAAGCCACCACCTATGATCGCGTCAAGGTCCTCAATGCCAGAAGACCACCTAGCGATCTTCAAGTCAGCATGCTTAGAACCAATCGTGTAGATCGAGCCCTCGCCTTCCTTCTTGTTGATCTGGTTGCAAAGCTCGACGATCTTCTGCTTGTTCGTCTTAGCTGCCACTCTCACACCTCCAATAGTCCAATTCACTGCTTCCATCTCAGAAGCCACCAGATGACATCTAAAGCCCCTAGACCTTCTGGATGGGTATTTATACATCCTAGTCGATCTAAGGGCCTCAGAATTCATCTCAGTGACTCGCCTTTACTTCCCGAGCACCTTGCTGAGCTCACGGAGGTAGAAGTCACCTTCACGAACCTCAAGGTAGCCGAACTTGTAGAACTTCGAGTTGACCTTGTGAGCATCATCAAGATCAATCTCCTGGAGCTTCTTCATCCGCCTCTCGAAGTCCCTATACCAAGTGCGAAGGCTCTCGACCTTGTAGTGAGTGCCATTGCCATCGAAGTGCAGCCAATCGACTTCCTCGATCGTCCTCATCGCAGCTGCCAGCAGTCCCTCTTCGAATGCCTTGCGACTGCGAGCTGTCTCTGTGATCTTCTCAGGCTTCGAGAACTTCTCCTCAAGCTCGTCAATTAGCTTCAGAGTCGCGTCTATCTGCTCAGCCAGGTAACCAAGGTCAATGAAGTCACGATCGTTCTCGATGCCATTGTAGCAGTCAGGCTCAAGACCAAGATCGTTCATCGCGTTATGGAAGTCCTCGTAGGTGAAGTTCTTCTTGTAGGTGCTGAAGCTCGGGGAGATGAACACCTCACCGCAACAAGTCGTGTAGGAGACACGCACGCCATTGTACATCCAGCAACGGAAGCGAGAACCATCATCCGTGAAGTCTTGAGACTCGTCGCGAACGAAGCCGAACTTTGCGAAGGAGCGAGCGTTGAACTTTGTCATTTGAATCATCCTTTCGAGGAACTAGGAAGCACCATTGCCTCCGGAATTACATTATATCACAAGTCGACTTCACCTTCACCGAGAACTTCTAATGAATTGTAGGCCTCGAATACAAGGCTGCATTGTACTTCGTTACACGCTTTATGAAAGTCCGCTTGTTGAACTCCAATGCCCCACATTCCTTCAGAATGTCAACCACTCTAGAAGTCACGAGCCTTGACTTGCACCGATCATAGAAGTTGTCGTAGCTCGTGAACACACCGTTCTTCTTACGCTCCTCAACGATGAAGTCCGCTGCTTTCTCACCGACACCCTTCAACTCTGACAAGCCTTGCTGGATCGTCTGCTCACCATCATGCTTCAGAAGCTTCGCATGAGCATCTGACCAGTTCACGTGAGGAAGGAACAACACCGCACCGTCTTTCACAGCAAGCGTGCAGAACTTGTAACGCTCTCCTTCAGACTTCGCGAACTTGATCTTCGCAAACCAGTAGTCGTTAGGATAGTACACCTTGTAGAACATTTCCTCAACTGAGATCAGCGAGTAGCCAGTCGCATGACCTGCATTGAACGTGTAAGTCGTCATCTTGTCGAAAAGATCCAACGCGACTTTCTCAGGATGCCCATTCTTCACCGCACCCTCGACAAACCTTCGCTGCAAGTCTTCCTTGTTTTGCATGTACGTCTTCCAAGCAGACTCAGTCATGTGACCGCCCTTCATCATCTTCATGACCTTGTCTGCGTCCTGCCAAGTCAAACCTGCAATGCCAATGCAAATTTGCTGCACCTGCTCCTGGTACACGATCGTGCCGTAAGTCCTGCTAGTATATGGCCACCAGATCGATCCTTGAGCTTCCTTCGAATCCACCTTGCTTTGCGCATAGATATCTGGCATGTGAAGACTCAACGGGCCTGGCCTGTTCATTGCCGACGCCGCGATCACGTCATTGAAGCAATCACAGTTGATGTCAGTTAGAATGTTTCTTGCTGCCTGCTTCTCAAACTGGAAGATGCCGTCAGTGTTGCCTTTGCCAAACTGCTCCATCAAGTTCTCATCTTCGACTATCTCGTCATAGTCAACTGTCACTCCAGTGCTATCACGCAAGTTGCCAATCGACTCCATTGTCTTCAGGCCAAGGATGTCAAACTTGATCACATTGACTGACTCGATGTCTTCAAGATCGTAAGCGGTGAACACGTCACCTGACTTGTCAACTTTCAAAGCACAGTAGTCAAGAAGATCTCCACCAGTTATTGCCACACCTGCTGCATGAGTACCGATGAAACGTACTTTCTTGAACAACTTGCAGAAATGAACGATGATGTTGTCATACTTGCGATTGTAACGCTTCGCGTCAGTGTCTTGCATTATCGCTTCTTCATCGACCATAGACCCATTCTCGTCCATGTACTTTCGAATGCAAGACTTGATCTCTGAGATCTCCTGCTTGTTACGCTTCACAGTCGTGTCATCAATGTCTTGACCAGAAGTCTGAAGCCCACAAGCTTTCGCAAGATCGTTCACGAGGTTGTCGACTTTGTACAAGCCATACGAGCAGATGCGAGCTGCATGTCCCTCATACTTGCTACAAATGTACTCGATCACGTCATGACGCCTAGAAGTCTCGAAGTCGATGTCAATGTCAGGGAAGTTCTTCTTGTCCTTCCTCAAGAACCTTCTGAAGTCAAGATCGAAAAGCAAGCTATCAACTTCTGTAATGCCAAGCGCATATGCAACCAAGCTGTTGCAAACAGAGCCGCGACCTGGACCTACTCGAATCCCCTCGTTCTTTGCCCAGTTGACGTAGTCAGCTACGATCAAGAAGTAGTCTTCAAAGCCATGGAACTCGATCACCTCGAACTCCTCCTTGCATCTAGCCAAGTACTTCTTGTTGTACTTGCCACGACGCTTTAGACCAGCGACAATGTCGTGCTTTATTCGCTTGTTTGAATCACCAGCAAGCTTCGGAAGCACGAGAGGAAGTTGGTCCAAGTAACAATCTTCACATTGACTTTCAATCTTGTCAAGATTGCGGTACATCTCCTTAGCAAGGGCAATTGCTCGCTTCTTGCCAAAGTCTGCTTCATGCATAGCAACAAACCGCTTCGCCATCTCCATCTTCTCTGGCATGTAGCGATCTTGATACGTGGACTCGATCCACTGCACGTCGTGATTTGCTATCTCATGCATCTTCAGATACGTAGGAAAGTCTTCCTTCCTACCGCGATGCGAGTCGGACGTCAAGATGCACGGAATGCCAAGCTTCTTCGCCAGCTTTATCGACTCGACGTTGACCTTCTCTTGAAGCCCTTCTTCTGACACGACATATGGTTGCACCTCAATGTAGAAGTCCTCACCGAATATCTTCTTCATCTTCAAGAAGAACTTCTCCGCAGCCTTCAGATTGTCCTTTGCAATTGCTTGAGCTGAGTAGCCAGCTACACAAGCGCTACAACAAATCAAACCTTCATGATACATCTCGAGAGCTTTGAAGTCCCAGATCGGCTGGTAGTACTTCTGCTTCTCACCGTAGAACTGAAGACGATTCAAGTTGCCGTAACCCTTCAAGTTCTTCGCGATTATTATCAAGTGGTAGCCACGTGTCTTCTCCTTCCACACCGGAAGGAAGTAACCCTCACAACCCAAGATCGGCTTGATCCCGATCGACTTACAAGCATCATAAGTCTGAATCAAACCGTTCGTGTTGCCATGATTTGTCGTGCACAGAGACTTATAACCAAGCTCCTTAGCCAAAGCTGCAAGCTCCGTTGCCTTCCCATAACCATCAAACGTACTGTACTCATCGTGCCTGTGCAAATCAAACAACTTTGATCTCCTCCATTCAAAGTGCAAAGCTCCCTAGCCCGAAAGCCAGGGAGCAAATGCAATATTCTACTTCTTTTCTTGCTGCTTCAAGTTACGCTTGTAAAGATGAAGCGAACCAGACACGTGAGTATACGTTCCAAGACCAAGCCCGAGTTCCATCGAGAGAAGGACTTGCATGAACGTAAATTGGAACACGTCATACGGGAAACCCATCCACAAGTCGTTCGATCTCATGTACGTCGTCATGAAGAGCTTGTCATCACGAATGAAGAACTGCAGACAAACTGTGCAATTCACATCCTTCGAAACACCTTCATACGGCTCCTTGATGTGAATCACTGCTTGGCGAGTCTCACTGTCAGACATAAGCTTGTCCTTGACATACTCCCACTGATCAAAACCGTACTTCTCCTTGATGCACCAGCCATAGTTACTGTTGACTGTCACGCCATCATCACTCATGCGATCCCAAGCGGCAGTGTACTTTTGAATCTCACTAAGCGAGTTGTTACCAGACAAGTACCAAGCAAGCTCACCAATCGCGTACCTCATTGGCATCTTACGAATGTCATTCAACATCACACCACGAGTAGGGTCTTCGATCACTGTTATCGCATTGATGACCTCACCGACAACTTCACCGTCACGAGACTCAGCTGCAAAGCCTTCACTTGCCATCTCAGACAAAACTGAATACCAATACTCGAATGCTTCATCAGCCGTCTTGCCTTCAAAAAGCATGTTCGCCATTGTCTCCATCTTGCTTCACCTTTCTAGGCACTAGCCTACTAGACCTATTACTCTCTCCACAAAGTTGCTAACATCCATGAAGTTCAGATACTTACGAAGGTACTTGATGATCTGCTTTCGATCATTTGACTTCCTCCTGTAAGTCCTCACAATGTCATCAACTTCCTTGAAGTCCCTCACTGTCAGAATGTCTGCAACTCCACCGGCGTACTTGTGAATTGTCTCCTTGCCAAACTCGCTTATGAAGATTGGAAGCGTACCATAGAACACAGCTTCAATTATCCTTGCCGTCATGAAGCCATTGTCACAGTAGTCTTCCTTTGCCATCAAGATCGTCGCAACCGAGTGCGAATAGACGTCATGCATCTCAGAAAGCTGGACTCTCGGCTTGAAGTCAATGTAAGGCCAACGGACTGCACTGTCACGCCCAGCTTCCTTCCAGTTGCCATAGAAAGTCGCATGCATCAGCTTGCTCTTGCCTGTATGTGGGTTGATGTACTTATACACGCACCAGTCACGCTCATAACGATTGCCAACGTAAGTAAGACCCTTATCACAGTACTTCGTGTCGATCACGTCAAACGTGTCAATGCTCGAAAAGTCAAACGGGATCTCCACTTGCTGAGCATATATCCCAGGAAGCTTGTTCCACTTTGTCCCAAGCTCTATGATCCTAAGATTCACGCCAGACTCGAGAATCTCACGAACGACTTTCTCCTCGAGCTTGTAGTCAAGATCGAACACGACCAATGGAATGTCATAAGTCCTGCAGAACATTACGAGCTCGTTCTGAAGCAGAAGGTCAGGCTGCCATCCCTCAACTTTGTCTCTTGAAGCTAAGTCATTGCGACCAGGGATCTCCATCCTCCACTCATGAATTATGAACTGGCACTCGTGAAGCCCCATGCTCCTCCACACGTCCCATATCAACTTCGAATCCCACAAAGTCGAAGCATGCTCGTAGTCAAGGAACTTGTCATCACTTGACTTCACCATCTTGTCATAAGCGAAGTAACGCTTCGAAGTGCACCAAGAGCTGAACAACTTCGTGTTGTTCATCACGAACCCAGGAAAGTCACGATCAGGCATGACCTGAATGACATCATACTGACGACGCTGAAACTCGCTGATGATCGACCAAGAATAGAAAGCATTGCCATCTGGAGTGCTCAGCTTGTCACCATGCATGTTGTACTTGTCATCGCCCAAGAAACCCCAGTAGCTATAGCCGATTGCACGCTTCCTCATCTCACTCATCCCTCATCTCACACTCGTCACGCTTGTCACAGTTCTCACAATCTTTCTCACCATGCAGGAAGAACTCAGGAATGACTTCGATCGCTGCATCGATTGTCTCATAAGAACCAACCATGACTGGAAGGATCGTATCAAGCGACATTGCCTCCATGCCATGTTGATACGGAGTTAGATCTTTGCCATGCTCCTTCGAACTCTTCTCGATGTCCTCTGGGAACAGCATCACGACAACGACATTCTCAGGACCGAAAAGCTTCATGATCCTCTGCTCGATGTCATCACAGAACTTCATCGCCTCAAAAGGATCATAGTTGCGATCTAGGAAGCCATAGACCATGTTTGAGAAGTGGAACCTGTCGAAAATGACCTTGCCATCAAGAAGCTTGACCATCTCAAGAAGCTGAAGCATCTTGTCAGTCTCGTTCTTGTTGTCCATGTCGTTGTAGTCAAAGTCAGAAGGCTTGTGCTTGAAGCGCTTGAAGTCCGGATTCTTCTCGACAAAACGATCAATGAAAGTCGTCTTGCCAACTCGGTCGATCCCCTCAACAATTACGATCTGTGCCATTTTAGTCCCTCTCTGCCTCGATGCGTTCGCTTACAACTTGCTCCTTCTCGAAAATCGCATTCGCGATCTCGTCACCACTGAAACCAGAGAACATGCCGATGTTCATGAGAACGATGAAGCAGTCCGCAATCTCCATCAACTTCTCGTGACGATCGAACTTATCTTTACGGAAGTTCTTCCAGCGCTTGTCTGCTTCAAGGACTTCACCGATCTCAGACACTAGCTGCTGGATGTGATATGACATCAGCTTCGGATCGTCATCCGGAAGGTCGTCAATGTCATGAGAAGCAAACCCCTCATAGCTCCCCATCTTCAGAAGCGCAACCTGATTCTGCTTCTGCTTCTCGAAGATCTCATCGAACGTAAACTTGATTCGCATCTTACTAACTCCTTTCCAAAGCACTAGCTTACTATCGCCTGCCAGAGCCAGAACATTCCACTTCCGACCCAAGCTGCTGCAGCTAATACATCTCTTGCTTCTTTACTCTCGCTTGCTGCAATCGCATTCAAAGCTGCAACTGCAAAGTTTGCAACTGCCAGGACATAACGCACTTGGTTCACACTGATCACCGTCCAGTGCTTCCATAGCCATTGTCCCCTCTTTCTCCTCCCTTTACCTTCTCGACCTGAACGAACTCAGGATACTTGACTGACGAGATGCAGATCTGAGTGACTTTGTCACCCCGCTTGAAATAATAATCCTCTTCGCCGAGATTGTAAACCCTCACCAAGATCGTACCAGAGAATCCCTCGTCAACCAAGCCTGTCGTGATGATGCCATGAAGCACGTTCAAGCTAGACTTCGACTTGATCTCGCACTTCGTAAACGGAGGAATGCAAACGTGAACACCAGTGTCGATCATCACTGACTTGCCAGCCTTCACAACGAAGTCTTCACGGCAACGAAGGTCTGCACCGGCATCAGTGTCATGTGCACGCTCAGGCATGAACGCACCATCATCAAGCTGGACAAACACGTAAGGTGACTTGCTCATGTGCTGCTTCCTTTCAAACAGACAAAGGTGGCATCATAGGATCACTATAATGCCACCATCCAATGCTACTTGTGCTTGTACTTCCTGTTGGGACTCGGCTTGCGATGCCTGAACTCCTGGCTCCTCGCAAAGTCAACTGGAGTCCTTCCAGGATTGCTGGTCAAACCGACAAGCTTCCAAAGATCTGGATATGGCATGAAGTCATCATCGGGCTGCATTGCTACTCCTCTTCCCACTCGTCGCCATCCCAGTCATCTTCCTCCTCGTCATCGGAGCCCCAGTCCTCCTGAGCTGCATCCCACTCCTCGAGAAGGTTGATGTAGAACTTCTTCGGCTTCTTCGGAACACACTCGATGTCACGCTCCTTGCAGAGCTTGAAGAGCTCGATCGGCTTCATGGACTCGTAGTCCTTCTCCTCCTCGTCGCCCCAGTCATCTTCTGAAGCTTTCTGATGCCCCTTAGAGGCCTTCAACTTGGGCTTGTGAGTGTTTCCCTTACGAGGAGTCTCGAAGTCCTCAGAATCATCCTCATAGTCCTCAGAGTCATTCTCATCGGGCCAGGCCTTGTCGATCATCTTCAGGATCGCCGACTTCGAGTACGGCTTCGCCTTCGCATTGCGGAACTTGACCTTGTCCATCGGGATTACCGTGAACGTCTTGTTCATCTGCTTGCCAGAGCACGAGATCACATAGTCACGATCTGTGAGAGTACCAAAGTTCTCGTACATCGCCATCAGAGCCGGGATAGGCGAGCAGTTGTTGACACGGAACATGAACAGCTCGACTTGCTTCGACTCGTAGTTCCAGACGGACCAGACATACTGAGAGCGAGTGCGAAGATCTTCATCATCGCAATACGGGCAAGAATGACCGAAGACCTCACGGCAAGGAACATTGATGCTGCGCTCAAAGCTATCATGGAACGGAATCTCGAGACCGTCATCCATGTCGACAAGGAAACGAATGCGAACCTTCTGCCCGTCACGAACATACGTGAACTTGCTCCTGCTGCCTCCAGACTTCTGGACATCTTTCTTGATCTTGTCTACAAGTCCCATTGTGCTTTCTCCATTTCTTCTTCAAGCTTCTTCCACATCTTCGAGAAGCTTTTCTTGTCAAAATCTCCGGGATCTTTCAACCCCTTCAAATACGGCCAACGAACAGTGGGGAAGTTCTTCGCTATCCAGGCTGCCCCCTTGCGACCTGCTTCGTCATTGTCTGTTGCTGCAACTGCATACTGGACTCCTTCCGACTTCAACTTGTCAAGCTGTCCTTGACTTAGCTTCCAACCCAAGATCGCTACTGCATTCGGAACACCTAACTGAACGAGCTTCAACCTGTCCATGAAGCCCTCTACTATCACGACATACTTGCAATGCCTGTAGTTTCCGACTACTGTGTTCGAACGGCTGAACCCCTTGTTGTACAGGTACTTCCTCCACTTCGCGATCTCCGGATCCATCGTCCTAGAAACCCACCCTCTGAACTTCCCGTTGTCCATCATCGGAAACACCATCGAGTAAGCTTCTTCAAACGTGACTTTTGCTTTTGCCTTTGTCAACGTCGTCGCAGTGAAACCTCTGAACTCCATGTAGTCAAGAACTTCTTCAGCTTCCAAGAACTGTGGGTCATGCCAGTTCACTGTCGCCAGACCATGGTAGAAGTCATAAGCTTGAGCGTACAGCTCGCGATCTTCTTCCTTCGTCCTCGGCTTCACCTGAAACTTCGGAAGCTCCTCCTTCGACATTCCATTGACCATCTTCGAGAACTTCACGGCTGCTTGTAACTCATTCAGACCGTGATGCTTCCTCTCGACTTCTGCCACAAGTTGCCTTGCCCTGCCAGACCTGTTGCACCCGAAGCAATACCAAGATCCTGTCGTGAAGTCAAGCATCATAGACGGATTGAGATCATCATGAATAGGACAGACGACTTTCACCTTCGAGCTGCTTATCGAGTCAACTAGACCGTAATGCAAAGCAACGATCGCAAGCGCCTCACTGTCAGTTATTGAAAGTTCTCGCCTTCCTAACAACTCGCCTCTGCGTGACTCTGTACCACGGCTTTCCAAGTTTGACATCACAGCATTCGGCAACTTCATCTGCATCGACTTCACCTACTTCAGTAAGGTTGTCAAGCATACTCGTGTCAACTGTCTCAGACACGGTAAAGAACGACTTGAACAACCTTGCTTCTCCTCCAAGAGACTTTACATAAGCTGCAAGACCCTCAATATCTGACAGCTCATAGCTTCTTACAATCACTTCTTTCTCATGAGCACCAAGGACCTTCTTGAGACGACTCAGATCCCAGTTTACGTAGACCTTCCTAGACTGAGACACCTTGAAATGATACTTGCCAGCTTCATGGCAATCATTCCCGTCAAGCATCTCGTCAAACTCGAAACTGCTTCCCTGGACTTCCTTCGAGAAGAACTTGTCCATCCTCTCGTAGAAGTCCGTCCTCGCAGCGTCATAGAGATCTTTCGCCGTATCGTAGATCTCCTTCATACTCTGAAATACCAGAACTGACTGCTCTGCACTCAAGCCACTAAGCTTCGGTTCACTCATAAGCTTCTACCACCTTGACCATTTCAATGCCATAGCTAAAATTGCAAACACTCCGACAACTACACCAGAAAAGAACGAGACGACTACGACCAACATCACTGACATTGCTCCACCTCATCTACGTTCTTAAGAAGGTTGTACACCCACCGAGGCCAGCGGGTACCAGTCTTGACCCAGACAACATCTGAGTACGACACGAGATGCGACATGCCATACTTCGTCGTAAGCTTAAGCATCTTGTCCTCGGTACTCCTACGAACGATCTTGGCCGACTTCACCGTCCCATTGTCAGAACGAAAAGCAACGATCGTACCGATCGGAGCATTCTGCACACGCTCAAGCTTGACCTCTTCGGGCAGCTCCTTCTCCTTTGCTTCCACAGCAACTCACCTCCTTGAAAATACAAACAAGGGGCCCGTCCCGAAAGGCGAACCCCTGGCGCCTTCAAGCAACTACATATTGTAAGTATAGATCAGAGAATCTATCACGTAGGTTATACCTGACATCGCATTGTGGAACTTGTCGAATGACTTCCAGTCATTGGCTGCACGAGCTGCGCTTGACTTGTCACCGAGATGCTTCACCACAGAGTTGCGAATCTCGTTCAGCTCCTCAAGCGACTTCCCCTCGAGCATCAGCACCGACTTCACCTGCTTGACCTGCTCGTCCGTAATGAACATTGAATCAACTTCGATCGACTCAATGAAACACACTTCCCAAGCCTTGAGCTCTGCGAACCTGATGCCATCTACTACCTTAGCCATTGTGATCTCCTCTCTAGGAACTTTCCATCCACCCTACTTCCCGGTGGAATTACATTGTACCACAAGCACTACCAGATGTAAACCATCAATTTTGTCACACCTTTGGGATCCTCCGGTCAATGACTGACACGTTCAGATGCTGATCTGACTTCGGATACGTCGGGAAAAGCACGATCTTCTCAGCAATGTCATCGATCACGCCATCACCACCTGCAGCCTTGTAAGCATCGAACAGCTCCTTGTACACGTCACGCTCCTCAACGGAGTAGTAACCTTTGCGGCACACTTCTTTATAATTGTTCAGAAGCAATATCCTGGCGACTCCAATATCTAGGTCGGACTTTATCACTTCCCTCTCTTCCCGCTTCTTTCGATATGACTTTATGTCCTGGTTAGAACGAAGATTGATGATGGCCACGACTATTGACGCGAAAGCTGCGATCGAAGACGTAACGATCGCAACTAGAAGCTCCGCCGGAATATCACCCATTCAAAAACACCTCACAAAGTAGACACAACAAATAGATTGGCACCATCTCCTATGGACTAATGAAACATTACTAGAGGGAACCAGAGGACATCTGAGGTTGGCTTGTCGAAAGGAGGGAAATACCATCATGCGTTCAGGAAGAAAGGTTCAGATGTCCTCTGATTCATTCAGAGGAATGCCACCTACTCAGTGGCCTTAGACGCGGTGCCGTCTGGGTTGATCACATAGCCATTGTCAGCCAACAGCTTCTCGACCTCCGGACGCCACCTCTCGTTGACTTGCTGGATGCGATAGCCGTCACCACGGATCATCTTGCGATAGTATACCATTGCCATCTCGATCATCTCCCATCTCTGACTAGACCAGAAGGTCTACAAGCTCGACTAGACCATCTTGAGTCTCCTGCACCTGCTGCTGCAAAAGCTGGATGTACTCGTCCTTGTCATACTCGACAAGGTTGAAGTGGAACTCCTTATGACGTTGACCATCATCAAGCTCGACTTCAACTTCCTCAATGTCCGTCGCGACGAACACCTTGAGCTCCGTGATCTCGACACCTTCTGGCCTAGTGTCTTTGATCGTCATTCCAAAGTCCTTCATGTCATGCTCCTTTCAAAATCACGTCACGATAGTACCGACAAGCCGCATCTTCAAATGGCTTCACTATGTACTTGTTTGTAAGCCTGAAGCAGTCTGCTTGAGATCCCCATCCCATGTACGAGTTCAAACTGCTAAACTCCGTGTAGTTCATGTACTGGCCCTTCGAGACTTTCTTGTCAATGTCAATGTAACGCCTCTTCATCGACTTCTTCGTACCGTTCCTGAGAAGCGTGTAACCATCAAACACACGATAGCCCAGGAAGTCAACTCCTCTGACAAAGCTTGGAAAGATCTGCCAATTAGGCTTCATCCTCAACTTCAACTTGTCCCACAAGTACTCCTCACTGACAGACCTGAAGACTTTCAACTTCTCCTTGCTGTCACCAAACAACACGATGTCATCCATGTACCGAAAGTAGAACTTCACTCCCAAGCTCTCTTTCACCCAGTGGTCAAACGGACTCAGGAAGAAGTTACCGCTCCATTGGCTAAAGAAGTTTCCGATCGGAATGCCGCACTCGTCATTGACTTCAAGTCCCAAGCTGCGCATCTCATCTTTGTCTTCTTCGTCCAACGTGTTGATACTGTCAATGATCCCGAACACGAGATCTAAGATCTCAGGATCTTTGAACATCTTCTCGTATGACTGCTTCAGAAGATCGTGGACAATGCTTTGGTAGTAATGCCTGATGTCAAACTTCAAACAGAACAAGCAATCTTCCTTGTGGTTATACATTGCGTCTTGAACACGGTGAAGCCCGTCGTGAATTCCCCTACCAGGTATGGCACTGAACGTGTCACGAATCAAGTTCTTCTCGATGTGCGGTGACACGACTTGCATCAAAGCCCACTGCACTATCCTGTCTGGATAGTATGGAAGCTTGTAGATCTTCCTAAGCTTCGGACCTTCTTGCTTGTAGAACATCTCGTACGGTGAAGTCACATACAAATGATGCACAAGCATTGTCTGAATCTTGTACAACCTGTTCTCCAGGTCTGCATCTACTTCCCTTACTTCTTTGTACCATCCCTTCTTCGCCCTTGCATTCTTATGAGCTAACTTCAAGTTGTCATAAGCCCACACATTCTTGTAAAGATTGCCAACACGCTTCAACTTGAAGTCCTTTCTTTTGTATGGAAGCTGCCGAGCTTTCGAGAACAACCTACTAACACGACCTGGGACTCACCTGGACTGGAAACCAGGCTGCCGCCTTTTCTCACCCGCAACTGACGACACTTAGATGTTTTGCCAAGAGGCAAGGTCTCCATCTCTAGCTATTCCTGATAGCTAAGCCGTGGTTGCTTGCTATGCGGAGTTCCATATTCGAGCCGAGCTGAGATATTACGATTCCGATTCCCGACGCTGTTATTCAGATTCCAGTAGAGGCTGGCTTTCAAGCCATTATTCCATTTAGCGCCGAGTTGAGCAACTAAGCTTTTCACAAGATCGCTCAACAACTCACGAGACGAAAACCTACTTTCAACAACTATTTCACGAACACGAGCCGAGCCGAGATACTACGACTCCGATACCCGAC
>Ga0247611_10001049_pt1 | contig 51645 bp, 42 predicted proteins | sample 177DNAGHGhighgp2_FD_192422 | JGI IMG/M metagenome (GOLD analysis project Ga0247611, IMG submission 192422) | Sheep rumen microbial communities from Palmerston North, Manawatu-Wanganui, New Zealand - 1770 DNA GHGhigh gp2 | ecosystem: Host-associated > Mammals > Digestive system > Stomach > Rumen... | reverse complement strand
TCACTCCGCCAGGACTGTGAACTCGGCACCGCTGGCATAGTCGGCTCCGTTCTGGCTTGAGAGGGCAGTGAAGCGCAGGTAACGGGCACGCTGAGGCTGGCTGAACATCACTTTCTGTTCTTTCTTAGAGTTTTGGAACTCGCCTTCGCATACAGGCTGACTCCAAGTCTTACCGTCGCTTGACAATGAGATGCTGTACTTCTTTATGTCGCCGTTAGGACCGTCCTGACGTGGCAGGTATGTGAAGCCCTTAATCGTCTTCTCCTCGCCACAGTCGAAATCTACCCAGTGCGGATACTTAGCCTGTGTGACACTATACATCGTGTGCCAAATGGTGTTTATCTTGCCGTCCACCAGATTTTTGGCTGCTGAACCGTCGCTGATTTCCTCGCTGCTGGTGTAGATGACCTCGACGGGAACACTTTCAATGCGTTCGAACTGACTGCTTGTCGTCTGTTTGGGCTGACTCTTATACCAAGCAGTTATGGTGCCTCCCTCACGCAGATTGAATGGCTGGGTATAGGGCTGTGCCTTCTGCTTGTTGACTTGGAACATCACAGGTTCGCCCTCCTGACTGACAATTGAGACATTGCCCACCTTGTCGCGAGTGATTGCCATTGGCATGGGAGTGCTTCCAGTGACGTGGGCATAATCAGCTATGCTTCTTGTATTCTTGAGGACAGGACGAATGATGAAGCCCATCTGGTGTACAGAACCCTTCACGCGGTCTGGTTCCAGCGGACCGCCTTGACCGCAACTGTTGCCGCCGAGTCCGGTCACCTGACAGTCGAGGTGCAGGTGTGTGGCTGAAGATTCGGGCAGGTCGCAAGGATGCGGAGCCAGTGTCATCTCCATCGCGCTCCAAGGCAAAGCCGAAACGGACATTGTGGATGTGCTGATGAACATCACGCTGCTGGAAGTGTTGGATAGCATGCACCAGCGCACATCTTCACGGTTACCCATGCTTTGTGGCTTGGGGAAGGCTACGAACTGGTCCTTAACAGAGCTTGAATATTGCTTTATGAAGGAACCTGTCTTGCGGTCGGCATAGTTGTTGAGCGGTCCACGACCATAGTATGTGAAGTTGTCGAGATTCTTGTTTGCCTGCATACTATATCCCAGACGAGGCAGTACAAGACCAGGATCGCTGCTGACGATGCTGCTCTCTACCTCAATGCTTCCATCGGGATAGACTGTATAAACAAGGTTGGAAGTGAAGTGGAAATCGTCCGCTTTCATTTCCTCTCCCTCGACAATGGTGAAGCGTCCGCTGCTGCCACCACGTATTTCGGCTTTATGCTCACCCTGACTTATGATGGTGTAGTAAAGACTGATGGAACCGTTCTTATTCAGTATGAACGAGGACTGCAGCGCCTTGTGTTTCAGATTGTGCAATCCGTTGGGATACCACTGCTGGTACATCCAGTTATCGTTATCGACAGGGGCACGCAGAGCATCGAGCTGCGGACCTTGTCCGGGCAGGAATATGTCGTTTCCGTCATAGTTGAGTTGCTGGATGATACCTGTCTGGTTGTCAAAGGTCACTTCGAAACCATTGCCCGTGATGGTGCGCAGGTTCCCCTCGCTATTCACTTTCAGTTTTTCGCCTTTCACTTGCACGGATGCAATATCCTTCCATCCGGTAGCACTCTTCACGGGCAGTTGCTCGTCCATCTGCACGTAGCCTTCCTTGCCCCAAGGCTTGTCTTCCTTCAGGCGGAACTCTATGTTCAGGAAATACTCGCTACTGGCTTTCATTCGTGCGAAGTCGATAGGCAGTGTGATGGTCTGTCTTTCACGTGGAGCCACGCTGATATCATTCAGCTTGCCCGTCTGATAATCAACGGCTGCACCATCTTCTTTCACAGTCCAGCACAGGTAGTATTCGGAAAGGTCGGTGAAATAGTTCTTGTTGAAAATCTCTATCTCTCCTTTTTGGATATCCTTAGCCGCAACCTCCACATTCTGGTACACCTTCTTTACCTCGTAGTACTGAGGCTTCGGCTGCAGATCGGGTAGCATGATGCCGTTCATGCAGAACATACCGTCGTTGGGTTTGTCGCCGTGGTCACCACCATAGCCAAAGAACTTTGTACCATCTGGTTTGTAGGTGTCGATAGCCTGGTCCACCCAGTCCCAAATGGCACCGCCGCAGAAGAAGTTGGTGCTTTCGATAGCCTGCCAGTAGTCAACCAGATTACCCATGGAGTTACCCATCGAATGCGCGTATTCAGAAATATGGTATGGATATTTCACACCAGCCTTTCCCTTAACGGCATAGCGCACCCATTCGACTGATGGATACTGGTTCGAACCCATGTCCACGATGTCGTTGTTGCGTTCGTACTGGACAGGACGGCTCTTGTCGAAGTTACGAATGGCTTGGTATGCAGCCTTGAAGTTGTCGCCTGGACCAGCCTCGTTACCCAAACTCCAGATGACGATGCTCGGGTGGTTGATGTGTGAATGCACAAGTTCCATATTTCGTGCAATGTGGGCATTTCGCCACTCCTCGGGATGCGACAACGAAGCAGCGCCGTAGTAGTATTCGTGGCTCTCGATGTTGGTTTCGTCTTCGAGATAGATACCATATTTATCGCACAGATAATACCAATAGGGGTCGTTGCTGTAGTGCGAGTTGCGCACATGGTTGATGTTGCCTTGCTTCATCAGCATTACCTCGTGCTCCATTTGCTCGCGAGTGATGGCGTGTCCTTTGGATGGGTTGTTTTCGTGACGGTTGACACCCTTCAACTTCACGGGTTTGTTATTCACATAGAAATAACGTCCTGCCAAGTGGAACTCGTCTTCGTCGGCCTGTGTTTCGCGAATCTCAACCTTGCGTATTCCGAAATATGTGCTCACCATCTCAATGACTTCACCCTTGCGGTTCAGCAATGTTGCCACCAATACATAGCGGTTAGGTGTTTCAGCGCTCCAGGGGCGTGCATTCGGGATGTAGATTTGTGAATATTCGTTGGCGTTCTGCAGAGAGGCAACCATGGGTTCGGTCTCGTCGCTGTACAGTTTCACTGGATAAACCTGATAGTTTAGTGTGTATTTTGGTTGTTTCTTTGCCAAATTCACTGGTGTCAGGTTTATTATTTGCTGACCGACTTTCTCCTTCAACGTACCGCGTATCTCTGCTTCAACGTTTACGATGGCATTTCCGGCATCGACGAAAGCTGTGCGGACCGCCAAGTCACGAATCTCGAGCTGTGGACTGGCGGTCAGGTAAACCGAACGGAATATGCCAGGTAAGCGGAACATATCCTGTGCTTCAAGGAAGGAACCGTCGGAATTACGATAAACCTCCACTGCCACAATGTTTTCTCCATAGGGGTTCAGCCATGGGGTGATGTTGAAGCGTGCTGTATTGCGACTGTTTTTCGAAAATCCCACATAGTGACCATTAATCCACAGATAGAAGAATGAATCTACACCGTCGAAGTTGATGAAGACATCGCGTCCGGTCCATTCTTTTGGAAGTTGGAACGTACGGCGATACGAACCGACCTCGTTACGGAACTTATACGTAGTCCAGTCTGTTGGAGGTGTGCGCATCACTCCTCCTTTCCAGTCACCAACTGCAACCTGATGCTGGAAGATGACTTTCTGGTTGGTATAGATGGGTACACCGTATTTCATTGTGCCGTCTTTCTGAAGACCTTGCACATTCCACGAGCCAGGCACGTCAATCAAGTCCCATTTGGAATCGTCGAATGTCGTCAGCCAGAATAGGGAATCGCGCTTCGATGGTTCGGGCACCCAGTTGAAACGCCACTTTCCGTCAAGTGAACGGTGGTATGTGCTTCCTTCGGGCAGAACCTTCAATGCCTCGTTCAGAGTGGCAAAAGAGAACATCCAAGCACGTGGCTGTTCCTTGTTCAGCGACAGACGCTCGGGTGATTGCCATTCTGTGCCGTCTGGGGCAGATGGCGATGCGTTATATTCAAATCCAGACAGGATAGACTTTTGTGCCGAAACGCTAAGCGCCGACATTAGCAGCATTGTGAAAACCGTCTTTTTCATCATCATAAGGTTAATGTTACGAATGCAAAAGTAATGATTTAACGATAAACTGCAAAATGACAAGGACTTTTATTTGGCTTTTCACTTGGTTTATTGTATCTTTGCCTGTCAAAACATAATAATAATAGGTATGGAACACATGATTCCGGCTTGGATGCTCATTCCTTTTGTGGTGCAACTCTTGTGTATCGCCATTCTGCCTTTGACGAAAATGAAGGAGTGGTGGGAAAACAATCTGCACAAGCTTTATATATCTCTGCTGCTCGGTGTGCCAGTAGGTATATGGCTGTGCCTCAATGGTATGTCACATGAACTGGAGCATCAGATGGTTTACGACTACGTGCCTTTCATTCTTTTGTTGATGGCGCTGTTCGTCACCACGGGAGGCATCTGCATACGAGGCGACTTGCGTGCAACGCCCACCACCAACACCATGATAATAGCTATGGGCTGGGTTTTGGCATCGTTCATGGGTACTACGGGAGCCGCAATGTTGCTTATCCGTCTGCTCCTGCAGACCATCAGTCAGCGTAAATACAAGGTTCATACTGTAATGTTCTTCATTGCCATTGTGGCAAACTGCGGCGGCTTACTCACTCCTCTTGGCGACCCTCCATTGTTCTTGCTTTTCCAGAAGGGTGCACCATTCGGATGGTTCATGCACATGTTTCCGGAATGGGCTGTGACGGGTGCTCTGTTGCTTGGCATCTACTGGCTCACGGATACTTATTATTACAAGAAGGAACCTTGGCACCTGTTGTCGGCAGACTTTCGCGAGCAGAAGCGTGTTACTGCCACAGGTCTCATAAATATCTTCTGGCTGCTCTGTGTTGTTGCCAGCACCATGTTCATCAACAAGACCTATATTCCACAGATGGGAGCCGAGGATGCACCATGGTATCTCAAGCTGCTGCGCGAGTGGGCTTTCATACTGATTATCATACTTTCGATGAGAACCACGAAGCCGCAGGTGCGTACAGATAATAGCTTCTCATGGACACCTATACTCGAGGTTGCCTGTGTGTTCTGCGGCATATTTGCCACCATGACTCCAGCTCTGATGTACCTCGAACAACACCCGTTGCCCGTACAGCATCCTTGGGAGTTTGTCTATGCCGCAGGCTCTCTGTCGGCCTTCCTCGACAATGCCCCCACGGCAATGGTGTTCCACGCTACAGCCACTTCGCTGCCCATCGTAGGTACAGCGGTAGCCGGCATCAGCGAGGTATATCTGAAAGCCATCTGCATGGGTGCCGTATTCTTCGGAGCTATGACCTACATCGGCAATGGTCCCAACTTCATGGTAAAGAGCATTGCTGAGGAGAGTGGTGTCAAGATGCCTTCCTTCTTCGGCTACATTATCAAGTTCTCGTTAACGGTACTGCTTCCTATCTACATCATCGTACAGCTCCTCTTTATATAATATAATAAGGTATAATAAAAATCCGCCTCCTTTGGCATTTGTGCTTTGGGAGGCGGATTGTTTTGTGTGATGAGTGACGGCTTACTGTGCCAGGCACTGCTGTATGAAGGCCTGCATCTCGGGATAGTGTTCTTCGATGCTCTTCAGCAGGTGGAACTGGTTGTTAGCACGCACGAAATTATGTTCTTCGTATTGGCACTTCCAGTACTTGTCGCCCGACAGGTAGTCCCACAAGAAACGTACGCATTGCATGTAGGGGAACAATGCGGCAGCGTAGGGCAGGTTCTCAATCTCCACTGGCAACAGGAATGAGCGTGCCGACTGCAGATAACCTTCTGTGAAAGCCTTGAAGATTTCCATGTTGAAGCCAACTGCCGACATATCGGCATTGTCCTCTGCCACAAAATTGGCACCTGTGCGCAGGAAGTCACCATAGTCAGAGAAAATGAAGTTGGGCATCACGGTGTCGAGGTCAATGACGCACAGAACTTCGTTCTTATCGTTGAACATCATGTTGTTGACCTTCGTGTCGCAGTGGCATACACGTTTGGGAAGAATTCCCTCGCGACCCATGCGTTCGGCCTTGCACATCTCGTGGGCACGGGCATCGATTTCCAGCAACAGACACTGTACCTTGGGTTCAGACACACGACCTACAGGGTCTTTGCTGACAACCTCGCGCAGTTGTTGCAGACGGAATTCCATGTTGTGGAAATCCTTGATGGTTTCGCCCAACTGAACGGGAATGTCGGCCAGCATAGCTTGGAATCTGCCAAAGGCACGACCTGCATCGCGACTTGACTCTGGGTCAACGGCCTGCTTGGTGATGGCGTTTGGAATGAATACCATCAGACGCCAATATTTGCCATCTACAACGGCATAGAGTTTGCCATCGGCCTTGGCAGGTATGAAGCGGAGCACCTTGCGTTCGATGTCATCTTCGCCAGCCTCAACAAGCTTTTTGCGGATATGCTCGGTTACGGCACCTATGTTGCGCATGACCATATCTACATCGGGGAAGACATTTTCGTTGACACGCTGCAGTACATAGTCGGGTTCAGAAGCCTCAGCAGTAACAACCTTGAATGTGTCGTTGATGAGGCCTGCGCCTAAGGGCTTGATTTCCTGTACGGTACCCTTCACATCGAATTGAGATACGATGAGTTTTAATTGATTCTGTTCCATGGTATTTAGTATGTTTTCAAGCTATTATTATTGCACCTGATAGCGAACTTCCTGTGTGCGGAACTTCTTGGTGACAATCTTGTCCTTGGCAGTGTAAACGCCGTGACCTGTGATTACAGACAGACGGTTCTTGTCGTTGTCGTTGGGATATGGCTGCACGGTATCACCCTTCCATTCCACCTTCTTAATCATTTTGGGGTCAACACCTTTTGAGATAAGGGCTTGCTTTGTCTTTTCTGCACGTTGCTTAGAATAATTCATGTTAGATTTTGGGTTGCCAGTACCTTTGTCGGCATAAGCTGTGATGGTGATTTCACCGTCTTTTACGCTCTTAAGGAAGTTTGCAACGGCAGTAATCTGAGCCTGGTCTTGGTTGACACCATCCTCTTTCAGACCGAAGAATATTTCCTTTTTGATTTCGCGGTCGGCAGTCGTTTCCTTGAATTCCACATCGTCGTACCATATGGTATCGATACGAGTAGCCCAAACGGGTTCTGGAGCCTTTTCGGCAACAGGTTCTACAACCACAGGTTCTTCAATTACTGGTTCGGGTTTCTTTTCCTTCTTCTTGAAGCCGAACTTGTATGTTACACCAATCTGGGCAGTCAGGCTCCAGTCGTCGCGCTCGCAGGTCTTGCTATTGTAGCGGTCGCTGAGGCTGTTGGCATCCAGTTCCAGATTGATGCTCCAGTGCTTTGCAACATTCCAGTCAACCATTGCACCGACGCGTGCGTTGTGGCTCAGACGTGTGTCCTTCCATGCCATTGGCAGTATGCTTTTTTGTGCAAAAGCGTCATCGTTATCCCATGCGATATTCATACCAATACCACCAATAAGATATGCATTGACTGGGTAATAATCCTTTTTGCCAAACAATGTGCACATATTTAGCATCAGGTCTATGTTTGGATTCACATATTTATAATCGTACTTAAAGTTCGGACCTTTGTCATATCCACCCTTGTTCCAAATACCGTTCACGTGAATGCGTGCACCGACTACGGGTGTGAACCAGCTACCAAAGTATACACTGGCAGTAGGGGTTATGAGTTTAAGGTTATCGTAATTGGTAAGTGTGGTCTGTGCACCACCTTGGATACCTACGAACATGTGTGGGAATGGCTCATAGTCCAACTCAGCGGCCTTTTGTGCACTAACAGATAGTGCGACAATCGCAAAAAGGCATAGTGTAAAGAATTTCTTAATCATAGTGTTTTATTTTTAGATGGTTAATGAATTACACTTAATCTCGACAAATTTAGCATCTTTTTCGATTAAGTCCAAATAAAAATCCGTTCAAATGGGCTCTACGGCAGATTTTGTGCCAAAAAACGTATGGAAAAAGTGAAATAGTCATTGATTTTTTGTATATTTGTCGCTTATTAAAATGAATAATGTATAGTTATGAAAAACGATAACGTTGACATTGTCATCCGCCCAGTCTCGACGAAGAGCGAGATGAAGAAGTTCGTGAGATTCAATTGGGAGTTGTACAAGGATTGTCCTTATGCCGTGCCCGATTTCTTGGAAGACACACTCGACACCTTCAATCCCAAGAAGAATCCTGCCCTGAAGTTCTGCGACGTTCAGTGCTTTACGGCACACATCGGTGACCGTATGGTAGGTCGCATTGCAGCCATCATCAACCACCGTGCCAATGAACACTGGAACGAGAAGCACGTTCGTTTCGGATGGATAGACTTCATCGATGACATCCGTGTCACCAAGGCCCTGTTGGAAACCGTTGAACAGTGGGGACGCGAGCGCGGGATGGATACCATAGTAGGTCCGTTGGGCTTCACCGACATGGACCTCGAAGGCATGTTGACAGACGGCTATGATCAGCTTTCCACCATGAACAGCATCTACAACTATCCCTACTATCCCGAGCACATGCGTCAGCTTGGCTACGAGAAGGAAGTAGGATGGGTAGAGCGCAAGGTTATGGTGCCCAAGAAGGGACACGAAGCCCAGATTGAGAAATACTTCAAGATTGCCGAGATGGTGAAGAAACGCTATGGTTTCCGTCTGCGTAAGTTCAAGAATAAGAGTGAAATACGCGACGAGGGTTACATTCCCAAGGTGCTGAACGTGGTGAACAAGGCATACGCCAATCTCTATGGTTACTGTGAACTCGACCCGGAGCAGATGGAAACCTACGCCGACCAGTATCTGCAGTATCTCGACAAGCGCTACCTTTCGGTCGTTGAGACTGCCGATGGCGAGGTTATCGGTATGGGCATCTGCATCACCAGTTTGAGCCGTGCCATCCAAAAGGCGAAGGCAAAGTTATTCCCATTCGGATGGTGGCACATGGCTAAGGCTCTGTGGTTCAATCGTCATCCCCAGGTGCTCGACATGCTGCTCGTGGGTGTGCTTCCCGAATATCAGGACAAGGGAGCCAATGCACTCATCTTTGCCGACATCATACCCCTGACCGTACAGGATGGTTACGAATGGGCAGAAACCCATCATCAACTGGAAGACAATGTTGCCAGCCAGAGCCAGTGGAAGTATCTCGAATGTGAAATCCACAAGCGTCGCTGCGCCTTTAAGAAGAAAATATAAAATATGGTGGAAGAAGAAATAAAGCAGGGTGCACAGGTTCCTGTGGATTATGATGCTGAAGACATCAAGCATCTGTCCGACATGGAGCACATCCGCATGCGCCCTGGTATGTATATCGGTCGTTTGGGCGACGGTTCCCATGCCGAGGATGGTATCTATGTGCTGTTGAAGGAGGTCATAGACAACAGTATCGACGAATTCAAGATGGGTGCCGGTCGCCGTATTGAGGTGGATATGGAGGAAAACCTTCGTGTCAGCGTCCGCGACTATGGTCGTGGCATACCCTTGGCAGCCCTCATCGATGCCGTGTCTATGCTGAACACGGGTGGTAAGTACGACTCCAAGGCCTTCCAGAAAAGTGTCGGACTGAATGGTGTCGGCTTGAAGGCTGTTAACGCCTTGAGTGCTCACTTTGAGGTGCGAGCCATACGCGACGGCGAGATGCGCATTGCCACCTTCGAGAAAGGTCTGCTTACCGACGACCGTACCACGAAGACTGAAGAGGAAAACGGAACATTTGTCTATTTCGAGCCAGACCCAACGCTGTTCAAGCACTATCGTTTCCAGTCCGAGTTCATAGAGACTCTGCTGCGTAACTATACCTACTTGAATACAGGTCTGACCATCATGTTCAACGGTCGTCGCATAGCTTCACGCAATGGTCTTTCCGACCTCCTTTCCGACCGCATGACCAACAATCCGCTTTACGAGATTGTGCACATGCGCGGCGAGGACATAGAGATAGCATTTACTCATTGCAATCAGAACGGCGAGGAGTACTATTCTTTCGTCAACGGACAGCACACCACTCTCGGAGGTACCCATCAGGCAGCCTTCAAGAAGTACATTGCCGAAGTCATCAAGGACTATTCCGGTAAGAACTTCGACTATGCCGACATTCGCAACGGACTGGTGGCAGCCATCAGCATCAACATTCAGGAACCCCTGTTCGAAAGTCAGACCAAGATTAAGCTCGGTTCACTGACAACGGCTCCCGAGGGAGGCATTTCCATCGATAAGTTCATTGGTGACTTTGTGAAGGAACAAGTCGATAACTACCTGCACAAGAACACCGATGTCGCCTCCATCATCATCCAGAAGGTGCAGGACAGCGAACGCGAACGCAAGGCAATGGCAGGTGTGGCAAAACTGGCTCGCGAGCGCAGCAAGAAAGCCAATCTGCACAACCGCAAGCTGCGCGACTGCCGCATACATCTCACTGATGTCAAGGGCGAAATGCAGGAGGACACCAGTATCTTCATCACCGAGGGCGATTCTGCCAGCGGCAGCATCACAAAGAGTCGTGATGTCAACACTCAAGCAGTATTCTCGCTTCGTGGTAAGCCCAAGAACTGCTATGGTCTGACCAAGAAACTGGTTTACGAGAACGAGGAGTTCAACCTGCTGCAGGCAGCTCTCAACATCGAGGACGGTCTCGACGGACTGCGCTACAACAAGGTCATTGTGGCTACCGATGCCGATGTCGATGGAATGCACATCCGCCTGCTCATGATAACCTTCTTCCTGCAGTTCTTCCCCGATCTCATCAAGAAGGGACACGTCTATATCCTCCAGACACCGCTCTTCCGCGTTCGTGCCCGTAAGTCGAAGTTGGGCAAGGCAAAGCTGGCAGCATTGCAGGAGGCAGCGCAGGACCAGGAGGCGAAGGTACGTCGTCAGATATCGGAAAATGCCGATTTCATCACTCAGTATTGCTACAGCGACGAAGAACGCCAGCAGGCAATCGAGGATATGGGACCAGACCCCGAAATCACCCGATTCAAAGGTCTTGGCGAAATCAGTCCCGATGAATTCCGCACGTTCATAGGTCCCGATATGCGACTGGAACAGGTGTCGTTGCACAAGGCCGACAACGTAGCCGAACTTTTGGAGTACTACATGGGCAAGAACACCATGGAGCGTCAGGAGTTCATCATCAATAATCTGGTCATCGAGGAGGACCTTCCCGAAGAAGATGAATAAGGCTATATTCCCTGGTTCCTTCGACCCATTCACCCTTGGTCATGCCGACATTGTGGAACGTGGTCTGCGACTGTTCGACCACATCACCATAGCCGTAGGCATCAACGAGCAGAAGAGCGGTTGGATTCCTGTCGAGGAACGTGTGCGTGCCCTGCGCGAGTTGTACAAGGACGAGCCGCGCGTAAGTGTGGAGAGCTACAACGGCCTGACCATCGACTTTGCTCATGAACAGGGAGCACGTTTCATCCTCCGCGGTCTGCGAACCCACAAGGACTATGAGTACGAACTTGGAATGGCTGATGTCAATCGGAAACTCGATGCACATATCGAGACGGTGGTTCTCTTCACCGAGGCCGACCTTGCCAACATCTCCAGCAGCGTAGTTCGCGAACTGGCTCACTTCGGTCGTGACATTCGTCCATGGCTCCCAACTGGTTTGGAATATAGGATTAAAGATATTAAGGATTAAGGGTTAGGATATGAAACGTTTTGCAATAATTCTCTTAATTTTCAATTTTCAATTTTCAATTTTCAATTGCGCGATAGCGCAAAAGCCCGACAATGACATAGATGCAGCTATGCGCAAGCTGAATATGGCAACTGTGCTTACAAACATCTACTATGTCGATTCGGTGAATATCAATCGGCAGGTAGAGGATGCCATAAACGGGATGCTTAGCAAGCTCGACCCCCATTCGCAGTATTCCAATGCCAAGGACACCAAGCGCATGAACGAGTCGTTGGAGGGTTCGTTCGAGGGCATCGGTGTGCAGTTCAATATGTTGGAAGACACGCTGGTGGTAATTCAGCCCGTATCGAAAGGTCCTTCGGAGAGGGTGGGCATTCTGGCTGGCGACCGCATAGTATCGGTCAACGATACTGCCATCGCCGGAGTGAAGATGAGTCGCGAAGAGATAATGAGCCGCCTGCGCGGTCCCAAGGACACGAAGGTGAAGCTGGGCATAGTTCGTGAAGGTGTGGAGGGCGTTTCCTTCTTTACCGTCAAGCGCGATAAGATTCCTGTAAACACACTGGATGCGGCATACATGGTAACCGATGAAATCGGCCTTATTCGCTTCTCCAGTTTCGGACACACCACCTTCGACGAGGTGATGCAGGCTCTCGACAAACTGAAGCAGCAGGGCATGAAGAAACTCATCATCGACATGCAGCAGAATGGTGGAGGACTGCTTGGTACAGCAGCTGAAATCACCAGTCAGTTCCTGCCCAAAGGCGATACCATAGTTTATACCAAAGGTCGCAACGTTCCCTCGCAGGCCTTCGTAAGCAGGGGAGGACGCGGATGGCAGGAAGGTCCCATTGCTGTGCTCATCGACGAATATACGGCTTCGGCAGCAGAGATTCTCACTGGTGCCATTCAGGATCAGGACCGAGGCATAGTCATCGGTCGCCGTTCCTTCGGCAAAGGTCTTGTGCAGCGTCCCATCGACCTGCCCGACGGCAGCATGATACGCCTCACCACAGCCCGTTACTACACTCCCTCGGGCCGTTGCATCCAGAAGCCTTACACGAAAGGCGACAAGGAGAGCTATTCGAAGGATGTCATCAATCGTTACAACTCCGGAGAACTCACCAATGCCGACAGCATCCACTTCCCCGACTCGCTGCGCTATCACACAAAGAAAGGTCGTGTGGTATATGGTGGAGGTGGCATCATGCCCGACTATTTCATTCCGCTCGACACCACACGCTACACCAAATTCTATCGCGAACTCTCTGCCAAGAGTCTTGTCATAAATGCCAACCTGCGCAACCTCGACAAGAACCGTAAGCGACTGACAAAGCAGTGGACCGATTTCAAGGACTTCAAGGCCGCTTACGAAGTGCCGGATGAGGTGGTGGACAAACTGTTGAAGGAGGGCGAGAAGAAGAACATAAAGCCCAAGGACGACGAGGAACTGCAGAAGACCATACCTCTGCTGAAGCGAATGCTGAAGGCACTGACTGCCCGCGACCTTTGGGACCTTAGCGAATACTTCTCCATCATCTACGAGGACGACCCAGTGGTGCAGAAAGCAGTACAACTGCTAAATTGATAATTCAAAATTCAAAATTCAAAAATTGAGAATTACGTTTAATACGGAGGGCACCGTATCCATGCCCGACATCAACCAGCAACTCATCACGCAATGGGTGGAGCAGGTGGCAGCGAGCTACGACAAGCGCGTGGGCGAGATAAACTATGTCTTCGTCGATGACGAACGCATACTGGAAGTCAATCGTCAGTTCCTGGGTCACGACTACTACACCGACATCATCACATTCGACTACACCGAAGGCCGTCGCATCTCCGGCGACCTCTACATCTCGCTCGACACAGTCCATTCCAATGCCTCCGTCCTCCAACCTCCCGCTCCATACCTCCAAGAGCTCCATCGCGTCATCATCCACGGTGTGCTTCACCTCTGCGGCATCAACGACAAAGGTCCGGGCGAGCGCGAAATCATGGAAGGCTGTGAAAACAAAGCCTTGGCTTTGATTTCAATTGATAATGGATAATTGAAAATTGAAAAATATAATATACTGACATGAATAAAAACACAACTCTACGCTACACCCTGTTAATTGTCAATTGTCAATTGTCAATTGTCAATTGCTGGTCGCAGACCAAGCCAAACATAGTGTACATCATGACCGATGACCACACGGCTCAGATGATGTCGTGCTACGGCAACAGTCCCATCCAGACACCCAACCTCGACCGCATTGCCAACGAAGGAGTGCGCTTCACCCGCAGCTTCGTGGCAAACTCGCTGTCAGGTCCCAGTCGTGCCTGCATGATTACCGGTAAGCTCAGCCACAAAAACGGGTTCACCAACAACGAACACGGCATCTTCGACGGCTCGCAGCAGACAATGCCCAAACTGATGCAGAAAGCGGGTTATCAGACGGCTCTCATTGGCAAATGGCACCTCGTGAGCACACCCACAGGTTTCGACCACTACGATATCCTTCAAGGACAAGGCGAATACTACAACCCCACATTCATTCACGACAACGGCACACGCTCCGTCGAGCAGGGCTACTGCACCGACATCATCACCGACAAGAGCATAGCATGGATGGAACAGCGCGACCAGTCACGACCCTTCATCCTCTTCATCCATCACAAGGCCTGTCACCGCAACTGGCTGCCGAAGCTCGAAGACATGCGTCTCTTCGAGGACGAGGTATTTCCCCTGCCCGACACGTTCTGGGACACTTGGGAAGGCCGTCCCGCAGCCCAGCAGCAGGAGATGTCCATCGCCTCGCCTCACGACATGGACATCATCTACGACAACAAGATATACCTCCCAGGCGACACCAGCCGTCTCTCGCGCCTCTATCTCTACTATGTCAACCGCCTCTCGGAAAAAGACCGTGAGACCTATTTCCAGTTCCACGACTCCATAGCACGGGCCTTTAAGGCCTATCCCCCTCGCGGTCGTGCCCTTGCCGAATACAAGTTCCAACGCTATATGCGCGACTACTGCAAGGTCACCAAGAGCCTCGACGACAACGTAGGCCGACTCTTGCAGTACCTGCAGGAGAAAGGGCTGCTCGACAACACCCTCATCGTCTATACTAGCGACCAAGGCTTCTACATGGGCGAACACGGGTGGTTCGACAAGCGATTCATGTACGAAGAGAGCCTCAATACCCCCCTCGTCATGCGTCTGCCCAAGGGCTACGAACGTCGCGGAACCATCGATGAAATGGTACAAAACATCGACTATGCCCCCACTTTCCTCGATATGGCTGGAGCCTCCGTCCCCGCCGACATTCAGGGCGTTTCGCTCACCCCCTTGCTCAAGCAGCAGAAGAGTCCCAAGAAGTGGCGCGATGCCATCTACTATCATTACTATGAGTTCCCTGCCGAGCACATGGTGAAACGTCACTACGGCATACGCACCTCGCGCTACAAACTCATACATTTCTATCAGGACATCGACCAGTGGGAACTCTACGACCTGCAGAACGACCCTCGCGAGCTCCACAACCTCTATGGCAACCCAGCCTACCGCAAAGTGCAGCAGCAGATGCACAGACGTCTCCGCGAACTCCAGCACCACTACGACGATCCCATCGAGTCCGAACTCTCCTCCCGCCAGTAATAAAAAAAGCTCCCCGGCTTATGGGCATAAGACCTAGGTCTTGTTGCCATAAGACCTGCGTCTTATCAATACAAGACGGTAGGGAACTTTCGATTCTGCCAATCCACCTGCCAATTTGACTGTCGCTCTATCGCTCTATCACTCTATCACTCTATCAAAACGTAAATTTATAGGAGAATGCATCGTTTACTAGTTATTAAAAATTATATATATAATATATATATATTATATATATAATTTCATAATATGATTTTTTGATAGTTTCAATAGATTAAAGAATTAGAAATGATAGAGTGATAGAGTGATAGAGTGATAGTGTGTGTGTACTTCCCTAGAAATAAATACTGCATCGGTCTTGGTGTTCTCGTAGTTTCTCCGTATCTTTGAGGGCGAATATAAGAGAAATGAACAACTGGATAACACCAGCTGACTATACAATATAGAAAATGGCGAAAGCAAAACCCTTTATCAAATGGGTTGGAGGTAAAGGCCAACTCATTGAACAACTGGACGCACGACTGCCAGCTGACTTTGATAATTGGGAAGATGTGACATACATTGAGCCCTTTGTGGGAGGTGGAGCGATGCTCTTCTATATGTTGTAACAATTTTTTAAATAAATCAAACAAAAGTTGCACAATTTGACAACTTTTATGTATATTTGCACCCATGAAACGCAAAATAAGAACGTACGGCGGCTATTTCGAGGCATTCATGCAGACCTTGACAGAAAAGCAACAAGAGAAGATTCAATATGGTCTTCTTCTACTGAAAACACAAGGACGACTGCCTAAGAAGTTCGTTAAGTTGATACGAGACGGTATCTATGAATTGCGAACGGAATACGGAGGTAACATCTTTCGTGTGTTCTTTATCTTCGACGAAGGGGAGATAGTGGTGCTGTTCAACGGATTCCAGAAGAAGACGCAGAAGACGCCGCAGGGAGAAATAGAAAAGGCAATTAGAATCAAGGAGGCATATTATGCAGACAAACAATCACAAAATCGTTGACTACGATGCCGTGCTGGATGCTAAGTTCGGCAAGGAGGGAACCCCAGAACGTGCTCGCGCTGAGGAGGCCGCTTATTCGTTCTATTCAGGGCAGATACTTCAGGATGCCCGCAAGGAATCCAAGGTAACTCAAGCGGAACTGGCAGCGCGCACACAAACCACCAAGTCATACATCTCGAAAATCGAGAACGGAGTTATCACGCCCAGCGTGGGAACCTTCTATCGTATTATTGCTGCCCTCGGCATGAGAATAGAGGTCGTTAAGCCAATCTATTGATTCTTTTTAATGGATTTGCACTTCAATCAGAGCCTGGCGTCAGGTTATCACAGCGGTTCACAGATTTCAGAAGTCTTATTGAAGATCAAAGAAATGATATATGACTGAGTATCTAATAAAGATATCGGGCGCGTATTATGCGGCAAATGGCGACTCTGTGGCTGGTCAGAAGGACACGGAGGAGGGATATACTTTTTCGTATCTTTGAGGCTAGCCTCGAAGATAGGCTGCATCTCGGAAAAAATCAAATTTATTTGTATTTTCGTTCGATTTGCACTATCTTTGTAGAGCTGTTCGGGAAACCGGGCAGCATTGTTTTGTATATATACACAAACTAACCAAATAAAAAAACAAAGCATTATGGAAAAAAAATTACTAAAATTCAAATCGTGGCTCCTGCTACTATGCATGATAGTCGGCGCCACATCCTCGGCTCTCGCGGATAGTTACACTATCACTTTTTCTATCGGTAGTGGAGATGGAACGACAGCGAGTACCTCCACAGCATGTAGTACAATAGTTTCCGATGGAAATACTTACCTTTCTGGAAATTTAGTAACTGCAACAAAAGTATATTATGGTGGCAGTGATGGTCTTAAAATGGGTACGAGTTCTGCAGTGGGTGCAATAAAAATGAATCTCGCCTCAAATGTAACTCCGACCTCTATCGTTGTAAATGCCAAACTTTATAATTCGAGCAAAGCTGCCACCTTAAAAGTCAATGGAAGTACGGCTCAAAATATTTCATCCAGTTTTTCTGATCTTACGTTCAATATAACATCTGAAATAAGTTATATTCAATTAGAAACCTCGAAATATTGCTGGATTAAATCTATAACAGTAAACTATGCTGCTGCAGCTAAGGAAGACCCAGAAATCACTTTCAACAATGGAAGTGTAAAGGTTGGTAACACACTTGACTTAAGCACTCTCTTTACTAGTAATAGCGCAGGTGCAGTAACCTATAGCATTACGGCAGGTGATAGCTATGCAACTATTGCTGGAAGCACCCTAACTGGTAAGGCAGAAGGCAGCGTAACAGTGAAAGCAGAGCAGGCTGCTGCAGGCAATTACAATGCCGGTGAAGCGTCTGCCACTATTACTGTAAATGCAGCTTTGGCATTAAGTTCAATTGAAATTACAACACCTCCCACAAAGACTACATATACTGAAGGGGAGACGTTTGACCCAACAGGAATGGTAGTTACAGCCACCTATTCCGATTCTTCTACAGGAGAAGTTACAGCATCTTGTACTTTCAGTCCCTCAACCTCAACCGCTCTTACAACAAGCGATACGGAAATCACCGTAAGCTATACAGAAAACGCTGTTGAGAAGACTGCCACACAGGCAATCACTGTTAATGCTATTCCCACTCATACTGTCACATTCTCTATAAATGGTGATGTCAGTCGTACGGCCTCAGTCGAGGAAGATGAAACCATTACCTTCCCCACCGCTGCAGACACACCATCCGATGCGTCTGAATTTAACAAAACTCTTGCTGATGGTAAAACCTTTGTGGGTTGGTACACTGCTGAGTATTCTCATTCTACTAATGCACCTGCTTCATATGTGAACACTTCTACAACTACAATGAGTACTAACGATGTGACCTACTATGCTGTATATGCAGATGTTGAAATAGCGGAAGGCTCATATACCCTAGACTATAACAACGAATCGTCATTAAGTGGATCTACAAGTTGGGGCTCTTATGGTAAGACTTATAATTATACGGCCTCCGACGGTAGCACATGGACTATAAAGGCGTACAAAAGCTCTGGTATGCAAATCAACACTGGAAAAGACTGTTCTATAAAAGTACCATCATGTCCTGGAAATATCCAGTCTATTGCTATTACATGTAGTGCAGCAAAAGCCGTTGGATTTAGTAGCTCAGACTATACAGGGTCTGGTACTATAACTTATTTGGCATCTGGCACAGACAAGGTATCCCAGACCCTTGATTTGACTTCCAAATCAGTAACAACAGGCTATATAGTTCCTAAAAGTGGTTCAACGTCTATCACAAAGATTGTTGTAAGCTATAGAAACGTTAACGCTTCAAACTTCACCACCGACAATCGCGCTTCTGCAGGCATTGCCTATGCTAATGCTTCTGTTGATGTGAAACTGACAAGCGGTTATACAGGTCAGGCTTTGACTAATACTAACTCGGTAAGCGTTACCTATAGTTCTTCTGACGAGTCGGTAGCAACGATTAATAGTTCGACTGGTGCTATTACGGAACTGTTGAAGGCAGGAACGACAACCATTACTGCAACATTCGCTGGTAACGCAACATATAAGCCCGCTGAGGCAAGTTATGACCTGAATGTTACAGAGAAGACTCCTTGCGGCTTGGCTTACGCAACAGGCGAGGTTGCTAAGCTGACTACAGACGCAGCCTTCACCAATACACTGACGAACGGCTACTCACTCACCGTCAGCTATGAGTCGAGCGACGAAGAAGTAGCTACTGTCAATAGCTCTACTGGTGAAGTAACTATCAAAGGGGCTGGTGAGGCAACCATAACAGCCACCTTTGCTGGCGATGAAGACTATGAAGCAGGTAATGCAAGATACACTCTTACAGTTAGTAAGGCCGATCCTACACTGGAATTCGCTTATGCAAATGCCACAGGTCGCGAGGGTGAGGCTTTCGCTGGTAATGCCTTGACTAATCCCACCGGCCTGACCGTAAGTTACAGTTCAAGCGATAAGAGTGTGGCTACCGTTGATGAAGAAACTGGTGCCATCACCATTGTGGCTACTGGTACAACAACTATTACAGCTACGTTTGCTGGTAATGAAACCTATAATGCTGCCAATGCAAGCTATACCCTGAAAGTGCTTGAAACTCCTACTATTAGTGTGAGCGATGACGATGTTGCTTATGGTGAGACCTTCACAGTTGACGATTCTGACATAACAGGCGGTCCCATTACCGTTACCTCAGGTAATACAGCCATTGCCACTGTCAGCGGTCTTGTAATTACCCCCATTGCATGTGGTGAAGTTGAGATTACCGTCAGCACAGCCGAAGACGAGACCTACAAGGCCGGCAACGCCACATTCACACTGACTATTACTGCTCCTGATGGTGAGGCTACGGCACCAAGCAGCGATGTTCCATATACATTCGACTTCACAAATAACTCAGAATGGGGATTACCAACTGGTAGCAGTAATAAGACAACTGCTTCTATCGACTATACAGCTGACGGTAAAACGATAAATCTTGTAGGAGGTGGAAGTAGTAATGGTTATTATTTCAATTCTGACGGCTATTTGATGCTTGGTAAGACAGATGCTACGCTAACATTGCCAGCTTTTGAATATGACGTTACAAAAATTGATGTACAAATGACAACTGGAACATCAAGTAATGTTAGCATAAATGTTTACGTTGGTAGTAACGAAGTTAGTACCGCGACAACAGGTGGTGGCAAAAAATCTTTTGCAATTTCAAAAGCTAATCAAGAAGCAGGCACAATATACGCTATAAAAGTAAAAAATGGATACAATGCCCAAATAGAAAGTGTTACAATTCACCAGTATGTTGCTCCTACAGCTACCGTCATCCTCAATAAGTACGGCTATGCAACTTACTGCTCTGTTAATCCGATGGACTTCTCTTCTACTGAGGGTTATACCGCTTGGCGTGTGAACAGCATTGCAAGTGATGGTACAATTACCTTCAAGAAGATTACTGAAGCTATCAAGGGTGGTCAGGGCGTACTGCTTTACAATAAGAATGCAGATGGCGAGAACACAAGCAATGTGACCGTTAACTTTGCCAACAGCTCTACGGTGTTTGACAATGGTTCTGATGAAAATAACGAAAACGATAACCTTCTTATAGGTACTACCGCTCTTACTTACCTTGCACAGATTGTTGGTGACAATACCAACTTCGGTCTTTCAGCCAACACGCTGAAGAAGATTGCAAACGGAACAACCATCGGTGCTAACAAGGCATATTTGCCAGTTCCAAGCAGCATTGTTAATACATTGAGTGGTAGCAGTGTCAAAAGCTTCACCTTGGTATTTGAAGACGAAACAACTGGCATAACAGAGACTCGCAAGGCTACTCGCGAGGAAGTTGAAGCTATCTTCAACCTCGCCGGTCAGCGTCTGAACCGCACCCAGAAGGGCATCAATATCGTGAATGGAAAGAAAATCTTGGTTAAGTAATTGAAAGGAGGAACAAACGATGAAAAAGATATATTTAGCACCAAAAGTCCTTGTTGTAAAAACCGTGCCTACAACTGGCATTCTTATAGGTAGTGATCCAAATCTCAACCTAACTATTGATGGTGAGACTAATGAACCAGAGGTTCACAGAAACAACGGTTGGGACATCTGGAGTGATGATTAAGAGGTCTGAAGTAAGAAGTCTGATGGCTGAGGTCTGAAGGCTGAAGTTAAAAGTTGATAAGAAGAAGCTGCTGCTCATGGGAGTGGCAGTTTCTTTTTTATTTGAAGTCGAGGTAGGGGTGAGGCTGTGTGGGCCTTAGACTTTGTAGAAGAGGCGATGGGCACCATCGATGATTTTCACCAGTTCGGGGTGCTCGGCAGCGAAGGTGTCGATGTGGCGCATACGCTTTTCCTGCAGGATTTCGTCGACGGCAATAAGGATGCCTGTCTCCTCAACATCGCCAAAACCATCGTTGATGGCTGTACCGAAAAGCTTCATCGTGGGGCTAAGGCCCATATAGGCGTTTACAAGAGGAGGTATGTTGTAGCCTAAGGCACGCACTTCCTTATTGAGAATACGATAGTCTGTACGGAAGTCGTCTTCGACAAAGAGTTTCTCAAAGATTTTGGGATCGTGCTCCAAAACGAGCGGCTTAATCGGGAGAATAAGGTTGTCGGGGTCGGGGAAATGCTTCTTGAGGAAATAGAGTATCATGTCGCGAGCCATGCGGTCGTAACTGGGATACATGGTGAACTTACCGAAGAGATAGCGTACAGAGGGTTCTATCACCACCAGGGCTCCGAGACCGTCCCACAGGTTGTCGAGAGCATATAGTCCCTTGGTGCCCATGCGAGTACTCTGATATTCGAGGGTTACGAATGAGCGTCCGAGCTCGATGGTGTATGGAGCATAGTCGCGCATGAACTTCTCGCTGAAGTGGAACATGTGGCTTGTAGCCAAATGGGGCTGACCTGTAGCGGGATTGATGGGCCAGTCGCGTCCAAGCATGTAGCGATAGCCACCGAGTATCTCCTCGTGTTCAGGGTCCCATACTATGAGTTGCTTGTAAGGATTGTCGCAGGTGTCGAACTCATCGAGGTCGAGAGCCTTGCCCGTGCCGCCGCCGGCATCGCGGAAAGCGATTTCGCGCAGTCGGCCTATCTCGCGCAGGATGTTAGGCGAATCCTGCCAGGTAACAACATAGACCTCGTTGTTACTCTTGTTTGTAAAGCGCAGGCGCTTTTCTTCTGTCAACTCCTTCTTGATTGCGTCTCTGGAAACGCGTGCTACAATCTCTTCCATAGTCTCTCTATGTTACTATATTGTATATACCATCTCGCGCACGTATTGTGCCCATTCCATCGATGATTTTGAACGGTCGAAAGTCTGCCATGGGATGGGTTTGCCTATACGTACCGTATAGTGCCCTCCCTGCGAACGATACATTTCATCGGGTAAAAGTGCCATTGCTAAATTGGGCAAGTGGAAACGTTTGCAGAAGTTTGCAATGCGATAGAAACGTTTCGAGTTCTGTCCGATAAAATGTATTGGGACGACATCGCGCTGATGACGAATTGTCTTATTGATAAATGATTTGTGCCAGGGGATATCCTGAATGACACCATTGATGCGACGGCTGCACAGGCCTGCCGGGAACATGATGACGTGGTTGGGTTCGGAAAATATCTGTTCCACCATTGCCGGCAAGTTGCGTGCCTGATGACCAACCTTGTTAACAGGAACGCAAAGCGGCGCCAGTCCACGAAGATTCATGAGGAAATCGTTGACGAGATAGCGTATCTGACCATCGTAGTGCTGCCCGAGGACGGCACCAAGGGTGACGCCGTCGATGGCTCCAAGGGGGTGGTTTGACACGAATGTGAAGTATCCGCTACCAGAGGGTGGCAGGTTTTCGAGTCCCTCGACATCGACCGTAACACCAAGATACTCAATGACTCCCTGACAGAAGTCCACCCCTTCACGCTCTCTTTTCAGATACTCGTTTATGAAATCTTCGTGAATGAGATTTCGCAGCCAAGAATAGACGAAGCGTGGAACGAAAGATGCCTTGCTGCCAAGGCGACCTCGTATGATGGCCTCGATGTCTATTGTCTGAATTTTAGCTGCCATTATTGGTAATGTTTGCGCAAATATACCAAAAGTTTGCGAGTCGTGCAAGCAATAACGGTACAAATGCACTATACGACCAAAATGTCAGCTCTTTCGGGAAAAACGCTGCATGAAATGGTCAAGAGTGTCGCCCTCATGATGAAGGAAACAAGAACGGACGGTCTTGACGGTTCCAAAACCGACATCGAGGCACTCGTTGAGCATTGTTATGCGTCCTTGGGAAATGCGACGCTTCAGTTCGTCGATGCGATAGCGATTGATATAATCATGGACATTGTTATAGCCCTGACTTCGAACAACCTGCAGCATGTCGTGACGATTCACGCCCGTTTCGCGACAAAGGATATCACGGGTGAACGTAGGCTCCGTCCACTGTTCGGGATGTTTCTGCATCCAATATTCCATACGCTGGAAACGCTGGAGGTTGGCCTCATTAAAGTCGTCCTCGGACTGACGAAGCTGTTCGTCTGTAGGAGCCTCTTCAACTTCAATGATTACAGGACGTGGCAGTTCGAGTGCCATAGATTCCAGGACTCGCAGACACAAGTAGGAATTCAGCAATGTGAGGATGATGGAATATACTGCAATGAGAATGGGACTATAGTCAATGGCTATGTACAGGAAGAATACGGCACTCAGTCCCAGCAGGAAGCAGTAGGCATAGAGGTAACGCGGATATTCTCCATGAGTGAGCCAACGAGGCAACAGGAAAATATTGGCAATATAGAAGAAACTGGTAATGAGCATACCGAAGCGCATCAGCAAGTCGCCGGAAAGCAAGTTCATACGCACATCGTTCCACGACTCTATCACTACCTGCTTACTGCCAACAAGAAACGCCAATCCATAAAAGACCAAAAAGGCTATGGCAGGTGAAGCATAGCGCCACATACGTCCCCACTGCAGATAACCCGGCATAGGAATAGACAGGGGGTAGATGCTCTGAAGGAACGCTATGACCATAAGTGCTGCCAACATAGCAGGGTGCATTACTCCGGCATGAGCTTCCTCGCCTGGGGCATAAGGCAATGTGAGAATGTAGAAGAATGTGAAAATGCCCATAATCCATGCTATTGCCAAATATTTCACACGATGGCGTGCAAAAAGAGCCATAACGCAAGTGAGCACCAAATGGGTTATGGTACATCCCAGAAATATGCTAAATATTAGTTGCGTGATGTTCATACCAATACAGAATTTACAATTCGGGAGACAAAATTAGTAAAAATTATTAAGCCGACAAAATATGGACTAAAAACAGGGTTAAGAGCATGAACATACAATATTATAATATAATGCGTACGCGCGCGATAGAAGAGACAATTTTTACCATAAAAAAGGGGGTAAATTACCCCAAGGAAAGGACAGATGAAAAAAAAACGAGATTTTGAAAAATAAATTTAGATTTCTAAACCTTAATATCAAAACTTTTTTGTACCTTTACGCCCAAATAAGCCCTAACGTGTTGAACATAGCCAAAATGACCTACAATTACCACACTCCAGTGATGCTTAGAGAAGCACTTGAAGGGCTTGATATAAAGCCAGATGGAGTGTATGTAGATGTAACTTTTGGTGGAGGCGGTCACAGTCGCGCCATTCTTGAAAAACTGGGTCCTAAGGGTCATCTCTACAGCTTTGACCAAGACTTAGATGCAATGGCTGGAGCACCAAAGGACGAGCGCTTTACATTCGTGCGAAGCAATTTTCGTTATTTGGGGAATTGGATGAGATACTATGAGTGCGACCATGTGGACGGCATACTGGCAGACTTGGGAGTGAGCAGTCACCACCTTGACGAAGGTGAAAGAGGATTCAGTTTCCGCTACGACGCACCCTTGGACATGCGCATGAACCAGCAGGCGCGCCTGACAGCACGACAGGTGGTGAACGAATACAGCGAACAGCAACTGGCAGATATCCTGTATCTGTATGGTGAACTAAAAGACAGCAGGCGACTGGCATCCGCAATAGTCAAGCTGCGCGCACAAAACGCATTCGAAACCACAGGGCAACTGGCAGAAGCTATGGCTCCGCTTTTAGGACGACAGCGCGAGAAGAAAGATATGGCACGCGTGTTCCAAGCTCTGCGTATTGAAGTAAACGGTGAAATGACCGCTCTTCGACAAATGCTGGAAACGACCACAAAGGTGCTGGCCCCAGGTGGGAGACTGGTGGTGTTGACCTATCACTCGCTGGAAGACAGGATGGTGAAGAATGTGATGAGAAGCGGCAACATGCAAGGCAATACCGAACAGGACATATATGGCAACACAATATCGCCATTGCGCCCAGTTGGCAAAATGCAAACGCCAAGCCAAGAAGAGCAAACTGCCAACCCACGCAGCCGCAGCGCGAAACTGCGAATAGCGGAAAGAACTGAAGATTGAAAACAAAAAGTAATGGACGAACAGAAATACATACAGACTGAAGAAGCAAAGCGGAAAAGTCAGCAGCGACGCAGACTATGGGGCTCACTATTTACCGAAGGTGAGTCCGAAGCCGGTGAGTCAAAAAGCCTGACCGACGTGGTGCGGCAGATAAATATTGACGGACGATGGTTTTTCCAACAGATACCATTACTCCTGCTCATACTGATGGGAATATTGCTAATGGTCACCAACAGATACCAGGCACAACAGGAAATCATTGAAAAGGAGAAACTGCAAAAAGAAGTGGAAGATTGGCGATACCGCTCGCTGACACGCAATAGCGAACTGACAACGAAAACCAGACAAAGCCAAATCGAAGAACGATTGAAGCGAATGGGCGACAGCCTGCTAACAGCACCCACAGAACCAGCTTTTACTATAAACCCCAACGAAGAAACTAAAACAGATGGCAGCCGATAACAATAAAGCGACGAAAAGATTCAGACTGGTTCTAATCGTCATCAGTCTGATTGGGGTGTATATATTAAGTACGGCACTCAACTCCATGCTTTTCCGTGCCGACTACTGGCGACAAGTAAGCCAACGATTCATATCCGACAGCATTAGTGTGCCGGCTATGCGAGGCAATATCATATCGGCTGACGGCAAGGTGATGGTGGCTTCATTGCCACAGTATCGTCTGTTTATGGACTACATCGTCATAGACAAGGACTCTGTAGCACGAGAAAAGGCTCAACACTGGCGCGACTCTATGGTCAATGTAAAGGCAGACAGCATAGCAGACGGTTTGCACAAAATATTCCCGGACAAATCGAAGGAATGGTTCCGCAATCGTTTCCTCGAAGGCCGTAAACGCCGTTCACATGCCTGGAACCTATATCCACGCATGGCGACCTACATACAATACAAGCAAGTGAAAGAACTGCCTTTGCTACGGGAATCTCCTCTAAAGGGCGGCTTCAATCCCGAAAAGATAATGCTCCGTATAAAACCATACCGGACACTGGCCAGCCGCACATTGGGAGACCTGTCGAAGGATTCGGCAAAAGCCACCAGCGGACTGGAATGGTGCTACGATACCATTCTATGCGGTACACCCGGCATAATGCACCGTTCGCGTGTATATGACCGTCAAGTCAACTTCTACGACCGCGAACCCATTAATGGACACGACCTCATTACTACCATTGATGCAACAATGCAGGACATTGCAGAAAAAGCCATCGTCAACAAACTGAAAGAGGTTAACGGCGACAAGGGAGTTGTGATACTCATGGAGGTGAAGACGGGCGACATCAAGGCAATGGTAAGTATGACTCGCTATCGCAACGAAGAAACGGGCGAAAGTGAATACTATGAAGCACAAAACGATGCTATAAACGCTTTGTGGGAACCTGGTTCGACGTTCAAGACCGGCAGTATAATGGTAGCCTTGGAGGACGGCAAGATTACACCTGAGACAATTGTGGAAACAGGTTCTGGCATATACAATATGCATGGACGTCCCATGAAGGACCACAACTGGCACCGTGGTGGCTATGGAACACTTAACGTTACCCAAGTTCTGGAATACAGTTCAAACATTGGTGTGAGCCGTCTTATTGACGATGCCTATCACGACCATCCTGAGAAATACGTCCAAGGTCTGTATAACATGGGAGTAGGTATCCCCTTGGGACTGCCTATGGGAGCAAACCCAAGAGTGCGTATGCCAAACACCGACAAGATAAAGGGAAACTGGTCGAAAACGGCACTCGCATGGATGAGTATCGGATATGAAACACAAATACCCCCTATCAGCACCGTTGCATTCTATAATGCCATAGCTAACGGCGGACGATTCGTAAGACCACGTTTTGTAAAGGCTGAAATGGAGAACGGTCGTGTTGTTCGTGAATTCCCTGTTGAGGTAATAAAGGAGCAAATCTGTTCACCACATACCTTGCGCGACATTCAGACAATACTTGAAAAGGTGGTGAGCGAAGGACTGGGTAAAAAGGCAGGAAACAAACGCTTCCCCGTAAGCGGAAAGACGGGTACGGCACAGGTGGCAGAAAACGGCAGTTATGCCAGCCATGCCTACATGGTTAGTTTCTGTGGGTACTTCCCAAGCGATGCGCCCAAATACTCGTGCATTGTGTGCATACGCAAACGCGGCTTACCAGCATCCGGTGGAGGACAATGCGGTCCGGTGTTTAGCGAAATCAGTCAAATGGTAATGAACCAAGGAGTGTATCGTGACCCACGCGAAGCATCTGATTCGACAAGCATATTCACACCAACCCTTTCACGCCAAAAGACAGAAATAGCAAAAGGCGTAGTACCCGATGTATTGAACATGGGTGCAAGCGATGCTGTCAGGGCGATGCAACTTAGCGGCATGAAGGTTCGCCTAATTGGTACAGGACAGGTTCATGAACAAAATATTGCAGCAGGTTCTAAGAGGGAGAAAGGAACTGTCGTAACTTTGAAACTGAAATAATTGAGAGAAAAATGACAATAAAGCAATTGATTGAAGGGACAAAACCGCAAAAAGTCGCAGGCAACGACTCTTTGCCGGTAACGGGTATCGAAATTGATTCGCGTCGCATACAGCAAGGCAATGCTTTTGTTGCTATGCGTGGTACACAGACTGACGGACATCAGTTTATCCCGAAAGCTTTGGAACTGGGAGCCACATGTATCATATGTGAAACAATGCCCGAAGTGCTGCAGGATGGTGTGACATACGTTCAGTACGAAAATACTGAATCCGTGGTTGGTCAGTTGGCAACACACTTCTTCGGTGATCCGACAAAACGGATGAAACTGATTGGTGTTACAGGAACCAATGGTAAGACCACTATTGCAACCCTGCTATACGAAATGTTCCGTCGTTTCGGATACAAGGTCGGTTTGTGTAGCACCGTATGTAACTATATCGACGGGAATCCTATACCCACCGAATGCACTACCCCTGATCCCATTACATTAAACCGCCTGCTCGGACAAATGGCAGACGAGGGTTGCGAATATGCATTCATGGAGGTAAGCTCTCACTCCGTAGCTCAGCAACGTGTCGGAGGTTTGAACTTTGCAGGTGGCATATTCACGAACTTGACACGCGACCATCTCGACTATCATAAGACATTTGAGGCATATCGCGATGCCAAAAAGGGTTTCTTCGACATGCTACCCAAAGGGGCTTTTGCCATAATCAATGCTGATGACAAGAACGGAGCATTCATGGTGCAGAACACAAAGGCCGATGTAAAAACCTACTCTATGCGTTCTGCAGCCGACTATAAGGCAAAGATTCTGGAAGAGAGTTTCGAAGGAATGAATATCAACATCGACGGGCAGGAGGTCTTTGTTCAGTTTGTGGGACGTTTCAATGTCAGCAACTTGCTTGCTGTATATGGTGCAGCTATAATGCTGGGGCATTCTACAGAAGAGGTGCTTATCGCCCTTAGCGCAATGAAGCCCGTGAACGGAAGATTTGAAGCTATTCGCAGTCGTGAAGGCGTGACCGCTATTGTTGACTATGCTCACACCCCAGACGCACTCGTAAACGTACTCTCCACAATAAACGAAGTGCTACAGGGAAGAGGACAATGCTGGACGGTGTGTGGAGCCGGTGGCAATCGCGATAAGGGAAAGCGCCCATTAATGGCACAGGAGGCCGTGCACCACAGCGACAGAGTAATCATCACCAGCGACAATCCTCGTTTCGAAGAGCCACAAGCCATAATTGACGATATGCTGGCAGGACTAACACCAGAAGAGCGTCGTACCGTGCTCAGTATTGTGGACCGGCGAGAAGCTATTCGCACTGCTTGCACTTTGGCAAAAGCGGGTGATGTAATACTGGTAGCAGGAAAGGGACATGAGGACTACCAGATTGTCCAAGGCGTAAAGCATCACTTCGACGACCATGAGGTCATTCGGGAATGTTTCGGATTGAATTGATAATTTGAATTTTGAATTAAAACATGCTATACTATCTTTTCAGATATCTTGGAGAATTTGGCATATCAGGTGCACATCTGTGGTCATACATCTCGTTCCGAGCAATACTTACCCTGGTGCTTTCACTCATCATATCAGTATGGTTCGGTGAATACTTCATCAAATGGATGAAACGCCATGGTGGTGTAGAGATACAGCGCAACAAAGAAATCGATCCGTATGGTGTAGAGAAAAAAGGAGTACCAACAATGGGCGGCGTAATCATCATTGTAGCAACTGTAATTCCGACATTGCTGTTGGGACGTTTGCGTAACATCTACATGCTCATGATGATTGTTACCACACTTTGGCTCGGAGCAATCGGTTTCATCGATGACTTGATTAAGAAACGCGGAAACAAAGATGGCATGCGTCCCATATACAAACTTGCAGGTCAAGCTCTGTTAGGACTGGGCATCGGACTGACTCTTTGGTTAAGTCCTGATGCTGTCATTCGTGAGAATGTACAAATAGACAATGCCAACAGAACGGAAATCGTATATAAGAGCGAACCAGTAAAAAGCACCATTACAACCATACCCTTTGTAAAGAACAACAATCTAAGTTACAGCGAGATGTTCCGCTGGATGGGTAAATACCGTACGGCTGCCGGATGGGTTTTCTTCGTATTCATAACGACATTTGTGGTTATGGCAGTCAGCAATGGTTCGAACCTGAATGATGGAATGGACGGAATGTGCGCTGGAAACTCCGCAATCATTGTCTTAGCATTGGCAATATTGGCTTATGTGAGCAGTCATATAGGGATGGCTTCGTATCTGAACATTATGTATGTGCCAGGCAGCGAAGAGTTGGTTATCTTCCTGTTGGCTTTCATGGGAGCACTTGTAGGTTTCCTCTGGTACAACGCCTATCCAGCACAGGTGTTCATGGGTGATACCGGAAGTCTTGCCATAGGTGGAATAATAGCGGTGACGGCTGTCATCATCCACAAGGAACTGCTAATTCCCATCTTGTGCTTCGTATTCCTATGCGAAAGTGTTAGTGTTTTACTACAAACAAACTATGCAAAGATGGGTAACAAGCGCGGTGAGAAATGGAGAGTATTCAAGCGTGCGCCTATCCACGATGCCTTCCGCATTAAACCCGGTCAGTTGGGTTCTGACCTGAAAATCATATGGAACTGGCCTTCTGGATGCTGGCTGGAATCAAAGATTACGACTCGATTTTGGATTATTACAATCATCACATCGGCATTAGCCATCATCACACTGAAGATAAGATAATGGAAAAGAAGATAGCAATACTCGGTGCAGCAGAAAGCGGCATAGGCACAGCCATCCTGGCACAAAAGCAAGGATGGGATGTGTTTGTGAGCGATATGGGCGACATCAAGGACAAATACAAACAGATGCTCGTGGAACGCGGCATTGAATTTGAGGAAGGCGGTCATAGCGAGGAGCGCATACTTCTTTCTGACATTATTGTAAAAAGTCCTGGCATTCCGGATACTGCCCCACTTGTGCAGCGTCTGATTGAAAAGGGGACTCCGATTCTTTCCGAATTAGAATTTGCCAAGCAATACAGCCACGGTCGTACTATCTGTATAACCGGTTCCAATGGAAAAACCACCACCACCAGCCTCATCTATTACATAATGCAACGATGGGGTGTTGACGTTGGACTGGCAGGAAATATAGGTCGTTCGTTTGCACTACAGGTAGCAGAAGGTGACCACGATTGGTATGTATTGGAAATCAGTTCATTCCAATTGGACAACATGTTCAGTTTCCGTGCCGATGTCTCTGTATTGATGAACATCACGCCCGACCACCTCGACCGCTATGAGTTTGAAATGCAGAACTACACCGATTCGAAGATGCGCATCATACAAAATCAGACGAAGGAGGATGCATTCGTATATTGGCAACAGGATGAACACATCGAAGAGGAACTGCAAAAACGTGCTGAAGGCTATAGCCCCAAGCCTACACCATCGTCACAGCCTGCTCGCGAGGGTCATCCAACCCTATTACCTTTCGTCGATAATGACTTTGAAAGATTGGCATTGTCGTTCTCACAAATGGGGCAGCATAACAAGCGTAATGCTTTAGCAGCCTATCTTGCAACAACACATGTGGGTGTGCCAGAAGATATCGTACGCAAGTGTTTGATAGAGTTTCCAGGCGTAGAACACAGGTTGGAACGTGTTGAAGAAAAGGGTGGAGTGCTATTCATCAACGATTCAAAGGCTACAAATGTAGATGCTTGCTATGTGGCATTGCAGGCAATGGAACGTCCAACCATACTGATAGTGGGTGGAAAAGATAAGGGAAATGACTATTCAACCCTATGGGATATTGTACGACAGAAATGCTGCGGACTGGTTTATCTTGGTGCTGACAACGAGAAGTTGCACGACTCATTCGACCATCTGGGACTGCCGGTGAGCGATACTCACTCTATGAAGGATTGCGTGGCTGCATGTATGCGTATGGCAAAAAAGGGTGATTGCGTGTTACTGAGCCCTTGTTGCGCAAGCTTCGACTTATTCAAGAATATGGAGGATCGCGGCGAGCAATTCAAGTCACTGGTACGCGCAGGAAATATTATATAAAGGTAAGAAAGGATAAAAGAGCACAAATGAAACTATCCAGTATAAACATAAATAAGGAAAGTTTTCTGCAAGGCGATAGCGTTGTGTGGATGATACTGCTGGCGCTGTGCATGATATCTGTTGTTGAGGTTTATAGTGCTTCGAGTCGCATGACATACGCGTCTGCCCACTATTGGGGACCAGTGGTAGAGCACACGACGTACATAGTTGCCGGTCTGTTCATAACATGGCTGGTACACAAAATGCCATGTAAATCGTTTAAGGCATTAAGCGTTTTGGGACTGATGATATCATTTATCTTGCTGTTTGCCGTGCTTTTCATGGGACGTATCAATGGTGCAGCTCGTTGGATGCGCATATTCGGAATCACGATTCAGCCCTCAGAATTTGCAAAACTTACATTAGTGGGCACCGTTGCCTGGTTGTTAGCGACATTCCGCGACAAAGAAACTGGTGGAGCCTCAAAATTCGCATTCAAATGGGTAGCAGGTCTGACTGCTGCTTCGTGCCTGCTAATCGTGGGAGAGAACTTCTCCACTGCTGGCATTATTTTCATTGTGATGCTCATAATGACATGGTATGCCCAAGCACCAAAGAAATGGCTTTGGGCTGTGATTGTACCAATTGTAATGGCTGGAAGTATCGGCTACTGCACACTTAAGTTTGTGCCCGAAGAGACGGCAGAAAAGATTAGTGAAATGCCCATGCTGCATCGTTTCAGTACGTGGTCGAATAGAATTAAAAGCGGAAGCGATTTACCAGAATCTCCAAAGGACTATAACATACACGACAACGTTCAGGTGACACATGCCCGCATAGCTGTTGCAACATGCAATGTCGTTGGAAAAGGACCAGGGCAGAGTATTCAACGAGACTTCCTGCCCCATGCCTATAGTGATTTCATCTATGCCATCATCATAGAGGAAGGCGGTATTGCAGGTGGTGTGCTCGTAATGTTCATGTATCTGTTGCTATTATATCGTGCAATGCGAATTGCTGAGAAATGCAAGAACCGTTTCCCTGCCTACCTTGTTATGGGACTGTCTTTGATGCTGGTGGTACAAGCTATGGTTAATATGGCTGTATCGGTTGGTGCCATGCCAGTAACAGGTCAGCCATTACCTCTGGTATCAAAAGGTGGAACATCCACATTTATCACCTGTACATATATTGGCATGATACTAAGTGTAAGCTACACGGCTAAACAAAATAACCCGAAAATAGAATCAACAACCACGAGTAATAATGAGTGAACTAAGAATAGTAATAAGCGGCGGAGGCACGGGTGGACACATCTTCCCAGCTGTAAGTATTGCCAATGCCATCCGCGAATTAGAACCTAAAGCAAAGATACTTTTCATCGGTGCAGAAGGTCGCATGGAGATGGAGCGCGTACCTGCTGCCGGATACAAAATCGTGGGACTGCCCATACGCGGTCTCATACGTCCTCTTTGGAAACCTGTCAACATAGGTGTTATCATAGATTTCCTGAAAAGCAAACGACTGGCAAAGAATACTTTGCGCGATTTCAAGCCCGATGTGGCAGTTGGTGTTGGAGGATATGCCAGCAGTGCTACTTTGAACGCAGCACACGAATTGGGTATTCCGTGCCTTATTCAAGAGCAAAATTCGTATGCTGGATTAACAAATAAGACTCTGGCTAAGAAAGCCCAAAAGATATGTGTCGCATACGAAGGAATGGAACGATTCTTCCCTAAAGACCGTATAATATTAACTGGTAACCCTGTTCGACAAGGATTATTAGATCCGACACTAACAAAGACAGAGTCATCAGCAATATTCGGTTTTGAGCCTGAGTTTCCCACAGTTCTCATCATCGGCGGCAGTTTAGGTGCCCGCACTATGAACGAAAGTGTTCTAAGGAATCTTAAAACCATAGAACAGTCGAAAGTGCAATTCATATGGCAGACGGGAAGCTATTATAAGGAAAAAATACAAGAAGAACTGGCTGAAAAGGGGAAACCTGACAACTTATATGTCACAGATTTCATATCACGTATGGATCAGGCATATAAAGCTGCCGACCTCGTAATTTCCCGTGCAGGAGCAAGCAGCATCAGCGAGCTTTGCCTATTGGGCAAGCCTTCCATTCTGGTGCCCTCACCAAATGTTGCTGAAGACCATCAGACATGCAACGCTATGGCTCTGGTAAAAAAGGATGCAGCCATGATGGTTCGCGATGCTGAGGCATGTGAGAAACTCATACCGTTGGCTCTTTCAACGGTAGCCGATAAGAAACGCCTGAATACTCTTGGAGAAAATGCATACACTATGGCATATAAAGACTCTGCCAAAGTCATTGCACAAGAAGTACTTAAACTTGCAGGCAGGGATTGAGAAAATGAGAGAATGAGATATTGAGTAATCGCGAAGCGCTTTCATAGCGAAGCGGAGAAAGAAATTGAGAAAACAATGGACGCAAATAATATTAAAGCAGTATATTTCGTAGGTATTGGCGGTATCGGCATGAGCGCTATCGCAAGGTATTTCCTACATCGTGGATTGACGGTTGGTGGATACGACCGTACACCAAGCGAGCTGACTCGTCGCTTGGAAGAAGAAGGTGCACACATACACTATGAAGAAAACATCGGACTGATACCCATCGAATGTCTCGACCCCGATTCATGCCTGGTTGTGTACACCCCAGCCATACCTGCAGAACATGCAGAACTGCAATATTTCCAACGTAATGGGTTCGACTTGCAGAAGCGTGCACAGGTACTTGGCACCCTTACACAGACTATGAAAGGTCTGTGCGTAGCAGGAACACATGGCAAGACCACCACATCGTCTATGGCAGCCCATCTGCTTCACCAAAGTTCTATCGACTGTAACGCATTCCTTGGTGGCATTACTAAGAACTACGGCACCAATTATATACTGAGCCCTGATAGTGAATATGTAGTGATAGAGGCCGATGAATTCGACCGTTCGTTCCATTGGCTCACTCCTTGGGCAACAGTTATAACGGCTACTGATGCCGACCATCTTGATATCTATGGTACGGAGGAGGCATACTTGGAAAGTTTTCGTCACTATACCAGTCTTATCCGTCCCGATGGCTATCTTATCGTACACACAGGCCTGAAACTAAAACCCGCTCCACAGAAGGGCGTAACAACTTATACATATAGTAGAGGCGAAGGCGACTTCCATGCCGAGAACGTCAAGATAGGTAATGGAGAAATTACTTTCGATTTAGTTTCGCCCCTTGGCAACATTACAGGAATCAACCTAGGTGTACCCGTTTCCGTTAATATAGAAAACGGTATTGCAGCTATGGCACTGGCACAATTGGCAGGGGCAACAGAAGAAGAGATACGTCGCGGAATGGCATCGTTCTCAGGTGTTGACCGTCGATTCGATTTCCATGTGCGCACCCCCAAGATGGTATATCTTAGTGACTACGCCCACCATCCTGAAGAAATCCGACAAAGCATACTGAGCGTCAAGCAACTCTACGAGGGCCGTCATATAAAGGTAATGTTCCAACCACATCTTTACAGCCGTACTCGCGACTTCTACCAGGAGTTTGCCGATGCTCTGTCACTCGTAGATGATGTCACAATAGTGGAACTCTATCCTGCTCGTGAACAGCCCATACCAGGCATCACCAGTGAAATAATCTATGATCGTCTGCGTCCAGGTATTCAGAAGGAGCTTATCCGCAAGGATGAAATATTGGATGTCGTACGTCGTGGAGGTTTTGATGTATTGGTTACACTAGGTGCAGGCGATATTGATGACTACGCTAAGCAGATAACAAAGATACTAACCAAGAAAGGATGAAGATACTGAATATCATACTCAAGACGCTGCTGCTATTGGGCACGCTGGCCTATCTTGTCTTCGCATTGGTTAAGGTAAGCCGACCAACCGAAGAAATGGTATGCACTGGCGTAGAAATACAGATTGCCGATTCAGGACAGATATGCCTGATTGACAAAGCTGGAATCGAAACCTATTTGGCAAAGCAAAAAATCAGTCCTAAAGGACGCACCTTGGCTGATGTTGACATAAAAGGAGTTGAAGCAAAGTTGTCGGCTAATCCCTATATCGACACGGTCAATGTCTTCCACACGGCTACAGGAAAGCTGTGCATAAGAGTACGTCCCTACCATCCCATGTTACATATCATGGCACAGGATGGTGATGAATTCTACATCGATGATAATGGTACCATCATTCCTGCCAGCGACATTGCCACAGAGCTGCCAATTGTAACGGGCTACGTCACTCGCAGTTTTGCCAGCACTAAACTTGTAACTCTGGGAAAATATCTGCGCGATGACAAATATTGGCACGAACAGGCTCAACAAATCGACATTGACAAACAAGGTCGCGTGGAACTCATACCGCGTTTTGCTGATCAGCATATCCTATTGGGAGAACCCAAGAACATTGCAGACAAGCTGACACGCGTAAGAATGTTCTATGATAAAGCCATGCCAAAGGCCGGTTGGAACAAATACAAAACCATAAACGCAACCTATAAGGGGCAAATAATCTGTACAAAACAATAATAATATATAACGCTATGGGAGCAGACAAAGAAATTATCGTAGCATTAGAGTTCGGCACGTCGGCAATACGTGGAATTGCTGGTAAGAAGAAAGCCGATGGCTCTATCCAGATTTTGGACATAGAGCACGAATATGTAGCCGATGCCATACAGCGCGGTGTCATCTACAACATCGACAAAACCACCCAAGCAATAACCAATATTACAAGTCGCATGGGCGAGCGCTTGGGAGTTATTATTCAGCGTGCATACGTCGGAGTGGGCGGTCAGTCGTTACACACCGCTGGCAACTTCATTTCGCGTGGACTTGAGACAAAAGTCAAGATTACGCCAGAACTCATCGACAATCTTATGGACAACAACCGTTCTACCCAGTACACAGATTCTGAGATTCTCGATGTGATTCCCCAGGAATATGTGGTGGGCAATCGCACCATCACCGATCCTATAGGAATACAGACAGAGCAGATCGAAGCTCGCTTCATGAACGTCATTGCACGCAGCTCTGTCCTTGAAAACATTCATAAATGTATGCGCCTGGCAGAAATCGAGATTGTCGATATGCTCATATCTCCGCTCGTGCTCGCCGATTCTATGCTTACCGATAGCGAAAAACGTTCGGGATGTGCTCTTGTGGACTTCGGCGCCGGCACTACAACCGTAGCTGTATACAGCGGCAACTTGCTGCGCCATCTGGTTGTAATTCCCTTGGGAGGTTCCAACATCACACTGGATATCGCAAAGGCTAACCAAATGGAATTCGAGGAGGCAGAATCACTGAAGCGTAAATATGGAATTGCATATGTTGCAGCAGAAAGTGACAATCCACAGCAAATAGCTATCAGCAACGACCGCACCCTGTCAGAAAACGATTTACAGAATATCATAGGTGCCCGTCAAGAAGAAATCATTGCTAACGTGTGGAACCAGATTCAGCAGATGAGCAGCAACCTTCTTGCAGGTATCATCATCACTGGTAATGCAGCCCAGTTGAAAGATATGCCGGAAGCCATCAAGCACTTCACTCAGTTCACTAAGAACGTGAAGATTGCGAAGTCACTTATTACAACTGTGGATGTGGCTGACGATATTACAACTCCTCAGGGCATAAGCATCGAAACCTTAGTAGCCTTGCTCATGCATGGTGAGGCTAATTGCGTGACAGAACCTGAACCCGTGGTTGAAGCTGAAGAGGTTATAGCCGCAGCACAAGAGGAAATTGCTGCACACTATGCAAAGCCTGAAGCCTCCACAGAAGAAACCAAACCGGCAGTAACGGCCGATAAGAAACCCGAACCACAAACCACATATGAACACGAAGCCGAACAACCCGTACGCAAGAAGGGAGGATTGGGCGAGAGTATGAAGAAGTTCGGTCGCTTCCTTGGCAATATTTTCTCAGAAGAGGACGACGATTAATAGTATCCACCTAATCACATAATAAAGAATATGGAGCAGAAAAAATTCGGAGCAGAAGACGGAATAATCTTCACTGGATTCCATTCTAACAATCCCAGCATCATCAAGGTGATTGGCGTGGGAGGTGGTGGCGGCAATGCCGTGAACCACATGTTCAACGAAGGCATACACGATGTAAGCTACGTAGTTTGTAACACTGATAACAAGGCACTGACCGATAGTCCCGTACCCAACAAATTGCAACTTGGCAAAGAGGGACTGGGAGCCGGAAACCGTCCGGAACGCGCACGCGAAGCCGCCCGTGAAAGCATTGACGACATCAATGCAATGCTCGACGACGGTACAAAGATGGTGTTCATCACTGCAGGTATGGGCGGTGGCACAGGAACTGGTGCAGCTCCCATCATTGCACAGTGCGCAAAGGAAAAGGGCATTCTGACGGTGGGTATTGTCACCATTCCCTTCCGTTTCGAGGGTAACAAGAAGATTGACCAGGCACTGGAAGGTGTTGAGGAAATCAAGAAACATGTAGATGCCCTGTTGGTTATCAACAACGAACGCCTGCGCGAAATCTATCCTGAACTGACAGTAATAAACGCCTTCGGACGTGCAGACGACACTCTAACCATTGCAGCCCGTTCCATAGCTGAAATCATAACTATGCGCGGACGCATCAACCTCGACTTCCAGGATGTGAAGACAGTACTTGAAAATGGTGGTGTTGCACTCATGTCCACAGGCTATGGCGAGGGAGAAGGACGTGTTAGCAAGGCTATCGATGAAGCCATCAAGTCACCGTTGCTCAACAACAACGACATCTTCAACTCTAAGAAGGTGCTGCTCAACATCAACTTCAGCGATGCTGAGGAAAGTCAGCAGTTCACGATGGAAGAGATGAACGAGATTCACAACTTCATGAGCAAGTTCTCTAAGGAAGTAGAGGTGAAGTGGGGTATGGCTACCGATCCAACACTTGGCAACAAGATTAAGATTACACTTCTTGCTACAGGCTTCGGTCTGCAAAGCGTACCCGGTATGCAAGACGCTATGGAGCGTAACATCCTGCAAAAGACTGAGGAAGAACGCGAAAAGCAGGAACAGCGCGATATGATGCGCGAGCACTACTATCACGATGGTGGGCAACCTTTGGCACGTCGTCGTCGCCACATCTTCCTGTTCTCACCGTCAGACCTCGACAACGAGGATATTATTGCACGTGTTGAGGAGACTCCTACATTCCGTCGTACTAAGGATGAACTGGCACAGATTCGCAACACCGGTGAGCCAATAGAGGTTGCACATGCTGAACAGCCAAAGGTCGAGGAACAACCATCAAAGACAGAGGCCGCAGAAGAAACTTTCATTGGTTTCCAACTTGGTGACGACGACGAATAGAGCTAACTCAGTACCTCGCGCAAGATAGCCATCGAGCGCAACTCAGGGAAATGAGGCACGTGGTTGCGATAGTAATCGTTTAGCACCTGCAACATACGAGCTCTCTGTTCACGGGAAAAACGAAACAAATGCATGGTGGCAAAGTCCATGCGTAACATTACAGGCACAAGCGCCTTCTCTTGCTCCGGGAGGCCAGCTTGTGCCTCTTCCGTATCTGGCCATACACCCAAAAAACGCGAAAGACGTATGAGAAATGTCAAAGGAAAGTTGGCATAACCTTCATCGCGCTCATCAAGCCAAAGCAATGAATTGCGCAGGTATACAAAAAGGTCGGGATTGGGCTCCTCCTCACGCAACGCGTAATAAAGGAATTCACCTAGGAAGAGGGCTATCGTTTGTTTCATCGGATGATAGGGCAGCGAGCGGAACGGCTCGTCAACATGCACATCCACCAGTTTTTGCAACCGCGCCGATTCCTGATAGTCCATATCCAGCTCCAACATGCTCAGCGGAGCCAGCAACACATTCTGCAAGGCAGAGCGACGTGTGTGTGGCACTCGCACGGCAAAACTCACAGCCCCTCTCGTCTCAGTGAACAAAGTAGCTATAACCTTCGCATCACCATAACGAAGTGTGTGCAAAACGATTCCACGGGTTTTCTCTATCATTGCAACTGCGAAGATACAAATTAATAAATGAAGAATGAAAAATTAAAAGTGAAAAATGAAAAAACTTACAAAACTCTTTGTCAGTTTCTGGAAAAGTCGTAACTTTGCACCCGCAATCGCGACCTCTGGTCTCCTTGCAGTGGCTAAAACCACAGATTAGGCGGTCCCTTCGTCTATCGGTTAGGACGAGAGATTTTCATTCTCTAAAGAGGAGTTCGACTCTCCTAGGGACTACGAGAAAAGATTAAAGATTAAAGATTAAAGATTAAAATGGCAAACCACAAATCATCCCTGAAAAGAATCCGTCAGGAGCAGAAGCGTCGCCTTCACAATCGCTACTACGCTAAGACCATGCGTAACGCAGTACGCAAGATGCGTGCTACTACGGACAAGGCAGCAGCAGTAGAGATGTACCCCGGCATCCAGAAGCTTCTGGACAAACTGGCCAAGGTAAACATCATCCACAAGAACAAGGCCTCCAATCTGAAGTCTAAGCTGGCTCGTTACATTGCCAAGCTGGGCTAATCCTAAAGACGGAGTTTCCATAGCGGTCATCCCACAACGGGGTGACCGCTTTCTTTTCTCCTACGCCTTACTATCCCTCCGCCGGAAGGTATAGAACTTACCGCCATAGGTTAACTTAACTTACCGCCATAGGTTAACTTAACTTACCGCCACAGGTTAACTTAACCTTCGGCTATAGGTTCCGCAATAAATTCTATGAATTTATTTCCATAAGTGAATTTATTTTCGTATCTTTGTGCGCGTAATAAGGAAATAAGAATTATGGAAGAGAATTATAACATAGAAGAGCAAGAGCAGGCCCAATATTCGGCAGCGAATATTCAGGTTCTGGAGGGATTGGAGGCTGTGCGCAAGCGCCCTGCCATGTACATTGGAGACATTTCTGAGAAGGGTCTCCATCATTTGGTTTATGAGACTGTGGACAACAGTATCGATGAGGCCTTGGCTGGATACTGTACCCACATCGAAGTCACCATCAATGAGGATAACTCAATTACCGTTCAGGACAACGGTCGTGGTATCCCCGTAGATATGCACGAGAAGGAGCATAAGAGCGCTCTGGAGGTCGTTATGACCGTACTGCATGCCGGTGGTAAGTTCGACAAGGGTTCGTACAAGGTCAGCGGTGGTCTGCACGGTGTCGGTGTGAGTTGCGTTAACGCCCTGTCGACGAAGATGGTATCGCAGGTATATCGCGATGGCAAGATTTACCGTCAGGAATACTCAAAGGGTAAGCCTGTAACAGGTGTAGAGATTGTTGGCGATACAGACATTCGTGGTACACGCCAGCAGTTCTGGCCCGATGGAAGTATATTCATTACCACCACATACAAGTATGACACTCTGGCAAACCGTATGCGCGAACTGGCTTACCTGAATGCTGGCATCAGCATTACACTGACCGATATGCGTCTGGACGAGAATGCCAAGGTCGGCATCGAGGGAGTACGCACCGAGAAGTTCTACAGCGAGGGCGGTTTGCGCGACTTTGTACGCTACATTGACTCCAGCCGCACACCGCTTGTGAACGATGTCATCTATCTGAACACAGAGAAGCAGAATACCCCCATCGAGGTTGCCATCATGTACAACACGGCATACTCGGAGAACCTGCATTCATATGTCAACAACATCAACACAATAGAAGGCGGTACACATGTAGCCGGTTTCCGTGCTGCACTCACCCGCACCCTGAAGACATACGCCGAGCAGCAGTGTGCCAAGGAATTGGAGAAACTTGCCAAGAACCACGTGGAGATAAGCGGTGAGGACTTCCGCGAAGGTCTGACAGCCGTCATCAGTGTGAAAGTGGCAGAACCTCAGTTCGAGGGACAGACAAAAACGAAGCTGGGTAACAGCGAGGTCAGCGGCTACGTACAGCAGGCTGTAGGCGAAGCACTTGCCAACTATCTGGAAGAGCACCCACAGGAGGCCAAGCTCATTGTAGATAAGGTTATTCTGGCAGCAACAGCCCGTGTGGCAGCTCGCAAGGCTCGCGAGAATGTGCAGCGCAAGTCGCCTATGGGCGGTGGTGGTCTGCCCGGCAAACTGGCCGACTGCTCCGATAAGGATCCTGCAAACTGCGAGATGTTCATCGTCGAGGGTGACTCTGCCGGCGGTTCAGCCAAGCAAGGCCGTTCGCGTCAGTTCCAAGCCATCCTGCCCATTCGTGGTAAGATATTCAACGTAGAACGTGTGATGTGGCACAAAGCCTTTGAGCACGAGGAAGTCAACAACATCATCCAGGCACTGGGTGTACGCTTCGGCTTGGGAGAGGATTCCAAGGAAGCCAACTACGAAAAGCTGCGGTACTACAAGATTATCATCATGACCGATGCCGATGTCGATGGTTCACACATCGACACCCTGCTGATGACACTCTTCTATCGCTACATGCCCGAACTCATTCAGAAAGGACACCTCTACATCGCCACTCCTCCCCTCTATCGCTGCCGTTTGGGCAAGACCGAGGAGTACTGCTACACTGAGCAGGACCGTCTGCGCTTCATGGAGAAGTATAACAACGGTCGCGAGGACGGCATCTTCACCCAGCGCTACAAAGGTCTTGGTGAAATGAATCCTGAGCAACTGTGGGAGACAACCATGAATCCCGAAACACGCTTGCTGAAGCAGGTAACCATCGAGGATGCAGCAGGTGCCGACTATGTATTCTCAATGCTTATGGGCGAAGACGTAGGTCCACGCCGCGAGTTCATTGAGAAGAACGCCACGTTCGCAAACATCGATGCATAACCGTAAAACCGAATAACTTAAAAATCTAAAATTATGGCAAACTTACAAGTAATGCCCGTCATCAAAGACGGATGTGCAATTGGCATTAAGAATGCTCCATCACTAATCGGAGCCCTCATCCTTTGGGTACTTACCATCTGGATTCCTTATATCAACGTAGGAACAACCATTGCCCTGTGTTCAATTCCCGTAGCCCTGTCGAAAGGCAAGGTACTTTCTCCCACATTCATCTTCGGTAGTCACTACCGCAAGCAGATGGGCGATTTCTTCATTCTTGAGGGACTCGCAGTGATGGCAACATACGCATCTATGATTTTCTTATTGTTCCCCGCCTTAGTGCTGTCCTACAGCTGGAGTCAGGCAGTATATCTGCTGCTCGACAAGGAGTTGAACCCAACAGAAGCTCTGTCAGCAAGCAACAAGCTGACCTATGGTCACAAATGGACTCTGTTTGGTATTGACCTGCTCGTTGGCATACTGGCAACTTTGGTAATAGCAATCATCGGCTACATCACATTGGAGATGGATACCACATTCGGTGTCATTGTTATTATCATACTCGTCCTCTTGATTGCTCCCGTCTATATGGGCTGTCACGGCGTAGTTTACAAGCAACTGACAGAAGAGCCCGTTGTAGAGGAAATAATAATCGAAGAGACTGTTGAGACAGCCGAGTAAGACAACCGCAAACAATAACTAAAGGGGGAGCACAAATCGTGTTCCCCTTTTCTTATGCATATATCTTTATATATTATATGTTGAAACCTTGCTTGCGAAGCTCCTCCACCATCGTTTCCAGTTCCTGATACCACGCAGAGCCGAAACGTCGGATGAGAGGCTCGCGCAGGAACTGATAGAGACGAACGTCCTCATGCCTGCCCTTCTCCACTGCATCCTTACAAATTTCCCAACGGTGATAGTTAAGCCCGATAAAATCGCCAATTTTCTTTTCACGGATGGGATATAGGTGACAACTTATCGGCCGCTGACAGAGCAAGCATCCCTGCGGACCGCGAAAAGCACAGTCGCGATTATTCACTATGCAAGTAACCAATTCACCTTCAGGGTCAGCATAAGCCACGCCAGTACGGTCTATCTCCGACTGGGCAGAAGCTGAGAGACGAGGCCAAAGGTCGTCTAACTGCTCTTCAATATCGGCTATTTCATCGAGAGTAACAGGGGCACCGGCATCACCCTCTTCACAACAGCGTCCACCGCACTTCGTAATGTCGCAAGCGAAGTACTCAGTGATGATGTCAGGCGAAAGCAACACATCACCAACCTGCAAGATTGGAGGCAAAATACTCCCTTCCCTCAGGGAGGGATTGGGGAGGGGGTTATTACCAGATGATTGGTGTAATTCCATGTTCTTGAAGATAGGCATTACAGCGACTGAACTGGTGCTGACCGAACCATCCACCACGATTTGCACTAAGCGGCGAAGGATGAACACTTTCGAGGACGAGATTGCGCGTGCGGTCAATCATTCCGGCTTTACTGCGTGCGAAACCGCCCCAAAGCATATATACTATATTATCGCGCTTGGTAGCCAAAGCCCGAATGGCAGCATCGGTAAACTGCTGCCAGCCAAGCGATGCATGACTGTTTGCCATGTGGGCACGGACCGATAAGGTTGCGTTCAGCAACAGAACACCCTGTTGAGCCCAACGTGTCAGATTACCCGACGGCGGGATGGGAGCACCGAGGTCATCGGCAATCTCCTTGAATATGTTCTGCAGAGAAGGCGGGAAAGGAACGCCATCCTGTACTGAGAAACTCAGTCCGTGAGCCTGTCCAGGTTCGTGGTAAGGGTCTTGTCCCAGAATAACAACCTTCACCTTATCAAACGGAGTCTGGTTGAAGGCATTGAAGATAAGTGAACCTGGAGGATAACACACTCCATTACTATATTCACGGCGCACCGCTTCTGCTAAATTTGCAAAGTAAGGTTTCTCAAATTCCGCTTGCAAATGCTCCTTCCACGAAGATTCTATCTTTACGTCCATCCTTTTCCTGTTTATTAGCAACAAAGTTACAGAAAAATATCTTAATTTTGCAAAGAAAAAATCGCGAATATGGATTCCATCAATTATTTCTTTCAGATACTGAGTTCTTTCCTATGGGGCTGGCCCATGATTGTACTACTGCTCGGCACGCATGTCTTTCTTACCATACGCCTGCGCGTACCACAACGAAAACTGTTCACCGGCATACGTTTATCGGTACAGAAGGATAAAGGTGCCAAGGGTGATGTCAGTCAGTTCGGGGCTTTGGCTACAGCTTTGGCTGCCACTATCGGAACGGGCAATATCGTGGGCGTAGCCACAGCTGTTGCCTTGGGAGGTCCAGGTGCTGTTCTTTGGTGCTGGCTGACAGGTATCTTCGGTATGGCTACAAAATATGCTGAAGGACTTTTGGCAGTAAAATACCGAGTACGTGACGAGAACGGCCGCACCTATGGCGGTCCAATGTATGCTTTGGAACGTGGACTTGGAATGAAATGGCTGGCAGTTCTCTTTGCCAGCTTCACGGCTTTGGCTTCCTTCGGCATTGGATGTACCGTGCAAGCCAATAGCATAGCCCTGTTGGCAAACGAAACCTTTGGAATCCCCACATCACTTGTCGGCTTGCTCGTCTGCCTGCTCACAGGCTCTGTTATTTTAGGAGGCGTGAAAGCCATAGCCAACGTCTGCACCATCCTCGTGCCCTTTATGGCTCTCCTCTATGTCATTGGCTGCATCGCCATTCTTTGCATGAATGGTCCTTACGTATGGCCTGCCGTTCAGCTTATCGTTCAGTCGGCCTTCAACCCATCGGCTGCCGGAGGTGGCTTTGTAGGTGCTACGGTGATGATAGCCGCCCGCTACGGTATTGCCCGTGGTCTGTTCTCCAACGAAAGCGGTATGGGTTCTGCACCCATCGTAGCTGCTGCGGCACAGACTCGCAATCCAGTCCGTCAGGCTCTTGTCAGCAGCACGGGAACTTTCTGGGACACAGTCATCATCTGCGCCCTCACAGGTCTGGTATTGGTAAGCAGCATCATCGCATACCCCGACATCAGTTATGCCGACGGAGCAACCCTCACAAAAGTGGCTTTCTCCAAGATACCATATATCGGTGCACCACTTCTGACATTTGGCATACTCACCTTTGCCTTTAGTACCATTCTCGGTTGGAGCTACTATGGCGAGAGCGCTGCCAATTATTTAGAGGAAAGAGGCGAGAAGAGGGAGGTAAGAAGAGGGTCACGATTCTACCGACTGCTCTACATCGTAGCTCTGTTCTTCGGAAGCATCGTTAATCTCGATATCATCTGGAACATTGCCGACACCATGAATGCCCTCATGGCAATCCCCAACCTCATTGCCCTGCTGCTACTAAGCAAAGTGGCGGCCCAGGAGACTAAGAAATATCTCTGGGCCGACCGCTTAGATGATGAAATGGAAGAAGGTTAGGAAATAAGGCACTTGCCTGTCATATCAGCAGGCTGGGCAAGACCCATGATGTGCAGGATTGAGGGAGCCACATCGGCAAGCACACCGTCTTCCACCTTTGCACTCTTGTTCTCCGTGATGTAGATGAATGGCACGGGATTCAGCGAGTGAGCCGTATTGGCAGTGCCGTCTGAGTTGATGGCGTTATCGGCATTACCGTGGTCGGCTATAATGATGGTCTCGTAGTCGGTAGCCAAAGCAGCCTCAACTACTTCGCCCACACACTGGTCAACAGCCTTCACAGCCTTCTCGATGGCTTCGTAGATACCCGTGTGACCTACCATGTCGCCGTTAGCGAAGTTTACCACGATGAAATCGTACTTATTCTCCTTGATGGCAGCCACCAGCTTGTCCTTAACCTCGAAGGCAGACATCTCAGGCTTCAGGTCGTAGGTCTGCACCTTGGGACTGGCAACGAGTATGCGGTCCTCGCCTTCGTAGGGAGTTTCGCGACCACCGTTGAAGAAGAATGTCACGTGGGCATACTTCTCTGTCTCTGCTGTGTGCAACTGCTTCAGACCCTTGCTGGCGATGTACTCTCCCAGAGTGTTCATAACATTCTCCTTGGGGAAGAGCACGTGTACTCCCTTGAACGAAGCATCGTACGGAGTCATGCAGTAATATTGCAGACCGGGGATGGTCTTCATGCCCTGCTCGTCCATATCCTGCTGTGTCAGCACGATGGTCAGCTCCTTAGCACGGTCGTTGCGGTAGTTGAAGAAGATTACAACATCACCTTCCTTGATGGTACCGTCAACGGTGGTATTGTTAATGGGCTTGATGAACTCGTCGGTAACGCCTTCGTCGTAGCTTTCCTGCATAGCCTCCACCATATCGGTAGCCTGCTTGCCTTCACCGGCGATGAGCAGGTCGTAAGCCACCTTCACGCGGTCCCAGCGCTTGTCGCGGTCCATTGCATAGAAGCGACCGATAATGCTTGCGATGGTGGTGTTTGTGCCCTTGATGTGGTCGGTCAGTTGCTGTATGAAACCCTTACCAGAGCGGGGGTCTGTATCACGACCGTCCATGAAGCAATGCACGAAAGTCTGCTTGATGCCGTACTTCTCCGAAATGTCGCACAGGGTAAACAGATGGTCGAGCGATGAATGCACACCACCGTTGGAGGTCAGTCCCATCAGGTGAACACTCTTGCCGTTCGACTTTGCATACTCGTAGGCGCTGACGATTTCTGGATTCTTCAGGATTGAGCCGTCCTTGCAGGCACGGTTAATCTTCACCAGGTCCTGATAAACGATGCGACCTGCACCGATGTTCAGGTGACCCACCTCCGAGTTACCCATCTGTCCGTCGGGCAGACCCACGTTCTCACCGCTTGCCAGCAGTTGGCTGTGGGGATACGTTGCATTGATTTTGTCGAGATTGGGAGTGGGAGTCTGATAGATGACATCGCCCTTACCCTTGTTACCGATACCCCATCCGTCGAGTATCATCAATAGTGCTTTCTTTGCCATAATATAATGTGTTTAATGTTCCGTGCCTACAAAGTTACAAATAAAACCCGAGATACGTGTGCCATATCTCGGGTTTTTCTTATTAATAAATAATTCTACTTACTTACTTCGCGATAGGTTCCATGATTTCGCAGGTAGCGCCTGTCTCTTCCAGAATGGTCTGTACGTCCTCGGCATCCTGCTGACTGCAACCGGTAACAGCAATTGAAGGCACAGTCTTAATTACCTTCTTAGCCAACGAGCTGCTGTAGCCCTTAAACTCACAGAGTTGCTTCTTCAGTTCCTTGGGTTTGCTGCCCACGGAGGTAATCTTCACGGCATAAGGACCGCTCTTGAAGTTAGGAACCTTCTCACCTACGATAGCAACGTAGATTTTCTTTACAATCCAGATGAATACCCACAGCCCTATCAGAGCAATAGCAATCATCCAACCCAGAGCTTTGAAAGCAGCCATACCTGTACCGAAGCCGCTTGTCAGGAAACGGAAAAACCAGTTTTTCATACTTTTACGTGTTTTTTAGATAGTTATTAATTGTTTTTAATCACATTCATTCGTTTCTATTATATGTAGCCTCCGCTTCGCCATTGGCTTGCCTGCTTGGGATAAGCTTGCGCATCCATCCCGACCAGTTAAAGTTGTTCCAAAGACCGGAAACAGTCTCCACTGTCATCACCATCGAGGAAACGAAGCAGAAGATAACAGCTCCGACTATCATAAGACCCACCTTCAAGGCTATGAGTATGAAGTTTACTGGGTCACTCTCGGTATGCGTGCTGGTGGAACCGTCGCTGTAAGTTGTCTTCACGCGGTAGTCGGGCAACAGGTTCATAGCCAGTCCTACGCCGAAGCATGCCGAGGCTATGGCAAAGCCAACCTTGCGGAAGATGTTTAGACAGCCTGTACGGCGGGTATGACGAGTGATAGTGTACCCATGCGGATAGCCCGTGATGATATACAAAGGAATCAGTATGAGCAGGAAAATCATGTAGTTACGCAGGGTGTTGCCGCTGCTTATCTCGCTTTCCACGTGTCTTTCCTGGTCTCTCTTTGCCATTTCGTGTACCTGGGCAAAGTCCATAGCATTAATGGAATCGTATTCGGCACGGTTCTTTGCCTCCATTTCGCGATACGAGGCAGCGTTCTTCAGGTATTTTTCCTTGTTTTCCTTCAGTTGTGCCGTGTCTGCCCTCTGGTCGAAATTCTTGGCATTCTCCACGTTGCTCTCTGCCCTCAGCTTCAGGTCTATGAGTTTGTAGGTCTTGTACTTCTGTGCTGAGGTCAGACGCAGGTTGTAAGCATTGTCGGAGTGCTTCGTAGGACAAGCCTCCCACTTAGTCGGAGTCACTGCCTCCTCCTTCCACTGTTTCACCTGTTCCTGAGCAGCCTGTGCACGGGCAATGTCGTCCTTCTGTTCGTTGTGGTAGTAATAGAAGATGCCAGCACTTAACAGTGCTCCGGCTATGAGCGACCACACCCATGTGCGGTGCCTCTCCTGCGACCATTCCACTATCTCCTCCAGAGCCTCGTAACGCTCGCGGTATTCTTCGTCGTTTGGGTCTTCCACTACCTCAGCGGCCTTGGCTAAAAGCTCAGCCATGCGTTCCGTCTCTTTCTTCGTGCGTGGATAGACATTTTCCCAATCCGTCTTTCCCTTTTTGCGGTCTTTCTTACTGATGAGCGAGGAGGTAAACATGGCCTCGTCCAGATACTGGATGGCCTCGTTGTTCAGCATGTTTTCTTCCATGTATTTGATTTTTTGGTTAATTTCACACAACGCAAAGTTACGGAAAAGAGGAGGAAAGGCGGGCAAAAGTGGAACCGTGTGGTAGTCAATAAAACAAAAACCAAGTGTCATATCGTAAAAATCCGCTTTTTCCAATCATTTTTTGTCAGACATCTGTCACAAATTATGTATCTTTGCGCATAAAACGCTCATACAGAAATGAATATCTCTGCATTTTTGATGGGGGCAGCTACGGCCTTCTTTACCATCTTTGCCCTGCACATACTGGTGTGGCGCAAGAGGCGCACCCGCTTCCAGACCATCGTAGGCTGCATAATGGCAGTGTGGGCAGTATGGTGCCTGAAGGACATTGTGCTGACATTCCCCCAGATGTACACGCCGGAGGTGCTCAACTGGATTATGGTGATTGACGGATGGTCAGCGCTTACCTATACGGTGTTCATTGCCGAAGTGGTTATGCCAGGATGGATGAACCTGCGTCGTCTGCTTCTTTTCTGTTTGCCCTTTGCCGCCTTCAATGTGGCTTATGCCATCTGGCCTACCGAGGCAGTCATATATGCCTTTACCGCCTTCCTCTGGTTCTATGCATGGGCGGTGGTGATAGTGGGATATGTGAAGATGCGTCGCTACCTCACCTACATCCACAAAAACTTCTCAAATATCGATGAAATCGACGTTTCTTGGCTCCGTCCCGTCTTCCTGTTTGCCATCGTGGGACAGTTGACTTGGCTCGCAATCTCCTACTATGCCGAAGTATGGGTAGATGCCGTGTACTACGTGTTCATCATCCTAATGTGGTGTATGGTACTTCACTACAGTTGGAAGTTCCGTCCCATCACAGTGGAAACTACAGAACGCGACACAGGCAACAAGCTCCCCTCTACAAACACATTGCCTGAGGGCGTGCTCGAACGGATGATGGAGGAACAGCAACTCTACCTGAGGCCCGACCTTACGCTCATGGATTTGGCACAGGCCATCGGCACCAACCGCACCTACGTTAGCAACTATCTTAGTCAGGTGCTGCACGCGACCTTCTACGACTATGTCAACCAACTGCGCATAGAACGCATGAGCATCCCTCTGATGAAGGAACACCCCGAATACAAACTGGAGTACGTGGCAACGAAGAGCGGTTTCGCCTCCATGTCAACCTTCCGCCGCTCCTTCATCAAAATCACCGGCCTCACCCCCGGTCAGTACAACAACCTCACCGCCTCTCCTAACCTTATTCTTGAATAAGGGCAAAGACAACAAGAAACTTTCAGGCATAAACAGGTCTGGAATATAGGTGTTTGAGTTTTTCCCACCTATGGGAAAAGGTCTTCCCAATAGTGGGAAAAGCGTTTCCCAAGTATGGGAAAAACCTAGGAAACGAGTCGTAATTGAAATTGCGACCTATGGAATGGCTTCCAAAAAATCCTGAAAAATAACCCCTTCAGGACATTTTTCACCCTTTTTTTATGCTGAAACCATCACCACTATCACCATCTATCACCCCATCCATCACCCGTTCAGCCCCCATAAATAAAGGAAAGGTGATGGAATGATGGTTTTTCCAAGTAAAAAACTTATAAGTAAAACCGCACCTGACCCACCTACTTTGGGCATAGTGTAGATTCCATCTATTCCTACCTGCCAAGGGATACTATCCCTCCGCCGGAAGGTACTAGTATTTACCGGCTTAAGTACTAATACATATCGCTCCTATCTGGAAGTTTGCGGAGGCAGGGGATTAGGGAACGGGGTCGTAGCCGCTGCCGCCCCAGGGATGGCAACGCAAGATGCGGCGCACGGCAAGCCAGAGGCCTCGTATGGGACCGTGCTTCTGAATGGCTTCAATGGCGTATTGGCTGCATGTGGGGGTGAAGCGGCAAGAAGGGGGCGACATGGGTGAGATGTAGCGCTGGTAGAAGCGTATGGGGGCGATGAGAAATTTAGACAATGAGAGAATGAGATATTGAGAAAAATTTTTCATTGCTTCACTTCTTTGAGATCTTCTGCGATGCGCTGCAGAATGACTTTTATTCTCGATTCCACCGTAGGATAATCGCTGAGGCTGTTGCTCATCCAGATGAGGGCGAGGTCGATGTGGCGGTCGGCGAGGCTGTTGGTGAGGAGCTGTCGGTGGTGGCGATAGGCTTCGCGGATGAGGCGCTTCGTACGGTTGCGGTCAACGGCGTGACGGAAGTGGCGTTTGGAGACGGAGATGAGCAGTCGTACGGCCTCCCCTGACCCCCCAG
>Ga0247611_10001048_pt1 | contig 51665 bp, 90 predicted proteins | sample 177DNAGHGhighgp2_FD_192422 | JGI IMG/M metagenome (GOLD analysis project Ga0247611, IMG submission 192422) | Sheep rumen microbial communities from Palmerston North, Manawatu-Wanganui, New Zealand - 1770 DNA GHGhigh gp2 | ecosystem: Host-associated > Mammals > Digestive system > Stomach > Rumen... | reverse complement strand
CCTTTTCATACTTATCTCTGTCTGTTATCTGCATTGCCATTCCTCTCTTTAGTTCGCTTTACTTTTAACTCCTTCTGGATTTTATGTACCGCTTCTGCATTTTTATCCATAATCGCACCACAGTTATCACAAAAATTAGGAAGAACATCAGTACCTTGGTCAAATACCCTTGTTATACCACAGTTGACACAATAAAACCAGCGAGGATGATATTTCTTAGTCCAAGCACACTTATCGTGCTCTAAATCATATTTGGGCATCCAGCAAGAATGCTCAACCAACCTCGCCTCAACTGTGGGGGCTTTTAGAAACCAAGCACGAATTTGTCTTTTCTCATTGTCAGTAAGGGCATCCCACCACATATTGTCAGGCATATTGTCAATGTCAATAAATCTCATTTGAACATCTCCCCTTAATTGTAATTACCATCTAACTCTAATCCACCAGACTTTTCAATTAAGTCTGATAGATAGTCAATGGTTTTTATACAATCCAAAACAGTTTGACCTGTGCTGGATTCACTGTCGCCCAGCAAATCCATATACACAGTAAACATATTTTTCATTATCTGCAAATTTGCATAGACATCTTCCATATCCATAATCCGTTACCAACTCATTTACACCATACTAAACAGATTGTCAGGGATGACTGCTTGTGATTCATCAAAGTCAATTCTTTTGAAACCTATGCTGTCACAATAGAAAGCACCCTCATCATTTACAACTATGTCACTTACAGACATTGAATTACCTCTGTAAAGCGGATGTCCCTCTGTATTAAATCTCTTAAATATGTCCTCAAGGTCTGTTTCGTCAAGGTCAGCATCAAATACAAGGCTGTATATTGATGGGTTGATTTTAGTATTGCCGAACAGGTCTTCAATTTCGTTAAAGCCAAGAAATCTAACTCTGTTTGTATCAAGTGCTGAATCTATTTGGTAAATCTTTGTTCTCATAATTATACTCTCCTTTGTATATTATAACAAAATTTCTGCAAATTTTTGGGGGCTGTTAATTTTGCATATTAACAACCCCCGAATTACCTTATCAATTATGCTTTAAGAGATACCCTAAGACTTTCAGAAACCTTACTTGTCTTGAGGAAGTCTTTATACATTCTGGGGTGTGATTCCTGGAACTTCTTTGAATCGAATGTGGACTTCTGGGTAGCTGCAACATAAGTAACTGAAAGGTGTTCGCTATCAAGTTTCTTTTCATCTGTCTTAACCATCTGCTCCAGAATCTCTGCTTTGAGACTATCTGCTTCTGCTTTAAGTGCATTCTGAAGTTTAGTTATCTCTGCAAGTCTTTCCATAGATGTTGTAAGTTTCTTATTCATAGTACAATCTCCTTTGAATTGAATTTGGTTTTAATGTTTTTGTTTATTTTACATCCTCAATTGAAATAATGCGGTATTCACAATCAATGCCAAGCCCGTACCACTCAACGCACTGTGAAAGGCTTTCCACTTCACATTCCTGCCTTCTCCACTCACCGTGTGAATGAGCATCCTTGTATTCAAATACAATATGTTTCAATCTCTACACCCCCTTCGTGTTTCGCTGTACTTATTATATCACAGAATTTGCAAAATGAAACATTAAATTTGTCTAAATTGAACTTTTCTACCTTTTGCACAAACAAATATATCTGTTTTTAGATATATTATATAAAAAAATAACGGTACAACCACAAAGATTGTACCGTTATCAAGGGGGAATATGGAAAAAGCTATTCGCTTATTCTTCAAGTTCAAGTGCCGATTTAATAATCCAATTTAAGTCTTGAGTAGTTTCCTTACCACAAATTGGGCAAGTACCTACGATAGATTCTGCATTATTATCAGACTCAACTACCGCAGAGATGAATATACCACCACAAGATTCACACTCAGCAATAAAATGGTTTTCAATATTGTTCTCAATTTCTATATTAGTATCTTCCTGCTCAGTAATATCGTCAACGCTGTCTTGTAAATCGTCAACGGCATCCGAAATGTCATCAAGAGTATCTATAACCCCTTCATCATCATTGACTACAGGATTTCCAAAATCATCTTCTGCTGCAAAAATATTCTTCTTGTTTTTAACAATCATTATAAACACCTCATAAAGTTGGTTTTATTTAGTTTCTAATTATATTTAAGGTTAGTTTCAAGGAATGGCAAATAGCACCCTAAATCAATAGAGTGCTATCCGCATTAGGAGAATATATGAAACCGTTATTTCCAAACGGTTACATTATCTTTCTTTGAGGCAAACACCTTATTATCGTACTTTTCAAAAAGTTCCTGTGGTGTTCCATCAAATAAAATTACTTCGGGCGGGTTTGTTTCAGCATCGTGGCAAACACAAATCCGTTTCGGCATCTTACTTGGCTCCCCAAAAGTATCCCAAAGGAAATCAATAATCAAATTATGCCAATCATATCCGTGTGATGATATTCTAAAATATATAGAATCTGAACCCTCTGGGTTTAATTTACCCCCAGCACGAACCCTCAAGAAATTCTCATTAAGGTATTCTGTAATCTGTCTTGCAAAATCAATCTCGTCATAATCAAGCCAGTCTGAAATATCCTCATCATCATAAGCATCGCTAATGGCATTTATCGTTGCTTGGCAAGTGTCATATAAATCTGAATACATAACATTCATTACAAGGTCTTCAAATGATATGTCGGGGTCACTGTCAAGTTCATAAGCAACTCGGCATTTAATCCACTTGTCAAGAATAGGTTTGATACGCTTAATGTTGTTAAGATAGAACCAATCCACCGTTCTCTCAATTTCAGAGTAACCGTCTTCCTCTGTACCAGGATTAGGGTGATATAGACTGTCTATGCACTCTAACACATCCCCATAACGATTAAGCATTACGCACTCGCCCATTATCGAAGCACCATTTTTAGTTGTCCTGTTTGCAAGTATTCTCATATTGTTTCATCACCCGTAAAAACCTTAAACTTATTATCATATAAAACGCCTTTAACATCATTACCCAATGTCGCATCTGACTTACAGGCTAAATTGGACATTTGAACTGCAATTGAATCACACTGCTCATTCTCTTTGTGTCCATTATGCCCTCTAACCCAAACAAACTCAACCTCGTGGATATTAAGCAATTCTATAATCGCTTTCCACTGATTTGAATTTGGTCTGGTTGCCAAACTGCCATTCTGCTTCCAGTTGTTTAACCAACCCTTATTGATACTATTTACTACATACTGTGAATCAGTAGTTATTCGTACCTTGCAAGGTTTCTTGAGTGCCGACAACCCCCCGACTACAGCTGACAATTCCATTTTATTGTTCGTGGCATCTTTGGAGTACCCACAAATAATCTTTTCGTGTTCTCCACACCTCAATATTGCACACCAACCGCCTGGACCTGGATTACCAAGGCACGAGCCATCTGTGTAAATTTCTACAAAAGGTTTAGTAGATACCATTTAACCACCCATCACTTGCTATCCTCATTGTATGCTGGAATCATAACCGTACTTGATTCACCTGCAACTGTTTTCGGCAACTCACCGTTCCACTTCTCAATATACATTTCTCTGAGAATGTTATCTGTAAGAGATTTTTCAAGTAACTCATTTGCTTTGGCTTCTGCCTCTGCCGATACAACCTTTGCTTTTGCATCTGCCTCTGCCTGAGCAACCTTTGTCTTGTTTTCATACTCTGCTTTTAACTGTTTCTGCTCAGCAATCATCTTTTCCTCAACTGCCGATTCAAAAGCATCCGAGAAATCAATGTTGGTAAGCACAACAGTTGTAACATTCACAAAATACTCATCGCCAATAGCATCCTTAATGGCAGTTTCTACTGCAGGTGACATAGATGCTCTGTCTGCAATAATATTCATAGCCTTATATGCTGACAGCACTGCCTTTGTCTTTTCAATAGCAATAGATTCTATGCGATTTTGCAGAAGTTCCAAAGAGCCATACTGCTTTGCTATTTCGATTACCTTATCACTCATAATCTGATACTGGAGTGTCATCTGAATATTCATTGTCTGAGCGTCACTTGAATAAGCTGCCGTTTCAATATCAACATTCTGTACCTTTGCATCATATTTTTGGTACTTGTTTGACACCCAAAAATCAAAATGGACACCAGATGTTCTTACACCCCTTGCCTCGCCAAAGTGCTTAACTACAGCAATTTCGCCAGTATCAACTGTGTGAAAACTGAACGGCACAAGAACAAATACAATAAATGTTGCTACTGCTACAATACCGCCAATAGCACACAATACCGAATTGTCCTCATCATAAAAATGCACCGCAAATGCAATAGCACCCACGATAAGTGCAAAAAGCACAACTCCCAGAATAATTCCAATTACCATTTTAATTCCCCCTAAAAAATTTTAATTAAATTGGATTTATCTATAATATGCAGAAATTTCTACATATTCAATTATACCATACCCAAGAGAATCGGTAAATACCAATTCAGTTAATTCATTAAACTCATACTGTGTGTAATTGAGTATGGTGTCCACAGCCTCATCTATATAATTTTCTTTAAGGTAATGTTTAAAGTCCTTAAAGGTCTCGAAATACTCACCATCAAATTTACCAAATGTAATATAAATTCGCAAAGAATTGGAGCCAATCGCATTTGCAACCTCATTATAGACATCAATCTTTTTGAAAGCTTCCTTAATAGTCATCAACTTACTCCTAAAATAAATTGTAGGCGGGGCTGGTTTCAGTATTCATCCACCTGAGCAACCTACAGGTCGAGTGCCACCTTTAATGCTCAACTATGCGTTTACCCAAATTTAGAACAGGGTTGGTACTGTGCAACCTAAATTTATAAGCAAGTTGCACTTTGCTTACTAAACGCCAATCTGCAAGGTCAGTAAATAGCAGTGGCGGGATAGCCTCATTAAATATTGTTATACCAAACTAAAAATTCATTAAACTGATTTTCCCAATCATCTTGAGTAGTTTTAGATATATCAATTCGATAAACAAGATACCCCAATTCTTCGAGGATTCGGTTTCGTTCTACATCAAACAACTTTCTATCCTCGTATTTATGTTGTTTACCATCAAGTTCCAAATCAATTTGTATATTTCCTTTATACACAAGAAAATCTAATAAAAACCAATGCCCAGAACAAATATCTGTTGGATTGTGTAGACACCGATAATCGTGTTCAAATGGTATACTATAATTAGATAACATATCCATCCAATATGCTTCTGACTTTGGTAAATTATCTCTCGTAGGAAAACTTTTCATTTTACCGACTTTATGACACTGTTTAGCATTATCACTCAATACCTTGTGGCGATGAGCATCTCTGCATTCAACACTGCAGAATTTGGTTTTACTGCCTAACCCATTATCATACACATCACCATTAGGGATACTTAAAAACTCTGTTCCACAGTGAGCACATACTCGATACTTCTTCTTTCGTTGATAGTATTGTATAGAATGCCCCGTATGTGTACTATAAATAAATTTAGGGCTAACTGTAAGTATACCTGCTTCGTGCTTTTTATGTAGTACATATCCTTGTTTAGTATAGAACTCTCTACCACAAGACTCACAGATAATAGGTTCTTTCAGTTTCTCTCGATGTTTGTTGTTATAAACTGCTCTACAATTCGCACAGCAAAAAATACCCTGACCATACTTTTTAGTCATAATATTACCACAATTTTTACAAGTGTGGCTTTCGCTAATCCAGTTAGCCAATGATTGTTCTTTTGTCATAATTATACTCCTCGATAGTATTATTGCAATAAGTAGGCTCATAATCGAGGTATGTTATCTCATAAGGAGCGACCTTATGCTACCCTACTTAATGCTATGCCAGACTATATCTGGTATAATACAAGGTGTCGGAGTCGAACCGCCATACTACATCCCAAATGTAGTGTGTTACCGCTACACTACACCCTGTATATAGTGTTTTAGTTATTTAATTCGCTAACAGTAGCGAGGTAGTCCGTTTCAATCCTACCATCGCACTCTACTGCTAACTACTACAATAGTAAAGGTTGCTTTTTCACACGATGGGACACTTGGTCTGTGTAATTACACACTATTAAAACATATTGGAGGTCGTTTCAAAAGAATGAATAACCAGAGGTGCTGTGTGTTTCAGGTACAACCTATGAGGGTCGGTTCCCAACCTGCCCCGTGTACTTAGTGGACACTGGAGAACATATCAAGATATTTCACTCAATGTGCTCATATATTATAACAAAATTATTAAAGATTATTTCCAACTAATCTCAAAGCAGATTTTTTCTGAAAAGAGTGTGTCATATCTTTCCCAATCCACCTGATAATTAAGCGACATATAGTGTAAAACTATATTTTTTCTAACTCGCCAATCATACCTCATTGTGTATGTGCAGTTATAATAACCGTGTGAGGACTGATATTTAATGAGCTTATCTATATGCTTTATTGCTCGTTTTGTGTGCCTTTCAACATACGGTTCGTGCCGTTTGGCATAATCTTCCAAAACAGCATCTGCTGTTTTCTTTGCACACTCCGCTGTCAGTTCACTCATTCTGCTCATACCTGCCTTTCAAATCGCAACCAAGGGTATTTATAGTTCCAACATCTATATGCACTTGCTGGAGTCTTGTACCCATATCCTTGAGCGTTGTCAAGAACTTTGCCAGTTAAACGGTCAACTATAATATACCTATCATACTGCCTAATTATTTTTATTCTGCTCATCTCTATCCTTTTGCTCAAGTGCATATAGTTTCTGCCTGAATATATCAAACTCCCTTTGGTTCATATACTTACTCATAGCACCAGCCACACGGAAATTAGAGTGAGTAGTTTTATAGATAAACATAACAAACTCATCGAGAGATTTGAAAGTCTTTGTAAATTTGCCAGCATTAGTTTTATTCAGTCTGTACGGATATTCCCACCGAACAAAATCAACAGTATAAACCCTTTTCATAGCATTCTCCTTAATACAAGTCAACTGAGGCTACACAATAGTCAGATACATTTATTGCTACTATTCCTCAAGCCACCTACCCTTGCCTCGTTGTTGACTTGGCTGACCGTCTGCTTATCTTATGCAACATTACATCGTCATCGGTCAACTGCGTTGATGAACACGCATTACATCAGACTCTATAATGCACCCTCTGTTGCAACGAGTGTGGGCTTTCAACCACTGGGTGTCCTATTTTACCTATTGTTACAGGAAGTATGCACTATGGCATACTGGTGCAGGTAGCGAGACTTGAACTCGCACGAGGTTGCCCCCACAAGATTTTCTGTACCACACTATGTTACCATAGCCAACCAAACTGGTTGTTGTAGTCTGGACTATGTTATTACCATATCAAATATTGACTTAGGTAGTTGGTATATAGTCTCTACACATTTATGATAGGTGTTTGCCTACCAATTTAGCACGGCATTGTCCTATTCGTTTGCCGTTTTAGCCAACTTTTACTCTTGCAGTTTCCCACAAGGCACTCCCCTTTAATGTTAAATAGGATAAAAGTCTTGGGTGTCTGCCTATTCCACCATACCTGCATATAATATAGTAGGCTTTTTCACGTTTTGGGACACATCAATGCAATTTGGAAGTCAGGAATTGCATTAAGAGGTGTATCGTGCTTCTCGTACCTACTGTAAGAGCCAAACTCAACGAGGTAGTGGTACCAACTACATATTGGCGGAGAGTGTCTTATCGTCAATCATTGCAAATACGGTTCAACTGACAACTGGTATGGTACCTTACCAAAAGCTGTAAGCTCTGACGACTCTCCTGGTAGATAAGACAAGATTTCCCTTGAACTTATCCATATTTAATTTACTCTATTGAACAAGAATCCCATTTGCCCGTAAAATATTTACCAAGAAATTATAAGTGCTGTTTTACTATAACAGTCTTTAAACGCATTATACTCTGTGCTATATCCGAGTTTAGTATAGTATGCGAGTATATCAGGTAAAAACTGAGTATCTACACTACAAGCATAGTTAACTCTACCACACTTGGCTAATTTCTTAATATTTTTATTAATTTGTTTTACTGTATGATTAAACCCTTTATGTTTTGTAAAATCATAATTATGTGCAAGCTGTTTAGCCTGGGCTGCGTTAATCAATTTCATATTTACTCTCCGTTATTATTGGATTACATTTAATGATTCTATAGTGGCTACATAAGAGTTTTAAGTCTATCCACGTAAATGTGTTTGAGATAGCCATTCTCTATAGGGAACACGGCTCCTCCCCCGTTGCCACAGTGGTGGGATACATTATCCTTGTTCTTTCGTCTCACAAGAACGAACTGCTTTTGGCTTAGGTACAATCCACTATACCTATATACGGTTACTACTACCCACGACTAACGACCAGGACAGCAGTGGCATTGAACCCCTTTCACCGAAAGCATCATCTTGTTACGCTAAATGCTTACCGCCCCAGTAGAGTAGTATAGAACCATACTAACTTTGCTTATCTGGTCTTAACACAGTTCCCTTCGTTAGCCTAAACGGGATTTCGATATGGTCTTTGGTGGGAGCGAATGGATTTGAACCATTGAAGTCAGTGACAACAAATTTACAGTCTGCCCCCTTTGACCACTTGGGTACACTCCCATATAAAAACATATCGGCTCGTGCTATGTTTGTACTATGTTGCAGTTACACTGCTCAAGTAAGCTCTAATTGCATCAAATTTAAGTTCCGCTTCGTTATTCTGGAACACCGATATATTCTTTGTGTGGTTACCTCTCACCTACTACCATAGTTTACAAAGGTTTTTAAGATTTCAACTCCACCGTAGCATATTATAATGCAACGATATGTTGCTATGGTTATCAACCACTGTAGGCTTTATAAATTCAATGTAGTTTCCACGCACCTACTAACCAGATTCTTGATTTTAAGCATCCCCTTTCGATATTTGGGGTAATTAAACCGTAATAAATAAACCGCCTGGACTCAACCACTGTAGGCTTTTGTACTATGGCATCCCACTAATGTGTGGGTTCAGAAAATAGCCTCGCTAATTAACCGTTTTATGCGAGTTGAATACTATGACTTCTGATTAAGGTTTCTTGCCACGAGAACCTTTAAGATGCCCCAAAAGCCTAAAATTTATATGACTTCAAATGGGCATCCCCAAACTATTTCTGCACAAACAATTTGGATTTTTGCAAGTACAGTGCAGGTACTTACCATTCTGTTTCCCATTACGGAATTAAACCGTTCCTCCTCATATAGCGAGGTGTGCTATCATTACACCATAGGGCATATAAATTTCGGTAGGTTACTTCCACACAAGTAACCTACAAGTTTCGAGTGTGTGGACTCTACGCTTCCCATACCAGAGTCGAACTGGTGTCTCCTCATCTCCGTGAGGTCTCCTACCGTTGAACGAATGGGCATATTGATTATAAAATAAGTGCTTAACAGTACACTTTTAAGGATGCCGAGCGACTGATACAAGTCGACTTGTCGAGAAATACTCGGTAACTCAGACAAAGGTAATTAACCCTTACCCTACAAACGCTATTCGTTTATATTAGAATCAGTCGCCACCACCCATCGGTGACTATTCTCTCGGTTACATCTCTTACCCGACTAACCTTCGGTTCTGTAGTTTACACCTCACAGAACACCATTGGTGTGTTTTTCGAGAAACGCTTGGTAAGTAGCAAGTTTCTGTGGTGTTTTCTTTCACCCATCGAGCAGATAAGGATTTGCACCTTATATGTCGAGAATCACTTCCTGCACGAGCATCGTGTAGTCAGCTGCTTCACTGTCAACTACACTGGAGGATTTGAACCCCTGTCCCCGACTAACCCTCGAAATAGTGTCTACCTGTTCCACCACTGCTCATATGAATTTCAGGACAAGTGCTTAATGGTACACTCTGTGTTGATGTTATCGCTACCCACCCCATAACCGAGTTTCGCTCTGTCGTAATATACGGGAATGCGATATATTACAGTCGGCTACACCACTGCCTTTAATACTAAATGTATCGTGGTAGATGTGGTACTCCACCTGTTTGTTAAAAGGAAATCGGAGAAATTCTTAAATGCACAACCCTACTGAAATATGTAATTCCACTAAGTGTTACTGGACTTACAATAAGAACCGATACACTCCGCAGAGATTACCCGATTTTACTGTATCTCAACCTTTTAGTATAACCAATAACCTCATTTATGAAAAATGGTCGATATACTCAATAAAGCCACTTCAACAATCTGCGAACATTTATACTATTGTATACCTTAAACTAACTACTGGCAAAATGTGTTAGTAGGTTTAATATTTTAATAGGCTGTTCATCACACTCCATTTACTACTGCTGCTGTTTCCTCCGCCCGAGTTCAATACTTGACTCTTAACTTCAGACCCGAGTTGGCTTCGTAGCACCTATTAAATTCTTAGAGCAGATAGGGATTTGCACCCTATATGATGTATTATTGACAGGTAATTACATCTTCACCTTTATAAGCGTCTACCTATTCCGCCACTGCTCATATGGTATTCAAGGCTGTTTATCTCATTCCATTTAACTACTGCTTCTGCCCCCTCAACACTCACTATCCACAAGTTCCACCGAGCATTACCTCGTGTACTTTATTTAACCTTGCAGACCTTACTCATTGGCAGGTGTCATATTGGCTTCGTAGCACCCCTACTATTTGTATTTGGCAACCGTGTCAGGACTTGCACCCGTTCTCGTTTCCTCTCTACCTTTAGTATACTCAGGTGATGGCTATTTTCATAATTAGCTACTTTACTACTCATTTCCATATACGGTCATATAAAACTGATTTAATGAACTGAACCATAGGACTTTCACCTATGGGAACAAGGGTGGGATTTATCTTGCAACCTTTACCCACAGTCTACCCCGCTGACTATACTCTAATCTGTTACCTTGTTTTTTCATATTCTGTACTTTTAAGGGATTTTCTTTTTGACCGCCAACTACGGAGTCGAACCGCTCCTCCCCTCGTGCATTTGCACGGTTGTGCACCGTTACACCAAATGGCTAATCCCTGTCATACTATCACTGCATTGTACGGATGCATATTGTAATAGTTTGTACGCTATGACATACATAAATATGGCTTTATACTCACTATTCAGTTCTTTTGGAAGTAACTGGACTCGAACCAGATTTCAACAAACATCTTACAGACTGCTAACCGTGTCTGATGGCGTCACTCTGTACTGTTTGAAAATGCTACCTCTATGTTGCACCAACTTCCGTATGTACAATAATTTGTAAATGTCAAAGTGTCATTTTTGCACTTTGAAACATTATTTTGGTGTCATTTTTGCACTTTGAAATATGTGCAAACTGTCCGCCCATACATTATAACAAAATTTTGAATTTTTTTTTCAACAGCGATGAGTGGAATCGAACCACTACTGCCTGAGTCAAAGTCAGGTGTCCTAACCGTTAGACCACATCGCTATGTTCATCATTTGACTTCTCAACTAACCATTTAGGCAGTCTGTAAACAGTAATCAAGGTTCTTGAGTGGTCACCAGCAAATATAAATACAGTATTCTTGTACACTCTAATTTGATTTGTGTTATATTTGTATCTAAAATGCTTTGCTACCCACTTTCTTTGATTATCAGGTAAATTGTCTATGCTGGTGCCTTTATACCGAGCAGCTGTGCAAACTCCCGAATAATTGTTTGGTAGTATATATGGGCATCTCGATGCCAGTCTGCTCTTTGCGTGTTCGGTTATCTTAACTTTATGTCGATTTTGATTCTTACCTGGCACCTAACATCACCTGCCTAAGTCTATGTGGGTGTGCAGAACCTCAACAGAGTAAAAGTGAAAGTGAAAAAACCTCTGCTTGAAAACTGCACATTTATTAGGTTTTTATTTACAAAGGAGCCAGTGAAAGCAATGTCTATAACTCTCACTGAAACATAAATTTTGCAGCCCAAAACCCCTAAACGAACTACTGCAGGGGCAAATTACCAAACCCTGCAAGTTTCCCATATCTGTGGGAAAGGAAAGACCACAGACACACCTAACCCTATTATGTTAGTTATTTACAGTACCTTAGACACAAGCCTTGTTATTGTTGCAACCTTAGGGAAATTTGCACCCTGCTCAATAATCTGCTTGTATTCATATGAAGTGATGTGATAGGTTGAGTACCTCTCATCCGTCTGAATGATTCTCTCAATTACCTTATAGATTAGCATATACTGATTTTGCACCAGCGACTTATCCTTAGATACAAGAGAGCCAACAACCTCATTAAGTGAATATTTCTTTCGGTTGATTATGTCAACCATATCCTTAATTTTCTGGTCTGCCTCTGCTTCTGCATTATTGACTGTCTTAGTAAACCATCCCATACTACTACTCCTTATCTATATTCGTTTCTGTCCCTTAAAGCATTAAACAGGTCTTCATCATCAAACGAGAAATCTGTATCCATATAATGCTTTAAGAATATATCCCAATTTCGTGCAACATATTCGATGCCACGATTAAATTCAGAGAGTTTTTTCTGTGAAGTAACCTTTCGATTCTTTTCCAGTACCTTTGGTTTTGCCTCAATGGTTACAGATATTGACATCTCATCTTTATCCATTTTTACTCTTGGTGTGCCACTATGTGATACTCGTCTTTTTATGCCACCGTGGTCAGCCCAAATAACTATATTACCTAACCCAGCCTTTTGTGGATTAAGATTAGCCATACCAAAAATTGATTCTGACTCTTTAATGTACTTTGCCATTATATTGCTCCTTATTTGGCTTTGCCATCTTCATAATGCACTCTGGCAATTTCCCTGTCTTTTGCAGACATATCTCTGTCGGAGTGCGGTCTGTGATTTATGGTATCTCGTCTGGTGTACAAATCACTTGCTCGGCAACGATTACCTCTGCCATCCATCACTACCATACAATTGAATAAACTGTTTCCTCTGCTCATCAAATTTTCCCCCTATAAATTATTTAGATAATTCGTTCTCAAGTCGGCAAATCCAATTATATATTGCTTTACGCAACTTGATGCTCATCTTATGAGTTGCTCTGCGAAATCTTTTCCACTGTCTGCGTTCCCACAAAGCAATCTTATCTTCGTGAAGGAATCCATAGGCAAGCAATACTATTGCCACTAATTCCAAAAATGTTTTTACAAAAAATGTTGCTGTCAATTTAATAACCACCTTTCAATTTTGTGTAGCACTCGCTACTTGACAATAATGATTATATCACAAAATTTGCAAAATGAAACATTAAATTTGCACAATTTAACATTTTTGTAACTTTGCACAAATTGACAACTATTTAGTTGTGCATATTAGTCAAAATAATCCTCGATTTCACCTGTATAGTCAAGTAAAAGTTTCTTTGATGGCACTGTCCGTATCTCTTTATATGGCACTTGCCACTTATCTATCTTATCAATGTTGAGTGATTTTATATTACTTTGCCTCGCATTTTCAAGGTCTTGAATATTTAGAATAAATGCTCTTTGTGAACTGGCGAACAAAACTATTACTAAACCATACACACCATCAATTTTTGACCTTGATAGTAAACTATCCCACTGGTAGTCAGTAATCATTGTAAAGTCGAAACGTTGTTTATAAGTTGCTTTTGATTCAATAAAATATAGATATGGTTTCTTAAAACAGAAGAAATCGCAGATATTTTTTGAACCGTAAAACCCAGTCAGTTGGTCTGGGATTCTTTCAAAGCAGTATCCATCTTGTGGTCGGTTCAGCCACGCTTTAATTTTAGCCTCTGCCTTCTTACCTAAATCATCTGTCACAATATCACCTACTCAACTACTTCCGTATGTTCAATAATGTAATCCTTTGTATTATTAATGGCTTTAACCAGCACCTCATTTGGAATTGTTATATCATAGACCTCACCAGACCTTGCCAAACCTGCCACAGTGCAATCAATAACCATTTCAAGCACATCAATAAGGTTTACATCATCAGGAACACTATCATTAAGGTGGTGCCTTTCTGTCAAGTGAATCTGCCACCAAGGAAGTGATTTGAATTTAGCCCCACTTTGACCAGCAACAAAGTCCTTATGAAATTCATCAATATAATCTATCTTTGTATAGTCGTGTGCATATGTTTGGTCAACAAGCTTCTTTGCCAACATCTTACCGACATTAGTTACATCGGATATGTGGCTTTCTGATTGCTGGTATAACTCCTCTTTTGTAACCATATGTTCTGCACTGCGAGTATCTGCACTTGGTGACCGCTTAATTTTAACCTTAGTTACTCGTTTGTTTACACAACAACCTATGATTCCAACAACTAAACAAATTGCCAATGCGATTAAAACATAAAATATATCAGGCATAAATAATCCTCCAGATTACCAAATTTCAACTATTGTGTATTTTTCAGGAACTTTTCGTTTTACCCAATATTCAGGGATAACCACCTTATAATATGCACCTTGCTTTTCTACTGTCACACACGACAAAGGAAACCATACAGTCTTGGTTGCCCAAACATCATCATCTCGCTTTATCCTCAATCCTATCGCCTTATCTGTAAATTGAATATTATCGTGAACTACTGTATATGATTTGTACATTTATAATTCCTCCACATAACACCAACTCTGAGGCGGTCTTTTTAATCCTGTGTAGCAGAAATCCCCATTAGTATCAAAAGTAAGTTTTGATTTATTAGTTATGAACTTACAGTCGTATCCTAAAACTTTTGGCTTGTCATAAATAATGAGATTAGAGATATGCCAATGATATGTTTCTTTACCTTGCGAATATCTTTCAAGTTCTTCGTCAGTTAAACAAGACCTTTCTTTAATATATTTAATGAAGTCACCTTTAAGTTTTAATAAATCACCGAAAGTGATGCAATCGCATATAAACTCACCTATGATTTTGCCACCGCCAACCACCAATTCTGAGTTTACAGTAAAATAATCCGAATAAGGTCGTTGTCGTTTTGGTAATGTACAATATATATAACACTTAAACGGTGTATCAATCTTTGGTCTTGTCTTTCTAACCTCTACTGTCTTTCTGCCTGTTATGATTTTCTCGCACCATTCGGGGCGAATACTTAATAATACTGCTTTACTCATTCTCTGTCTCGCTTTCCGCATAACACCAACTCTGTGGTGGGCGTGTAATTTTATCTGATAAATCATCTCTATTTATCCACAATTTTCCACGGATTCGCTTGTTAATTGTTTCTGTAGTAAAATGAAACTCATCTAACTCTTTTGGATTGTCATAAATTACAAGGTCGGAAATATGCCAACCATATACAGGTTTTTCGTCTGCATAATTAACATAATCAATAACATCCATTTGGGTTTCAGAAGCAGGCAGTATGTAATAAGTACCTTTCTCTGCTTTTGTTACTTTATCACAAATAAACTCACCTATGACTTTTCCGTTTAATATAATGCCTGTTCCAGTATATTCTTTTGAGCTTAAATCTACATTTGGACTGTAAAACAAACCAGATTTTCCCTGAGTACAATATATATAACATTTAAAAGGTGTTTTAATTTTAGGTCTTGTTTTACGAATTTCAATTGTTTTTTCGCCACTTACAATTTTCCCACACCACTCAGGGTGAATACTTATTAAAACTGATTTCATCATATCGTCACTCAAGTTAAATCCACCTTTCAATAAAATCTCTGTCCTGTGTAAATATTGGAATTTCTGTATCTACTATCCACTTATTTCTGACTGTGGATTTAGTGTTAGTGTTTTCCAAATTATCGGAATTAATTTCTACGGGTACCTTATAGCAAGCAGAACCTCTCTTAAATGATGTAGGGTAATCATTCCAATTAATACCTTTTTCACTAAACAGCATTTCTTGTATTTGATTACAGGTTTTCTTGTGGAGTTCTTTGTGACTGAATTGCGATTGACCAGCAGACTCAATGCTGTTTCTGGTAGCATCTTGCTGACGCCAAATTAAACAATTACACACCTCATCTTTAGGTAATGTAAATACACGAGAGTCAAACATAGCACCCCTATATGTTGCCTTATCCATAAGTTCACAATACTTGTAATCTTCATTCGAGGTATTCCAACTTTCAGAGCAATTTTCCCATAAATTTATTCTCAAATTTGACACAAGTTTTTTAAACACACGGTTAAATTCAAGTGTAGCTATACTTGCCGATATACTCACCATTTTTTGTATACTGTAACCAAACCAAGCATCAGTATCAATGGTAGCATAGTCCGTAAGCACCAAAGTAATCTCATCAGATTGTGTGTATCCAAACACACACCCCTGGATATTTTCACATAGGTATTTCATAGTTTCCTGCATAGTTTCCATCATAATTTTATCAAATGGTTTTTTCATTCCTCTTGTGAAAGTATGAAAAGCCTTGCCATCCAATCTAATAATTACTGGAAGTTTTTTAGTTAAACCTACTCTATATACATTCTCATATTCTTTCATTCTGTCACCAAGTGACACATTTCTACTCAAGTTAATTTCCCCCTTAAAAATACAAATTTAGTCAAATTTAACAATCAACCATCAGTCATACCGTCAGCCCAACCAGCAGAGTATCCTTCTAAATACCCATCTTGGAATCCATCTTCTCTGCCACTCCAATATCCCTCATTATAATTTGCTGTTGCAAATCCTTTAAGTATAGATTCAATGCTATTTTCTTCAGAATTGGAGTTCCAAGCATTAACTAACCTTGATACAACATCTGCAAGTTCTCTTTCATTCATAGATATAACCCCCAATTTAATTATTCTTGAATCAATGTAAAATTGTCAAGTGATATACTCTCATTTAGGTTAGGAAGTGTGCCGTGTTCCGCAAAGTAATTAAGGAGTTCTGCCAATGCCTTTGCTTGTTCTTGACTAAGATGCATTCTGCTCGCTATTAGTGCTTGCTTTGGGATTGGATATTCGCACCAACCTGTACCATCGAAATTAGTGGGGTCGAGTTGTACAGAAAACTCATAATTTTCAAGGTCTTTGTACATAATTGATACATCAGGTCTGTCAATTCCGAGCCAAATATGTGGCTCCCAAGCACTGCTTTCTTGTAGAGTACAATCTACCCCATAATCATCCTTAAAGTGTGTTAATTCAAATCCTCTATCTGTTTTCATATGACTGATACCTCCTCATATACAGTTTCTGTAAATCATCTATCCGTTTCTGCAATTCCTCAACTTGTTCAGACTGCATCTCAGCACCACAGTAGGAACAGAAATCTGCTGGAAAGTTTACTACATCCCCACGATGTTCATTCCCACAATTAGAACACTGAAGTATATGGTTCTTTTCAATCCAACGAGCACGGATTATAGGTTTAGCATCAACTGTAGGTGCATTATCAATATCATTCTTTGATACTCCAACAAAATGACCGTCAAACTGAATTTTTAACTCGTCTGCATCAATTAGTCTCATAGTCAAACTCCCTCAAAATAATTCACCTCACATTTCTGCCCCTTTATATACTCAGTGCAGTAATTACATACTTTCATCATTGTCTACCTCAGTGTCATTTGGTGCAGGTGTTTTCAGGTATCCTAAACTATCGTATATAATATTATCTAACTCATCCGTTTGAAAGAAAACTCCTCTGGATATATCTGGAGCACTCACTACGTGAGTAAATCTTGCCTGACATTTTGGACAATAAGGTGGGTCTATATGGACATTATGCCGCCAATGAAGTTTTCTATCACACTCATCATATTCCCAGTCTTTTGACTCACAAGCAATAGTATGTTTTAATATCTGCCCACATTCTGAACAGATAGGTGCAAATATAATTCTCGCCATTATTATTCCTCCTTGTCAGTAAGTTTATCCTCAACAGAGGGCTGCTTAACAAAGCCTACTGAAATAGCCGAGCCATCTTCTGATGCCTGTACTACACCTTCAGTTCCTTCTGGTAAATTTTTATCTAAACTTGCTTGAAGCATTTCCACCTGCATAGCCAAAGCTGGACACACATCATACTTATCTTTAGCATAGCGTGCTTTCATTTCTTCTGGTTTCTCAAGCAGTTCAATAAGTTCGCAAAACTCATCTATACATTTATTCCAGCCTTTGTTAAACTCACTTCTCTTCTCATCTAACATATCTTCATTAAGCCGTTCTGGGCGTAGTTCCCATAACAATTTGCTCTCAATTTTCATCAGTATCTACCTCCTCAATATTAAGTGACTTAAATCTTCCTTAACCACATTACTGAATGCACACAATCCGCCATTAAGTACATCTGCATCAGATGAAAATTCATCTGTCGTCATATACTCAATGACTTTAACTTGTTCCGCTGTTAGCACTTGGATATAATCATTACCCACTGTCATTATCAACCCTCATCTTTATGGCTGTTAGATTTGTGCCACTCTTTTAATGTGTCGTCAATATACTTATTCATCCTGTGCTTTGAAACTGCATTTATTATAGATAAAATTATTCCAACTAATATGAGAATTGCCCAAATTATACCTAAAATTTTCAATGCTATAATCATTTGACTCCTCCCAATCTATTGCTACTGCTTGACCACACTCCATACAGAATTTCATACCCAGTTGTACTTCGTGATGACAACAAGGACACTCGCCTATCAGCATCTTCTCATAGTTCGGTTCATTCTCCATACCTACATTTTCGTCATAAATCTCTAATGGGATAAGTGGTCTTTGTTTATTAAGTGCCTTTTCTGCATACCATATAGATTCTTCGTATTTTTTCTTTTCGGACTCGCTCAAACTGATTACCAGCGAGGCTAATGATGCCATAGCGTATTCAGTTGTTATCATCTATACTCCCCCCAATCAAGTTTTTTACCACAGACTACACAACGGGGCTGATTCACATCAAAAGCACTAATGAGAGTACAGCAATTCGGACAACGCAGTAATTCGTATGTCTGGTCTGGATTTATCTCTCTTATTGGCTTTTCTGCAATATCCAGTTGAAGTAACTTGATTGACTTTCTCAAAGCTTCATATAAAATCCCTGCACCTGACCTTGGGTCGTCTATATCGTGGTATTTTATGTGACATCTGATTGCCTGAATAAAATTCTCATTAGTTAGTTTCATCGGATACCTCCTGTAAGATTAGATACCTTGATTTGAAAAACAAGTTGATAGCATCCCACTCGCTCTGTGTAATTCCGTTACAATCGAATTTTTCCTGAAGGTTATAGTAGCACTGCCACAAATATCGGTCATTGTGCCAATCATTAAAAATGGCATCCTTACTTCCCATTATGCTAAATTTACCCCAAAAGGTACCTCTAAAATACTTTGAAAATTTGTTAAAATCTGCCCTATAACCTCGCTTTTCCATTTCGACAAATACAAGATTACCATACAGCATAAAATGTAATAGCGGGTAATCCATAATCTTATTCACAAGAATATGATTTGGGGTTCCTTTTTCTGTGATACTTTTAGCTATTGCACAACATTCTCGCCACTGCCCTAAAAGTTGCTGACGAGGCAATACTTCAATCAAGTCTTTGTGCCATAATCTCATAATGTTATCTCCTAATAGTTTATTTATCTAAAACCCACGAATACCGTTATTTGATAAGTGCTGCTTGAACCCCCTAACTGCCTCATTACATATATCTTTATTAAGACAACTATACTGTCCATCAGTAATACATATATCAAATTTTTGACAATCTTTTGGACAAAAACTATTTATATCTCGAACATAGTTTGGAATGGTTTTAACTTCATTTTTATTGTTCATTAGTATCCTTCCTTTTATACGGTTTTGTTATCCTCAAAATGCCTTCCCAAGCCATTTCGTCTGACTCAAAATAAGTTTCCCACATTCTATAGCAATCATCTAAATCTGCTGCTTTTGATTTGCAAAATTCTCTTAAAGGACAACTCGGACAATCTTCATTTGGTCGGAAATACGCTACAATAAATTTACTTGTTAACTGTTTTATAGTCTCAATTTCAAAGTTTTTCACAGTCAATTACTCCCAATCTTTAAGTTTATCGAATATTTTACGTTCTTTATTGGGTATAAACATAGTTTCACCCTCTGGGCGTTTTTCTACTTTTACAAAATATGTCTTGCCATAATACTCAATAACGCATTTATTGGGAGCAAATTCTGCATAACCAACCTCAAAACCCTTTACCTCATTGAGAACCTCAAAAAGTTTTTCAATAAGTTCTTTTGAATTTTCCACTGCAATTCACCCTCTTTCATATATTATAACAAAATTTTGGATAAAAAATTAAAGGGTGCCAGACTCATCTGACACCCCAAGGCTTAGTCCGAAGACATCTGCTGCAATTCGATGTATTTTAAAATTGCAAGGCGATAATTAGGTGTATATTGCATAACCCTATTTCCTTGTAATTACACCGTTACTTTAATTTGTAGTAATTTTAATGGCTATGGGAAGTACATAGTCATCTGATAATCCTTCCATAGTAAATGTTTGAGTGGCAAATGCAGTCCCTGTGCCTGGTGTAGCTACTGCAGTTGCTGATGTATCCCCAGTTTCTTCAACATAAGTCCAACTACAATTATCTAACACTGTACCTAAACCCTCAAGAGATAACGCATTGAATGTGTTATTATCCATTGTCATTTTACTGCACACTACATTTTCAGTAGATGTGGTAATCGTGCAAGCAGATACCATATAGGCTGTATATGTAACAGAATAACTCTGACCCTCGACTAAATTTAAAGAATTGTCAATGCTACCTGCAACCGTTAGATAACCACCAATACGAACTACATAATCATAATCCTGTGTAGTATAGTAAGTATAATTATCCATAAGAGGAAATTCTGATGGTGTAAGAACGAATTGTGCAGGCTGACCTTCCCAGTCAGCACTACAAGTCCATCCAGTATTATCAATAGTTGCATCTAAATCAATCTCAGAGTTGTGTAAAAATAATTGAGGTTTATCATTAAGATTCAATACTTGTGCAGTGATTGGGACAGCAGTTTCACCTGCTGTTATATTACCTGAATAGAAATCTCCCACACTAAGTGTGACAGGATTAGCTAAAGTGCCTTCGAGACGATTTGTTTCTGTGTTTAGCGTGCCATCAGCCACATTGAATGTTATCTCAGTTACTGGCTGGGGGGGGGTAGGCAATTTAGAATAAATATCCGCAAGGATTTCATCAATGCTTGCCATATTCTCGTTAAGTACAGATACCTCAACATTATCTGTACCATCAGGTTTCTTAAATTTGAAATTCGTGGTCTCTTGCATAATTAAATACCCTTTCTAAATATCTTTAATTTGCTGTAATGCATTTCCTAATATTATTAAAGGTTAGTTCTTACTATACAAATAATATAAGAACTAACCTTATCTACATTATATTTGTGTACTGTACTACTGTTCAGTACAGTTTAATTACAGCCTTTGAATAAATCCATCCTCGCAAAAGCCACCATCAGCATCAATGCGAATATCTCTGCCGAATTTGTCATAATCAAAATATGTTGAAACACTGTCGCCTAAAAACTCTGATGGGTTTTCTGTGATTTCATCAATAAGCCCGTCAAGGTAACTTTCAAACTCCCTTTGGAAATCATCCTCATCATAATCTTCACCATTTTCGGACTCATAGTCCTCACGGTAATAAGATTCCTCATCAAGCCTTAAATCTCTGCGTAACATATCTTCATCTATATAGACTTCAGGATTACCAGTGGCATCTTCAATGCTACCAATACCATCAATAACCTCATAGGCGAGGTCTTCATCAGTAAAGCAACCATCATAGAATATATAGTCATCTGCATCAAAATCTGCAATATCAACACCAAATACCTCATTAGCTGCCTTAAAGACTTTCATATCATACTCATCAAGTTCATCAATCTCATCGCACTGCTCATTGAGTTCATAGATATTGACATACTCACCAGGGTATTCCATATACTCAGATTCCCAATCGTGCAGAGCGTATTCTTCATAGGTATCATCAAGTTTGACAACATCTTTTAGGAACTTATCAATTTCCTCATCTGTGGTCGGTAAATCAACCCAGCCACCTACAAGTTCGCCCTCATTATATTTGCCAAGATTGGCTATATATGCTCTTGCTATTGACATATTAATTCAGCCTCCGTACTCAATCAACTATATGTGACTGCTCAAACCAAATAGCCTGAGCAGTCCCTACATATATTATAACAAAAACTCACAAAATTATTTAACCCTAATTTTCTGACCTACATAAATCTTGTTTATGTCCTTAATGGTCGGGTTAAGTTTCTTTAAGGTTGCAAGAGTAGTCTTATTAGCCTTTGCAATACTTGTCATTGTATCGCCCTTTTTGACCGTTACATACTTCTTAGTCGTCTTGGCTTTTTCGGCTTTCTCCTTGGCTTTGAGAATCTTATTGACCTCTGCTTGCACCTTATCGTAGTCATAACCCGCTTTCTTGAGTTTTGACTTACGAACAGCACCTGAACCCCACTTGCCAGCAATTACCTCATTGGCAATCTCAGTAATAGACTTTTTAGGTGTCACTGGTTTGCTCTGCTGTGCTTTAAGCAGTTTGTTTACCTCTGCCTGTACTTTATCATAGTCATATCCAGCTGCCTCAAGTTTTGCTTTTCTGTTCGGTGAGTTACCCCACTTACCATCAATGACTTCCTGAGCAATAACCGAAATGCTCTTTTTGGTTTTTGGTTTCTTAATAAGTGTACCAAGCATCGCATAGTCGATATCCATATCAACATTACCTGAAATACCACTTACCTTACCTGTTGACGAATACTGCCAAGCATCAACTTTTTTGCAGTCTGGTTTTGTACTTGAATAAAAAGCTACCCAAGCAAACCAAGTATATGAAAGATTAAAGTTTTTAAGTTCCTTGTTAAGTGGTGACTTTGAGCAATAAACACCTGTATGATAACCAGCCTTATGTATAACATCACAAAATGCTTTGCACTTTTCTGGTGCCTTACCAGTGGAAAGAGCAGAACCCTCAATATCATAAAATACAGGCAACTCAAATGTTTTGCCCTTGAGTACCTTTAAGCAAGTGTTAGCTTCAATAGCTGCAGTTTCAGGGTCTCTTGCATAACTAAACCAATAACAGCCAATAGGAAGTCCAACTGCCTTTGCACCCTTGTAATATTCCTCAAACTTAGCATCTACTTGGTGTTCATATCTGCCATAGCCTGCTCTAAGAATGGCAAACTCAATGCCAGATGCCTTTACTTTTGCCCAATCAATGTTTCCTTGATAGCGGGAAACATCTATACCTTTATGCTGTGCCATTTATTTCCTCCTTAAATGGGATTATTCATCCTCATCATATTCAATACCCTTAAATGTAACATCAATGTCAAAATAGTTTTCACCAATAACTAAATCGCCATCAGGTAACTCAAAGTGGTCTGAATTATACCAAAATCCATCATCCCAGTAACCGTGGTAATCAGTTTTTGCAATGTAATCAAAATCTGCAAAAGCATAAGTATCCTCAGTTACTACAATTCCATTCTCAGACAGTGATTTCTTGGCTTCTTTAATAAAATCACCATACATTTCATCAAGCCAGTTAAATTCACTCTCATCTAAATCAGAATCATCTGAATAGCAAATTACAGAATCGAGCAGAAAATCATCCATATAAAAATATCCGCCCTCAATCATAATTGTGAACTTGCCCCTTAATTCTGCTGTTCCACTATACTTTGTACTTGACATTGTTTCACCTCATTAAAGTTGCTTTGTTTATGTCCTCAGTAAAGGGTTGGGAATTGTCTAATGCCCTTACCGAACCTTATCGTAGCATAAATTTGTTTATTTATTAAACGGAGGACAAGGTGAAAAGCACACAAACACCTATCAATAAAGGTTCATTTTCTTGCTACACTTCGACTTTAAGGGGGAGTAAGTCAAAGACCATAAATAAAAATTAATCAGCCTTTCGGCTCAATCTGTTCACCCTTTTTCTCAGCCTTAATGTCTCTCATAACAACATCAGCCTCAAGAGCTGCTTGTGTAAACGAGTTGTTCTTCCACCAAGCCCAAGCGGTCATTACAACAGTAATAACTGCTGTAATAGCACCATAAATTTCCTCATCCGAAAATGGGATGGGATTCTTACCTGCTGATGTAAGTACCTGATTGATAATAGCAACAATCAAGAGAATTGTTCTAATAATTGTTTCTTTTGTAGGTTTCATTATAATCTACCTCCGTCAGTATTTATATAATATTTTAACTGCCAATCAAACCCTATTGGGCTTAATCGGAAGTTGGTCTACTTCATTCATTATTCTTTCAGCAGCACCATTACCACCCATTTGTTTATATGGCTTGTAAAGATACTTTGACAGGTTTTCGTATTCATCCATAGTGACCCAGCCACGTTCAACATACTTTTCACCCAACTCAATTATCTTATCGTGACCAAGTCCTAAAATCATCTGTGATGTAGCACTCTTTTTATCTCGCCTGTTTTGGACAAACATCCAAAACCCTGACGAACCGACAAGCGTTATAATTATTGTTAAAAGCATTTGAACAAATGGATTCATAGTCTTACCTCTTTAATTGTATATTTGCGATATGCGGTATCTGTAGATAAATACCCTTTCTATAATTATATAAGGTTACTTTTGCAATTCACTAATTTGAATTGATAAAGTAACCTTATTCGTTATAATTTATATATGGTTTTTACAACAAAAACTGCCCACAGATTAAATTCTGCGAGCAGTTTTCGTGTTTGTTAGGAGAGTCTATGAAACAGTAAGTAATTTCAAATACCTTACTCAACTCTATATATAATATAGCACAGATTTTTGTATTTGTAAATAGTAAATTGAAAATTTTTATGTCATATCCAAAAATGCTGGGTCGCTTTGCCAACCCTTTATGACTGGTTTAATTCCATTAAACCTACCCGCATATGGATGTTGCTTTATCCAATCAGAGTTAAATTTAGTCTCGCACTCATAGACATAGTTGAAAAAATCTGCCAGTATGGGTAATTCGCAATCTTCTATACCAGCACTGCAAAGGTCATCATAGTATGGATTAGTTCTTTTAGATGTGTCAAACTTATCTTGGACAGCAATATTGATACCACGCCAAAGAGTGCGAGTGTTTCTCATCACTTTTGAAACGGCTACTCGCACTTCTTGTGTTGGGTGGCTCTGTATATATTCATTTGCATATACAGTAATTCTCAACATAGCAAATTATTTCTTCCTGTCCTTTGCAAGTGTCTTATCGCCAGTGAGTTTAGCGGTCTGATACTTGTCTCGGATATATTTCCAAAAGTAGTGTCCCTTTGAACTTGTTGAAGCCATCTTTCTGGCTATCTGCAACGGAACATCATAGTATGCATAAATATCACCTGGCATACCATTCTTTAAGAACTGAATATAAAGTGTGCCTTTTGTATCACCCATATTCTTGACATCAAAATAATATCCAAATACATTGGATGACTGCACTGGAATTATATAATCAGATATATCACCAGTACCGCTTGAAGCTGCCATAATTGATTTTTCATTTACATATTTAACCATTGTTTAGTGTCCCCCACAAATTACATTAATATGGTCTGTGTTCTGGATGTTCTTCATAAAACTCAATAGCATTATCTATATCGAATTTTGCCTCATTAAGAGTTTTGGCTGATGTGCTACAGTTTCCATTTGGGTCAATTTCAAGCCACGCTCGTTCCCAAGACTTCTCGGCATCATTAAATTGTATTATCCAGCCACGATACTCATACTTACCTTCACCAATTCGATGTGCCTGTGACTTAATCTCATATCGTTTCCGTTCAGTAGAATTTATATATTTAACCATAAGGAATTATTCCTCAGTAACTTCAGGATGCTTTTCTGCATACTCATCTGTATAGAAATCACCTGACGAAAAGTTCTGATTTATACCCTCAAATCCAAGTAAGGAATAAACATAGAGATTTATTTGTGCATCTTGAATTGTATCATAATCAAGACCAGTTATCTCGTGGATTCTTTCATCAATTTCGTTGAAATCCATTATTCCAGATTTCTCGATTTCTTTTGCAATTATTTCAGCACATTCGTATGCAACTTCGGGAACTTCGTTGTAATACTCAATCTCGTGTCCGTTTACCACTTCTGTGTGATACTCATTGCTTGCTTTTACATATTTGCCAGAAGTATCCGTGCTTGCCTCAATGTCATAGAATTTCTTAAACTGCTTAATATGTCTGCTGGTGGTCTGTGAGTGAGGAGCATAATCAAGTTCCTCGAACACACCATCAACTATCCTCGCAACGGGTGTATTGTAACTATACAGTGTTGCTGTGTTACCATCCTCTACGATTTTCGCTTTACCATAGAAGGACTGTCTGCCTGTTCCCTCTGCGGGCAGGTCGAACATTCTTGATGCCTTTACATACTTTACCATAATGAATTACTCCTCATTTCCAAGAACAAACTCTACATCTTCATCTGAAATATGGTTATCGTAAACTATGTCATTATCACGACAAAGGTCTCTCAGGTACTCAATATCTTCTTCGTTCCATTGGTCTGGATAAAAACGATAATCATCAATGAGGTCTTCAAGTACGCCCTCGTGACCACTATATGGTGTAGTGTAGAAACTGTATAGTTCACCGTCTATTTCAACACACACCTGGTAATCATCATTAACAAGAAACACATCACCAGAGTAGCGATTATTCGCAAGTTTAGTTCCAGAATCATAATCAAAGTCAAAAGGATAGCCTTTCTTAGCAGCCTCAAGTAACTTTACAGCCAATTCAAGTTCCCTTGCTCCAAAATCACCAATATTTTCAGTATAATATTCGCTTTCCATAAGTATATTACTCCTTAATCTTTAATTTCATCGCTCTTTAAGAACACTTCCATATTGATATATTCTGCACCGTCAACATAAAAGTCTTCAGCCATATCGTCATACTCATAATTGATTAATTGTGCAACTACCTTTGCAAGTTCAGCATCGTCTGGGAGTTCCTCACCCTCAGGGAATACTGGGTCGCCAAAAGAATTGCACCAATCAACAAGAGCATACTTATTAAATAATGTAGCACCTGATTTGAGCCAGTCATTTATACCAAAATAAATATCCTCAACAGTGCCCTCATAAATCTTTTCCTGATTTATGTATGCCACAACTTCGTCACTCTCAACAGACTCAGATGCCATAATTGAGTGATTTTTGTTATAGTGTGTTCCATAAAATTCGTATCTTTTACTCATTGTGCTTATTTCCCCCTATAAATAAATTAGTTCCAGTCCTTACGAACTATTTGATATAAGTTGCCATCCTCATCAACCTCGATTTCATCAAAGGGTGAAACATCATAATAGGCATTAAGGAACTCCTCTACGAGAAAATCGTCATCATAACACTCGTCATAAAAGGACTCTAAATATGATGTAAGATGAGCAACAATACTGTCAATGCCATCATTTAATTCAGTTTCAAGGGATTCAAGATTTGGGCTTTCCTCAAGATAAGCATCTTCATACTGAGAATAAATGTCTTTCAGTTTCTTCAATAACTCTACTTCCTCATCGGAAAACAATGCCATATCTTTAGACATTGTTAAGCAAGCATCTATAAAATCGCCTTCCTCAAGAACATTTATCCAACTACCACTGTAGTCTATCTCATAGTTAATGCTGTTTCTGGGAAAATACCTAAGATACTCATCTATCATATCACCAGCAGTATCCCAACAATAATCACGAATTTTATCCTTCAGTTTGTGACTTTTACGAATAATCTGTTCTACCTGCTCATCAGGCATATCTTTAAGTAACATTTGTAATCACCTCAAATTAAAAACTTTCTACCATATCAATAACGCTCATAGTAATATCATAGACATCATCAATCTGATAGTCCTCTGCGTGTTCAACGGTTAATCCTTATCTATTCATTATATCGTCAAATGAATCATAACCGAGCCACTCAGCTATAAGGTCTCTCTCAAACCAGAAAAAATCATTAAGTTCTGTTTCATCTATTGCTACTGGTTCACCATCTGCACCAAGTTCAAGTGAACTTTCATATATGTCTAATACCTTCTGACACTCATCTTCTGTTAATTCCTCGATAGTGTCTAATGCACCAGACCATAAAATGTCAGGCAAATCGTTTGCATTAATCTCTTTATATATTTTCATAATTGCTCACCTCAAATTACCAAAGTTCAGCACTTACAGGAGTAAGCCAGCTGATGCCTACCTAAGCATTTATAGTATTGGTGTCCTTTGCACATTCCTCAACTGTGCTGATATAGTCACCATCACACTACTCTTCGCCTTAAAATTCCTCGTTAGCAAACTCCCCATAATCTAAAACACTAAAGTCAAGATTATCTAATGCATTAATAAAATTCTCCGACCAACTATAAGCATATTCGGGTTTGTAGTCATTAAACAAGTCATCTATTGCATCTTCAACCGTGTCGAAGTCCTCAACGGCATTAAGAAGGTCCACAACAGTTAAATCCATATACTTGTTCAAGTGATACTGACCCCTATTCTCTGCAACATCAATAGCATCCCTTGAAAAATAAAACCCATCTATATATTCAAGATTATCTCTGACTGTTACAAGTTCCTTCAGGTCTGCAAAGTTCTTTCTTGTTTGGTCAGATATGTCTGAGATTGCCCTCTGCTGATAATCATTTCGTAACTCTGCATAATAACTATCCCAATCAAAATCGGGGTCTGACATATTTGCAGATTTAATATATTTAACCATACTTTGATACCTCTTTAAACTCTTAATCTATAAATAATCCTTGAAGCATATAAGCATAAGAATCAAAACCCTGCTCGGCTGCCCTGCTTTCAACATCAATGCCGAAATGTCTATCAAGAACACCCATAGCATAATAAACAATGTCATCATACTCAGCATCGGAAATAGACTCTACCCCATAGAGAGTATCAAGTATGCCCTTTATTACAGAAGGATTTTCTGCCTTGTCTATAATATCATAGTAATAATTCATAGTGAACGCTCCTAATTAAATTATTGTACCACAGCAACTATATGTCCGTCTGGGAACTCAATTACATCTTCGTTATAGGAAAATCTATTTGCCATAGCCTTACCAAAATTAGCAAAGTCAATGGACTCTTCCACAGCTTCTTTAATGTAATTATCTGGGGCATCTATGCTAATGCCATAGTCAAAAAATAATTGGGTGCCATATTCTTCATAACTTTCATATGAATAATATCTGCCATCTTCAATTATATCTAATGCACTATCCTCGTCATAACCATATCTATCTGTAAGTTCTCTGTACAGTTCTCTCTCTTTGGCTGTCATAACTACTCACCTCAAAAAATAATTGTTCTAAATTCATATAAGGTTAGTTTTTAATTAACTTTATTGCCAACTACCGTCAACCTTAACTCGCAACACTACACTTTTTCCATCCTGCTTTACCCAGTCAGTTGACAGGACTGCAAGATTTTCTATTCGTTTATCTATTGTAACATCCTTTCGGTCTTTTACTGTACCGTCAAGGAACTCAATTTGTTCCCACCACCAAATGTCTGATAATGTCTTGCTTTTCATAATAATAAACTCCTACACCACTGTATCAAATGATTCTTTTTTCTGCTGGTAATTCTTCTCTGAAATTTGTCTGCCTGCTACACCATAAACATCAATAGACTCAGTAATATTTTCCTCGCCCTCACTGTACAAAGTGAATTTTCTGTTTCCTATTCTCGTAAAGTATTCGGTAACATTCTGTACAGTAATGTTGTCAAATTCCATATCAACCTTACCAGACTTGTCAAAATACTTTCCGTCTATTCTTATGATATTCTGCTTACTTCTCGTAGTGCGAGGTTTGTCTGCAACTGGGAATGTAACCAGCACAGCATCCTGCTCGTACTTTTTGCAAAGCATTACAGCAATCTCAACAAACTTCTCTGGTGTGTATTTATTGTTTATTACGCAGTACGAATACTCATTTACATCAACCTCATCTGCACTGCCTTTGTTTTCAGTATACCCACCAATAACCTTGATAAAGGATAAGTCCCAATGATTCAAGTCGCTTATGAGTTGTTTATTTCGCCTTATATTTTCTTTGCGACTATAACTGCTTCTAAATGCAGTGATAAACATACACTCAGTTTCTTTCATATGTGTCATCACCCTATTAAATGATGATGCCTTTACGTATTTAACCATAATCTTACTCCTAAATTAATTACATCTCAACTGTTAGATTACCTTTAGATTACCTACACTGTCCACAAAAAATACAAGAGAATCCATTATGTCCTTAAACGAGTTTTTAATTTCTTGTTCCGACAGCTTTAGGTAATTCTCATCCAAAGCGGTCTTATAAATATCCTCAACATTTATCTTAGCATTGTCAATAGCACACTGCAACTTGTCTAAAAATGCCCTTTGCAGTATAAGTTTTCTGAATTGGTTGTCAGCAGGTAATTTAAACTTATCAAGAAAACAGTACAAAATCGACTTTTCTCTTAATGCCATTCTAAAATCCTGTCCACACTTGTGACTTTCAGCCATTACCAGATACTTTGCTGGAACATCCTCAATCACTGCCCAAAAGTCAGAATCGCCCGAACATAATATGATTGAATCCACGCCATCTTGATATACAGATTTAGATATGCCAGCCACAAGTTTATGGTCAACCAGTGATTTGTCCTCTTTCAACCGATTGACTGGTATTGCCACAGTCGGTATACCACAAGAAAAGAACTTAAACATAGTCCAAGCCTTAGACGAAAACTGGTCATCATAATAAATGATTATCTTATTTATTTTAGATAACTCCTCATCTGTAAGGCTCTCCAGTGCTGCCGACAATTTATATGGGTCAGTGTTTTCACCGTCAACAAATATCTGAATTATATTACCATCGGCAATAAAGTCATTTATGCCATCTTTAATTGTATCAGAAATATCCGTAACCTTGTTTTGCTCTGTAAATCTGTCGTCATTGTTGTAATACAAAACCCAAAGGAGTTTACTGTCTGAAAGAACTATGTTGCCTCTATCCCAAGGTGATTTCCAGTTAAAGTATTTTTGATATGGGTAGTAGTTCCTATTAGCCGCAAACTTTTTAGACTCATACACAATGTCAGTTGAAATCACAAATGCACTCTTTATGTAGTCAAAGTTTACCCATTCAGGAAACAGCGATTTTGTGTCATCGATTCTTTTTTTGATTTCCGCATTAATGTTTGATAAATATTCGTTTAAGTCGCTTCTGCCCGTTACAATGTTGAGTCCAAATTCTTCAAGTTTTTTGAAATCATCTTCAAGTATTTCCAGTTTATATATCGGACAGTAGTCTTTTGCATACATAATATTTGTTCTTTCGCTAATATATGCAAAGTTTAGCATTATTGTACTTCGTATTCTATTGAGGTGCCTAATTACTATGGCAGATTGGTTTTGCACCAGTTTAGCATATAGACTATCAAAATCACCACAACCTTCCATATTCTGCCGTAAGTGAACAATATCAACCCCAATCATAAACCCGAAGGTTGTTGAAATCTCTCTTGAAAATCCCTTTGGTAAGTTTTTGCTCCTAATTTGCTCATTTTCTGCAAAATCGGATTCATTTTTAATAATCTCATCCCATTCTTGCAAATCAGAAAATTTTGACATACTAATTTCCTCCTACTTTATGGTTTTTATTTAATTTTTATAATTTAGGGTACCATACCCACAACACAACTAATAAAATACTGACTATCATCATATGTTGCAACTAAATAATATGAGATAGTCCAATATTACATAAATACCCCTTTCATATATTATAACAAAATTCGCCCCAAAAATATAATTTGGGGCAGATATTTAAATTGTATTTATTTAACTTTACCGAGTTTTTTCAACTTGTTATATATTCTATCTATAACATAGTTAAGATTATCCTCCGAAGCCTCTGGTGTAAATCTCTTTGGCTGTAAAATAATCGAAACTATCAGATTCCTTGTTCCTGTGTAAAACACATTTACCCTAACCTTATCCGCATAGGTGGTAACATTTATTTTAATATCTATTTGTGGTTCTGTTTCTGTAACCATATAAATATCAAAAATGTTGCCGACGGATTTATCATACTTATATGCAGTATCTAAATGGTTGTAGGCATAGTTTGAAAAGGTATTCGCATACTGATTTGCAGTGGTCGGCTTAAATGCCGATTCGATAATCTGCTTATTTGCAAACAGATACTCATCTACACCTTCAAAGTTAGGGTACTGACCAATTTCCTGAATAATAGAAACACCGTCATCTTTACTTACAACATTGTAATGAGATACCTTTGTAAGCCGTGTGCCATCTATGCAATCAATATCATAATATTGGTTATGGTCATATACTCTTGATATTTTACCAAACTTGTCTACATCCACGGTACCATTAAAATAAAATGCTTCATCACCATACTTTAATGATGTGTCTGCCTTGATTATTTTCATCAAAAATCACCACAATTATATAAGGATATTTAATTCATATTCAGGGTAGTCCTCATCGCACCACTCACAAGTGCCACACATCTCTACCCAACCACCATCAGGGTCTTCACACTCGAATAGTCTATCTTCAGGAATATCCTTTGTAGTTGTTTGGTGTCCCTCGTGGCTCTCAATGGCAGCAAGGCAACGGTCACAAACCATTAAAGGTTCATCATCAAGATTTGATGAAGCCTTAATACCAGCTTTATTTGGATTATCACAAGGGAATACCTCATAATCCAACTCCTCACGGTGGTCAAGCGGTCTGCTTAATTTTACATAAGTAGTATAAGCATCTGGCTCCACCGCATCAAGTACACTAACATCTCTTGGAAGTGTCCCTGGACCAAGACCGTGCTTAGCTGTGTACCAAAATTCCAGTTTGTCATCCCAAGGCTTATCATTTGATTTTATGTATTTAACCACAATCGCACTCTCCTCAATTAAGAATTATGAATCAAATTATGTGTTTCAGAAAACTGTGCATAGTCATACAGAATATCAACAGATTCCATAAGTACCGCAATTTCGTCTTCCATAAGAAATCCCTCATCAGTATCCAGTCGGTCTAAAAATACTGATAATTCATCTGCGATGCGTTCAGCATCATTCGCCATAACATATTTAGCCATCTTGTAATGCTCCTTATATAAATTGTCTAACCCAAAGTCAAGCAGACAAAATCCCTAACAATTCTCTAAGTTTATCCTTTTCAGCAGTCGTAAGGTTCTTATCACTGCTATATTTACGATTGAGTTCACGGATTTCTGCCTTGGATACAGTCTCACCCTGCTCTGCAAGGAATACTGCGGCATCAAGTTCATTATTTCTAACTGCACCCATAATGAGAGAGTGGTCTGTACCGAATTTCGGGTACTTTATACCAACCTCACCACCATTGGAATAATACTGCTCTAGTTTCCTTACATTACCGTTACAAGCATATGCCCAAAGTGATAACAAATCGGTCTCACCATCAGCAAGAATTTCATATGCTTCATCAACCTTGGCATCAATATCCCAAGCCTTTAAGTATGCCCTACCTTGCTTAATGGCATCAATATCATCCACTGCCATACAAGTAGTGTCACTGCCATCTGTAAAGTAAACTCTAAACTTTTTCTTACTTTCAGCTGCCCTTATGTATTTAACCATATTCAGTATCTCCCTACTTTATATTTCAACCCAAACATTGAGGTCATCACAGTCATCATAAAATCGGTTTAATAGCCAGTCAATATTATCAACAACATCATCATAGGTCATATCATACTCAGAGTAGTTTTCTATATCGTCAAAGACCGAATCAATGTCAGACCTAATATCCTCCATTTCATACTCATCGTAACAATCTGGAAACAACGCAAACAGTTCGGAATATGCTTTTTGTAATATTTCAAGTATCTTGTAGGCATCTTCACTGTAAATAGCATCTCTGAGTGCTTTGCCTGATTTTAATGTATATTCCCAATGACCACCTTTAATATATCTAATCACGATAAATCACCCCAGTTTATATTGCAGAATCTAACTCTTCACAATAATGAAAATTGCTGTCCACTATGTGAAATGCACCAGTGTGGTCACTTGGTTTACCACCAAACAATCTCACACACTCATCCACTTCTCTCTGTGCTCGCTCGATAGCCTCTAATTTAGTGTATCCCTCAGCAGGCTGTGCCCTTAATGGAATTAAATTATGGTCAGTTACATAGTATCTTAAATTTGATTTAGATGATTTTACATATTTAACCATAACCTTACCTCAATTTTCTTAAATCTGCTTCCATATCACCAACATACTGATTAGTGTCTATACAATAATTGAGTATATCTTTGAATACTTCAATACGCTCTTTGCCCTCAAGGTCTTTAACAAGTCGTTCCTCTTGCCAATCTGCATATGTCCAGTCATCACTGACATCAGCATTGGCGAGAGGGTCTTCATTCAAAATTCTTACATCAAAATTAGCATCATCTGCTATAAACCAATTTCCAGCATATGCAGATGTATTTGACATTTTACCAGTAAATAAAAATATACCGCCACCTGTATAGTCAGCTTGAGCATACTCAATACTGCTATTATTTGACTTTGTAGATTTAATATATTTAACCATTAGTTACTCATCCTCCTGATTTTATATAGCCAACAAATAATGTCCGTTTGGCAGCTGTATAATTTCGCCTCTACCAAGCATTTTAGTAAAATCGTCTGCAGCCATATACTTAAACTCATCTAAGTATGAAGATTCCAAATAATCTATTACAAGATTCTTATTGCTAAATTCTTTATATCTTATGCTACCTGTACCTGGAATTAAATTGTCATCTATATCCAAATCATAGTCAAGGCGTACATTATTATCCTTAAACCACTCTTGTGCATCTTTAGAGTAGCCTTTAACAAGTCTATCCCATAATGAACTATCATATGCATTGTACGGGTCTCTCTCAGCCTTTACATACTTAACCATAGTAAATATACCTCGCTTAAATCAACCCAATTACTCTTTTAGCAGCCCTTTGTGCAGACTGCTTATTATAATAGTATTTGGGCATATTGTACATTTCCATAATCTCTTTCCACATATCATCACCGATAGTATGATACATTACATAGTAGCGTTCTTGATTATCACCGTATTTTTGAATACCTACTTTGGATTCTTGATTACCATTCTTATATACTGTCGGCAAAGAATCATACAAATAATGGTCGGCTTTTACATATTTAACCATTGAACTGAATCTCCTTACAGTAAATCAGACAATCTTTCCCAATTATCTATACAGTAATTATAGAATACAGTATCTATTTTAGTAAACTCCATATTCTTCAATTCATCCATTAAACTGAATCCAATTGGGAATATTGTATTGGTATGCCCATTTTCGTCAATAATAGTCTCGTCACCTTGGTAATCTGACTCAACAATATATTTATAATCACGCCTATTGTCATCAGGGTATTCTAACACAATGTAATACTTACCTTCGTACTCCCAGTGATAATCACCATAGTCATCACCAAAGTCAAATGTCGGACAAAAATAAACATCAATTTCGCCTAAATCCGCAACTTTACCTTTACAGTAATTAATAAAGCGTTGCTTATCTGGTAATGAGCGGTCAAAACTTGATTTAATGTATTTTACCATTTATTTTCCCTCCATAGCAAACGCTGGACCAGAATAATTAAATACAAAGTATAACCAGCTGCCCATATCTTCGATGTCATCACCTGAATATCTAAATCCAAATTTATGGACTATGTTCATAACCTCTAAAATTATATAATTTTGTGGGTCTCCGCTTACATACTCCTGTACCGAATAATTATATTTAACTAAAATAATGAGCTGATTTAATTCATTATAGTAATCAATATCAAAATCCACATCTTCAACATACTGAATTTTACATATTTCATCAGATATGTTTGTCAGCATATCATAAATTCCCATCTGATACGCCATAGCATCGGTGTTCGGATTGCTCTGCCAATAGTATTTACCATCAGCTGATGCTTTTACATATTTAACCATAATTCAGAATCTCCTCTATAATACTTGAAAAATACCTTACAAACTCACCAACAAATGCTGGTTCATACTTATATAAATCATCTGGGTGGTGAATCCTGCGGTAGTCAATTTGCTGTGCATATGCTACTCCATACTCACTGTCCATAGATATTTCGATTACAAGAGTATCCTTATCACCGTCTGCTTCAATATAGACATCATCAACACCGAAAGTATGCTCTGGCATTTGCTCGGAAATAGTGTCGCATACACTCCAAGCAAATTCACCAATCTCTTCCTTTGTAAAGTACATTTGAGGGTCTATATCAAATGCACCGCCATAGTTTCTTGCCATAGATTACCACTCCTCAGCTTTTGTTCGGCTTAATGTCATCATACTTCTCTGCCAGAGCATTTAATCTCTCACTGTGATTTTTCTCGTCTGATATAATTTCGTTTATTGTGTCAACCAATTCTTGGTCGGTATCCCCAACAATGCTTAAAAGAGCGTGGTAGCCCTCTATGGCATCCTGCTCGTTCTTATTGTTTTTAGAAATCAATGCTGCAATTCGCATTTTTCTCTCATATTCATTGTCTGGTAAAACTGCTCTCATTCGGATTGGCATAATGTACAGTCTCCTCATCAATATTATATAGATTATTTTAGCAAGAATTGACAGTTGTACAGACACTGAACTCAGTATCTGTACGGTTGTCAATCCCTGTTTGAAAATGTTGTGAATGAATAAAGAACAAAAATCAATGCTATTAGAATCGAAATCGCCCTCTATAATATATAAGGTTAGATTTAAGTGCTTTAAGAATTAGTCAATTAGTTCTGTAACCACATTACCGTCTGAGTCTGCATTCCATTTAACTATATACCCGCTATGATTACGCTCAATATTGTGCTTGATTGCATTTACAGCTAACTGTGCAAAACTGTATGGTTCAGGCAAATCTCTAATATCACTGATGGGGTAAACTAAAGGATACTGAGTTTCCCAAATAACAAAAGTATTATCTTTGTCCATTACAGATACCATAAGGCAATTCTGTGTATGGTATGCGGTCTCTAAATAAGACTTAACAGACACCTCATACACTAAACCAGACTTATCCAACAATGCTTCTATATTGTTCTTAATCTGATGACTAAATAACTGAAACACACCTTTAAGATTATTTTCCACACGCTTCAAATTAAGTTCCAGTTCATCGGCATCGCTTTTGCTGAAACTGAATCCGTTTTCCTCAATGTCATCTTCAACCCGATTCCAAAACACATCCTGACCAATCAGTTTACTAACTACATCACCAACATCAATGCACCTTATCTTGCCATTGTAATCTGCCTGCCAAACTTTGCAGTAAGGAACATACTTATATTCAATTAGTCCTACAATGCGAGATGTCGTAAAATCCGCCATAGAATTTACAAGTGTACCAAAAATATCAGTGTGTCCGTCAAGAGGATAATCCCAACTAGTGATATACTCACCATCTATCCCAAAAAATGCAAAAATTCTTGCACTTTTAGCAGTATCGCCCTCAATATAAATACCATTAAGGGTAACATTACCAATATATCCACGGTCTGCTAAATTTTTGGTTGTCTGCTTGCATACAGCATCTCCAAATCTCTGTAATTCTTGCTTACTGATAATTTCTGTCATATTTAACATAATTATATCAATCCTTTCTCAACAATATCAATCTACATACTTATTAAAGAATGGCATATTGTAATTGTACTCATATGCTCTTTCTGCAATGCTACAAAATTAAATTTGTTACATACCTAAATTAGTTTCCATAGGGACTGGGTAAAGACCAATCCCAAGCCTGTGAACTTGTACTTGATGACAGTCTGAATGTATTTTTAACCCCGTCACCAGTAAAATACATATATTCTATCGGCAATACCCTGCCGACATCTGTCTCGCCCTGCTTTTCCTTAACCCAACGGTTAAGTACATCAATTACAACTTTTTTGGTTTTATCTACAACAGGCTTACCCTCACTGTACCCACAGAACTGATACGGCTGTGTGATTACCTTTGAAATTGAGTTGGGATAAACCGAACTATCAACTCGGTTAAGTATGCACCATACAACTGCGGCTTGCTGCAATTCGGACAAATTGCCAGCCTCGCCATAAGTTACTTTGCAAAGCATTGTTATATCGTTATCAGTATAATACTCACTATCTGTTGAGCTTGTGTCAACAACCTCTTTATCTGTATCAGACTTTTCAGTTGTAGTGGTTTCTGCCTCTGTAACCTTTTCCTCTTTGGAAACAGTTGTGGTTTCTTCGGCAGTTGTCGAGGATTCCTCGTTATCTGCGTTTTGTACCATATTTTCCGATTCAACCTTTTGTGTAATATCAGGTATCTCTGTAGTGATAGTTTCAGTTTCCGTAGTGGTTTCTACTACTTGCTTACTACCAAGTTCTACAAGTGCCTGTGCATTATCTATAGACAACTGCGTAATACAAGCCAGTAAAAACAAAACAAGCACTGCATTAAATATTCTTAACCCTATTGGATATTTCATTGTTTGTCTCCCCCTTAAAACAAATGTCCATCTACTGCTGTGTCAGTTGATTTTGCAGTCTTTTTAGATACTTTCTTTATTGAGTTGCTCTTTGCCATTTCAAGTGCCTTAGACTTTGCAATAACCTTACCATCAAGTTTGAACTTGAATCCTGCATTAGCCATAGACTGTATTTCATCCTTTGTAGGTAAGCAAGACTCTTCGTGCATTGCAATTCTGTGATTGCCATCGGGTCCGATAACCTCAAATTTCATCCTAATTACCTTGCCTTTCTGCTTATTAGATAAAACTCTGTTTCACCATTTTCATTCACTGTTGTAGCAATTTGATATCCAAGATTTCTCAACCTATTTATTTCTGACCTCAAATTCTTTATTCCGCAGACCTGCTTGGCAGTATCGTGAGTGATACTGCCGTGCGAGGTCAAGTAAATGATTAACTGTTGTTGTTTAGTGAGCATATGCATTAAGTACCGAAAGTACCTGATTGAAATACGGTGAGAATGTAACTGTCTGGAATCTGTTTTCGTCAGCATTCTTTGTATTCTTAACAGGCTTATGTGTAACATAGTCTGCATAAGCATTTATAATGCCCCAAGAGGTTTTGCGGAAATTAAGGTTATCCTCTGTGAGATATGCTTGTCTAAACAATGCCTTGTTACCCTCAACAGTTGCTTTCTGTCTGTCAGTCATACCATCTTTAATCGGGAATATCTGGTTGATGATTCTATCAACATCATTTGAGGTGAGCCAAGTATTTGCATATTTCTCTGCTTCCTCATTAAATCCCTTAACATAACTTGCTATGTCTGACCAAATCTCCTGAGCTGCCACAATTCTTTCAGGGGCAGTTCTGCTGTGTCTGATATTGATTTTTGACTGTGCATTCTTAAACGAAACATTAAACTGATTTACACAGACAATTCTCAATGGGGTGATTGCACCTACAATACCGCAAGAGCCATCAAATGAGTTCTGCATAATGAAGTGCAAATTGTACTCATCACCGAGAATGTTCACATCAGGCAACTGTCCGATAAGGTAATTCTTACCATTGTGGGTTTCACCTGCTTTGATTACCTTCAAGTCCTCAATATAGTCAACAACCCCAAATGCCTCAAGGTTTGAAACGGGCTGGTAATCTTTACCTACAACACCATAGTATCTGCCCTCTTCGTTAAAGGTTGCAACCTTGTCGGGAATGATAATTCCGCTGTCAGTTACAAGCGGTACCTTGCGAATAGTGTGGTTCATACCTGCCTCATTGAGAATGTTCTCAATACCCGTACTATTAATCTTTGTTCCGATGTTTTCAAATGTGCTTGTTCTTGAAAGCGTGTTTACCATAATTTAGTCCTCCTTAAAGACCTTTAATTTTTATTTTAAGTTTATTTACTTACCTTGAATTGATTTCTGGTAAAAATCGGTGCATCATTCACATCACCGAAAATTGCTATGTAATAATACTCTCCGTCAAAGTCTACTATTGTTCCCCAATCGCCATAGTGAAAGCTCTCACGGTCTATTATTTTTACTTCTTTTCCAATAAGATTTTGTGTCATAATCGTATGTCCTTTCTCCCTTTCAAGTGCGGGGATTAACTACCCCGCTCGGTTTATTTTATTGCATTATGGTCAATCAGGTCTTTTACTTCTTTTTTGGTTTTAGCAATACCTATTAATTCACCTGATTTATAAATATTGCATCGCCTATGATACAGGCTTGGGTGGTCGTGTGAACGTGTCATTTCAATTTCAAGAATAAATCCTTTGTAATTTTCTTTGCTTGCTATGTAACTATACATTTTATTTATTCCTTTCTGCCTTTCTTGGTTTGGTGGGTTTTTCGTTCCCTTGACACTATCTATTATATCACAAAAATCGAAAAATGAAACATTTATTTTACATAATCTAATATTTTCTACACTTTGCACAAATTATATCTCATTTTGTATATATTTTGCACAAATAAACCCAAAATCAGCAGACTCTGTGTTCATACATTATAACAAAATCTATCAAAAATTATTTTATATAATCCAAAAATGAGTAAAAAATAAGGGCGGTAGAATATCTACCGCCCTAAAATATTTATAAACGATTAGCCTTTGGTTACTGCTGTCGGATTAAGTTCTTTAACAGTTATCTTTAACATAGCACCATTACAACCACCAAAATCACTCACGGCAAAAACTTGCCAATCATTTTTATCTATTCTACTGGAACAATTCATCTTGGCTTGAATAGTAAAACTTGGAGGATTCTGAGCTTGTTCCCATTGTCTTGAACTGTAAACGGAATCATTGTACTCAGCCCATACAAATTCTTTAGAAATTCTAAATTTATGGTGGAAATGGCAGCCAATTAAATAATCAGCATTTAAGAACTGTAGGGTAGTTAAATCGCCATAAATATCAGATTCAACAGCAATTTTATACATATCTGGAGAATCTAAATTCATTATTGGAGAACAATCCGTCTTCACCTCATTACCATCATTAAATGTACTTAATGTCTGTAATCGACCCCTAAATGCACTCTCTCCGTATGGACCTATAGCACAGGTAAAAGACTTGCCGTGTTCAATACCTGTTCCTACCCACTCAACATCTATATCATAGCAACCATTACAGTCACCCACCTGGTTTTTTGTAAATGTACCTAAACTGAATACAGATTGATATGAACTGGTTTGAGCATATGTATTTCTAAATTTAACTGTATGTGTATCTGTGGTGCTGTTATAACGATTATCACAATCTACAAAGACACCATTATCTAAATAAAGGGTTTCCCCGTCTTCCATCGGCACTTCAATGCGATTACTATAGATGGTATAGTCATCCCACTTAATAGCGTAATTAGTATCAGAAATCTCTATTACATCTCCTGCTTTTGCAGCTGATTGCAGTATTAAATAGCCATCATTATCGCTACTTACTAATAACTCAAATGTGCCATTAATACTCATACTACTTAAGTCAACAACTTCTACCCACGCATCATTTTCTTTATGATATAGTTTGGGTTGAGTAACCCAGTAAGGATTATCAACAATATAAGTAAACTCTACTCCATCCTCAATATCCTTACGAATCTGCTCAATATTTAAAAACTTGTTGTCAAGTTTATGTACATTTGACCGAACTTGAGGTAAATCCTTTATAGTTACTGTAGCGAGTTCTGCGGATTGAACTGGTATTTCTGAAAATAGGACTGCACTGCCAGTTCCAGATACACCAGGAGGTGTAAGCCTATCTACAATTATTATATTTTCGTGTTCTTCACTCATTAGTGCAATTGCACCAGGAACTTCAAAATCTGCTGCAGTTACAGTAAATTCTATATTCTCCATATTGGGAATTGTAATTGCAACAGTATACTCTGTTCCGACTACAAGGTTTAAATTATCTGCATACCAAATAAATGCTACATCTCCCATATCCTGCACAGTTCTATCCATATCGCTATCTAATATAGTGTCAGGAGACTCTGTGGTTTCCTCGTAGAGAGGTCTGTTCTTTACATAACTGGCTTTTTGGGAATCATTCTCATTCCAGTCCGACTGGGTGGCTGACCCCCCCCACCTTGTGCAAGAGCTGTGTCAATAATATCTGCATTGTTGTTCAGTACAGAAATATCAACAGGGTCGGTTCCTTCGGGTTTCGCAAGATGATAATTTGTAGTATATTGCATATAATTTCCTCCTGAAATTATTTAATTTTCTGACTCATCGTCTGGTTTAACATAAATATATGGTTTTTCAACATCCTCTGTTTGAACAGAATATGCAAAGAATAAATCTGCCTCGTCAGATGTTAAAATATTTTCAAAAGTTACTTTGAATACTTGTAAAACATTGTAGTCTTTAAGGTCTGCTGTCGGAATTTTAATCCAAGTCGCATAGTTATCCCGATATGAACTATCAGTCAAATCAATCTCTGTCGGCATAACTCTGTAAATGCCAGTAAGTTTAAAATCCTCTGCATACTCAACTGGAATGTGCAACCAAAGGTAATTATTGACTTCAAGTTTGCTAAATGTCTTTGCACTCGCTAATGCCTTATCATATGACATAGCCTCAACATTAAATTTCGGTACATTCACAATAATCACCCCTTAAACCCCAGTTTGTTCCAAACCTGTTTACAGTGTATTCTTATTTTAGGACATAAACCGTCATCATTATATGGATAAACAAATGTAAGTTTATGCCGTTTTAACGATTTCTGAATAGATTTTCTAACATATTCCTTAACAATATCCTCTAAAACACCGTCAAGGTCTTCGTCAATAACGGTATCAACTCTCTCATAGAAAGCCACATAGTCCTTTATTGATTCAGGCTCTTTGCCCTCAACAATAAAAGACAACGATTCGGAAATGGTCGGAATATAATTATTGTCTGCTTGATGCTTTCTGACATCATTTGCAACAGCAATAATGGAAGCAAACCTATTTCCAGTTTTAAGGTTGTATTTTTCTAATGTCTGCTCGCCTTTTGTTACATCCATAATTCAAATCACACATCAATATATTTGTCAACAAACTCTTGTATGGTTTCGTCTATCTTATCTACGGGAACTTCATAAGATTGCTTTATAGCATTTGATTTACTTATATTATACTGTAAATCAACTATGGCAGGGGCATCAGGCTTATCAATCCAGTCATCATAGTTGATAATCTCAAAATTCTCTATATCAGAAATATTTGTAGCAATGTACTCAGTACCTACATTAGTCCTATCATATTCCTCAAGAGTACCGCTACTAATAAGACTATCTAAATCTTCAAACCCCTTTATGCACATTGTCTTTGTTATGGTGATGTAGAATGTCTTTTTTGTATCTGTGGTGCCAGCATAATAGATTGTCACAGTAGATTGTATTGGGAGTGCCTCGCCATCATCTGGGTCAGTTGTATTAGCATTTCTTGGAATCCAAATAAGTTTTATGTCGCTCTCTTTTGGTGCTTTACCCTTAAGTTCACGCAAATCCCAAGTCGGCTGACTTGCTTTTTTCAAAATGGATGATAACTTGCTATTAAAGTCAGGTGCTATTTCTTTAAATATATCATTAAGAGATGCAGACTTTGCCGAAATATACTTTACCATACTAAATCACCTTAATACACATAAGTATAAATTAAGCCAAAAGCAATACAAAACTGTTCACTTTTGGCTCAATTATTACTTATTGACTTTTCAAGAAAATTGGGTTAAATTATTTGCCCATTCTCTTAGCACGAGCCGCAGCGATTCTACGCTTACGAGCCATAGCCTCACGAGAAGCCTTAACTGCTGTAGAAGCCTTTACAGGTCTACGAGTAGCAGGTTTACGAGTATCAGCCTTCTTAGAAGCAGTAATCTTAACCTTACCCTTGAGAAGTTTAGCCGAAACAACAACATCATCGCCCTCTTCGGGAATTGCTGTATAAGTTTCATCACCAACAATAAAGTCAACAGACTCAGCACCGTCAGCGATTTCAGTTTCAACTACGATTTCCTCACCAGCGAGGTCAGAAGCAACCTGACCAACAAGTTCAGCCGCATCCTCAACTGTAAGAAGAAGGTCATTGGGTTCGAGTTCAAGCTCTTCCTCAACTACGGGAGCATCCTCGATTTCGACATCCTCAGCAGCCTTAACAGGTTTGGTTGAGGGTCTTCTCGAATAATTCTTTACAACTTTCATTAGAGAAATCTCCTTTTCCGTTTAATATTAGTTAATTAACTATTACTAACTTATTTTTCTTGGCATCTAATTCTGCCCTAATTGCATCAAGTTCTGCATTGCCCTCTGCCAGTAATGTATCACCATCAAGAGTTACATTTGACCCCTCAATAGTATACTTTGAACGGGTACGCCCTAATGCTATTTTCATATTAGCAGTAGCCATCCTTATCAAATAATCTTGCCAAGTATGGTCAAGTATTTCAGATACATCTTGGAAGTCTGGTGTATATCTTATTGTTACATACCCTGGTTGAGGGTCTCTGTGTGGACAGTAGATAACCTGATTCTGTTGGTCAAATTCCCATTGGAAGTCTGTGCCTAAAGTATTTCTAACTTGAGCCATAGCCATTTCAGTCATAATGGGGTTAATGTTTAGCGTTGCAGTGTTACCGATTTGACTGTAAACATTAACTGCCGCCGCCAACTGAAATACATTTCCGCTGTCAATAGAACTCATTGTAAGTCCTACTCTTGGATAGGCTGCCTGAACATTCAATACCTTTGTAGCAACTATACCAACATCTTTAAGTTTTATCTGTCGAGTATAGGGAACTGTCTTTTCAACAGGTGTCCTGATGTATCGTTTCAGTTCCCTAAATGCAATCTTAACAGCACTCTCTGGCTGTATGCCCTCGACATTATCATTCGCTGGGAAACCTAACATAAAGTTGACTTGTTCTACAATTTCTTGCATTGTCATTTAGTTAGACCTCCCTTGCGAAATGATTTAATGAATTTGGGAGGACTTATTAGCCCTCGCCGCCTTCTTCAGTAGCCTCTGCAACAGTATAACCTTTGCAGGATTCAATAGCTGCCTTGTAGTAAGCAACCGTCGGACCAGCAACACCAGTAACATCAAGTTCAAATGTACCAGCAGTTGCAGTTTCAGCTGCCTCTGACTTAGCAATAGCATCCTCATAAGCACCCTTCATAGCTGCTACGATGCCAGGATGAGCAGACTGAGCCTTGAAATTATCAAATGTATCATCCCAGTCAATACCAAGACCATAGTTATTGGTATCATAGGAAGATGCATCATAATCTGCACCATCAATGTAAGCATTCTGACCTACAAAAATTGCAGGAATAGTAATGCCATCAAAACCGTCTTTATAGACAATCGGATACTCTGAAGGAGTATAAGTAATTGTAAGCTTAGCCATTATTATTTACCTCCTATTTAATTAAAACGAACCAAGGATTCTACCACCGACAACAGTTGCGGGGTTGACTACCTTGAGAGCGTACATTGAAGCATAACCCTGCTGAACAGAAGCATTAGCAAGTGTAATGGGGTCTGTTGCAGTAAGAGGCATATACTCACCGAAGAGAGCCGAATTTCTACGAATGTCGTCTGACTTACAGCACATAACCCAAGTATTGACATCATAGTTCGGGTCTACATAAACCTCAAATGCATCAAGTTTACCAAGTTTGTACGGACCAACTGTTTCCTCAACAGGAGCAGCCTCGAAGTTGTAAACCATCGAGATAATCTGAGCAGCCGATGTACCACAAACGATACGGTTAGGTCTGCTAAGTCTTGTAGCCTGATATACAGAAGCAGAAGCCTGATTAAGCTTGAGTTTGAACATATTGAGATAGTCGCTCGGAACAACCGAAGACGAAAGGATAGGTGAAGCATCCCAATCAAATGCGGGGTTGATTGTAGCAGCATCTCTAAGAGCTGCAAAACCAGCCGAGTTGATTTCTGCTGTGATTTCACCAAAGGCAGCTTCCTTAGCAATTTCAGAAAGGTTAGCACCGTACTCCTGCTGTGTTGCAAAAGCAGCATAGATAGAAGTATAGCAAGCAAGCTGATGAGCCTCTGCTTCGAGAAGGATATCATCAAGAGCAAGGTAGCCCTTACCCATACGAGCACCGTTGTTGTAACCAATACCCTCAAGGTCAGCACCAACAATGTTGCCTTCGCCTGTGTAACCGCCAACATTCTCATTATCATACTGATACTCAACAGTATCGCCAGCCGAAAGACCCTTGATTACATTAGGAGCATCAAATGTAACAGTAACAGGAGCACCTGCCGAACTTGTAGCCTTGATTGAGCCAGGAATAATCGGATAGTAAGGAGCAGCATAGTCGCCAGAGAAGTCAGCAGCCATCTTTGTGATAACTGTTCTGCCTGTGAAATTGGGGTCTATGCCCTGTCTGTTTACAAACGGAGAAGCAAGAACATCGCCAGCAGTTGTCTGACCCTTAGTATTGTCAGCCATAAACTTGAAATAGGGGATGTACTGTGCTCTGCTGTTCATTGCAACAGAACCGAAAACATCTGTAAGGAGAAGCTTTTGAACGAAAATCGGGAGGAGTTCAATGAACTCAGGCTTTGCCATAATGTTTGCTGTGTTTGTAGCACCCATAATAGCCTTACCGCTCTTCTGAACGTTCTTAGCAAGCTGATTTGCGAATACTCTCTGTTCGGGAGTGAGTTTCGCAAAATTCTTTGAAGCCATAACAGGACTTCTGCGAGACTGAACACCCTGTGTTACAGGTCTGCGTGTGGTTTTCTTCTGAACCATAATAACACCTCATATAAAATTTTTGATTTGTTAGACTTAATTATTGGAAACAAAATTTGTTTGTGCCTATCCAATTTAATTACAGACTAACGATTGTGCCATCGCTGTCGCTGTCATCATATATAATTTCGGGTTCGGAATTATATGATGCCATTATAGGCACACCATTTTGTTTGTTGATAACATTGTGCAAATCATCTACTGATGTACTTGCTGTTATCGGTATATTGGATAAATCAATACCACTTGCTGATTCATACAAATTGACATAGGCAGTTTGATAACCAGCAAGAACCTTCTTAACACTAACAAGTTCTTTCCTTAAACGCTCATTCTCATCATCACGGTTTAATGACTTGGTTGCCTCAATCTTCTGTCTCTTGACGGTTTCATTCAACTTGGACTGAAGTTCCCTAATTGACTGTTCTTGGTCGGAAATTGTCTGTGTAGCAGATTCAATTTTCTTTTGGTTTGATTTTATCTCTCTATTACATTTAAGGTTATTTTTTTGCATCTCATCTATCGTTGATTTTTGAGAAGCGGTAATTTCCCTTAATTCCTTATTTTTGGACTGTAATCCAGCATTTTTGGACTGTAAGTCCTTATTGCTGTTTATCAGCCTCTTATTCTCAGCCTTAACTTTCTTGTTGGCTGTAATCAATGCCTTATTCTTGGTTTCATACTGAGCAGTAATCTTGCGAAGTTTGGCATTCTGATTATTTATGGTACTCTCAAAGATTTGGATTTTCTTATCTGTATAGTCTGCATCAGCAGTCATATCCTCGATAAGTTTTTCATCCTCAAAGAAAAGTTCCTCAAGGTCTGCAATCTCGTCTTTGGCATCTTGATAAAGTTGATACATACCGTCAAACTTTTTCTCTGCCAAATCAAGTTGTGCATTGGGGTCAACAGTTGCATCTGCATCCAGTTCGGACTTTCTGCTTTCAAGCATTGCATACTCATCAGAATTAGGTGAAAACTGTTCCTGAATTGTCTCAATGGCAACAGGACTTGTAATGTCGGGAAGGTTAGTGTCCAAAGAAGCACAGATTTTCTTATACTTAACCTGATTTTCCAACTTTGTCGATGCTGCTAATGCTTGGAACTCTGGAATAGCATTTTCAAATGCTGGGAATGTAACTATATCAAATCCCCTAAATACAAAACTGTCAGGATTTACAGATTCAGAAATGCCATTTGGAGTAGTCTCACCGACACCTCTTACTGAAATACCAAATGTAACACCAGCATCAATGAATGACTTAACAATTCTGCCAACAGGAGTATCAATAAGATTAAACTTACCATATACTTTACCGTCATCATCAATGTGTCCTTCAGTCATTACGATACAAGCATTCTTGAAGTCCATACAGTTGGGGTCTTCTGGGTGTCCCAAATAGCCAATGTACCAACCAAGTTCTATTGCTTGTTTATAGGTATCGGAATTGAATAATGTAGTCCACACCTCAACAGGTATGTCCATATTATTGGCATTAGTGGTTAAACCATCTGCACACTCACCCTCGAATGTACCAATGATTGCACTGTTGTTTATTTGTTCTGAACCTAAAACAACTGACTTTAATTCCTTAATTGCCATTTATATTACCTCGATTTCAAAATAAATTACACTCAAATCACAATCAGGTATCTATAACAAAATCAACATCATTTTCAGACACTCGTTTATACCCGTTAGACCTTGAATAGTGATACAATGCAGCACGCTTAGCCTCATCTATGGTCTCAAACTCATTGTCGATTTCATAGAAAGATGGACTCTCACTAAAATACATTGAATTATAATCGTAATTTCCCGATTTAGTCCTAAATATATGAATAGTGGGCTTAAAACCTAAGTAGTCTGCCTTTACATATTTAACCATAATGTACTTCTCCAACCTACTCTAAAAAAAATTTATACTTTCAAACCATCAATAATACAATCAATGGTTGTATAGACATCCTTTGTAGTCATAAGGGTTTCAAAAATATTACAATCTGTTACTTTGTGCCACAACTACACCCTCGTGCTCATTTCAAATACTCTTTAATCCCGTTGAAATTGTTGATGCATCGAGAGTTGTAATTACGCTTTGTAAAGAACTCATCTACTGTCATTGTCTTATGAGGAGATTTGTCTATAATCTCTCTAATGCTAACATTTGCCTGATACTGCGGTGCAATAAACATCTTTCCCTTTTCAGGAACATCAGTAAGTTCTAAGATTACTGTATCTGACATAGAATCAAATGATTCTCCGATTGCTTCATAATCTACAATACAACCACTACCGTCAGGCTTAAATAAGATAGCAGCACCATCATCGTAATTAAACAATGCATACTTTCCATCTGTATCATTCTCTACAAACTTTGCAATATCATAAACATCTATTTTGATGTTTGAATATTCATCGTTATTGTTAGATGATGCCCTTACATACTTTGAACCCTTACGAGAAATGCTCTTCGATGATTTGAGATAATCTACTGCTCCATTGTCTATAGCCAAAACTGCTGTTTGCAAATTATCCAGCACATACCCATTTCTTTTGTTTCTTAATGGCATTACAAAAGAACTGATATTATTGCCATTGTATCTATGGTGTTCTGATATAGTGGCATTCTGTCCTCTGTACTTTATTACTTTACCATCGGATGACTCAATAAATTTTGCTGCAATATCATTACAAACATCATCATTACGAACAAAGGCATAATCTAAATAGGTTTCACTTGACTTTGGACTATCAATGAGGTTATCTACAAAACGAATTATCTCATCTATCTCACCGTCTGGTAAGTTCTTGTTAAATGTTAAAGTAAAGTATTTACTTTCGGGCTGAGAAACATTGTGCCAATACCACAAATCACAGGTACTCACATCACCATAATTATACTGACCTATTTTATATCTCTTGCCCAATTCCTCAAGGATTTCGTCTTTATTGTCCTCGTTTATACAGTATTTATTAGGCATAATCCTACCCAGTCCAAGGTCAGCCCATTCTTTATGGCTATTATTAACCAAAGAATAACTACGACCTACTGATGCCTTTACATACTTAACCATAGTCTCGTTTAGTTCCTTTCAGTTAAACTACTTAATCTTCATCTACTAATCCATTATTCCACAGTTGACACTCAAGAATATCTACCATTTTCTGAACCAGTGTAACCGTTGCCTCATCTAAATCAAATGCTAATCCAGGGTCACAATCCCCATAGCGAATACCATACTTATCCTGTATTGCTAAAAGGAGGTCTGTATAAGCATCATAAATGCCGTCAGCAAGAAAGTCTACATCTTGAGCAGTTAAATTTTCGGTTATAACCTTGTCTAAACCAACAATCCCGCCCTTATTTGCTTTTACATATTTAATCATAAGTCTATTTACTCCTTAACTTCAATATATCTTTGAACTGACTTTGATTTATAATGACACTAAATCATCATCGTTTGAAATTTTATATGAATCTGTCTCATCGTCATACACTAAATCGCCTGTACCAAGTGCATATTCTTCTGCTGTTGACCAAGCAGATTCAGTAAATGCTCCATTTTCCTGTAAAGCCTTTCTGATAAGGTCATCGTCATCTGTTAATGTAAACATATACTGGTTCCAGTCCCAATCCAAGTCTCCATTAGTAATCCAGAAGTCAATCCAAAATTTCATACCGCTGGAGGTATCTTTAACCTGAACACTTAAATCATTACGACCAACCTCAACTGCACTTCCTACAAGATTAAGGTTGTCAAGAATTTCCTGTGCTTCATCTATTATATATTCAGGATAATCTCCCTCTACTGTAACAAACTCTCTATCATAATCTTCCTGCGACTTCTTTTCTTTATCTATGCCAGGTTGTAAAACTTCTCGTACTGTTTGACCAAATTTCTCTATGGTATATTTATCTAAAATACTAATTAACCTATTTCTTTCAGATTCAGATACACCATCCCAATCATTAAGTCCAAACCCAAAATATTGATAACCTTTACCGCCATCATAATCTTTATTAAATGTTACTTCGATGTGCAACTTATCCCACTCATACAAAGAACCTATGCCGACATATATATAGTTTTCATCAAACTCATCAACATCTAAATAATCGCTGGAAACAACTGAACTGGGATTGCTAAAATAAACCTTAAGTGACTTGTGATAAGCCTCTACTTTAACATCAACTACATCCAACTTATTAAACCCAAGAAAATCTACATAAAAATACTCTGTGGTTTTTTCTGTAAATTTAATACGGTCAGGTACTGTTGTAATAAATGCTTTAACTTTCATATTTTAATCACCCATTTCCAAAATTCTCTTTAAGATACTTACCAGCAAGCCTGACAAGACCGCCTACAAGCATATTCTTAATTGATTCAGTATAAATACCGCCCTCAATTATTTCTTCATCAACATAAATATCATCGGAACTTTCTACCAATTCCTCATAAGCAGACTCGTTCTGTTCTGCTACATCCTCTGCAACTTCCTGTTCAACCTCAATATCAAGAGGCTTTTCAGGCTCAATCTGGTATGTTGAATCGCCTATCTGTAATACAAGTTCTCCATCAAGACCGACTGTAAGACCAATTGCAAGTTCCTTTAACTCATCAATTTGGCTTAAAAGGTCTAATAACGATGCTGGAGTGAATAAAATTTGTTCGTTCATAGTGATTATTTCCTCACATTCTCAAGTAGAATTTGCATAATGAAGTAGTCAACAGCA
>Ga0247611_10001047_pt1 | contig 51665 bp, 46 predicted proteins | sample 177DNAGHGhighgp2_FD_192422 | JGI IMG/M metagenome (GOLD analysis project Ga0247611, IMG submission 192422) | Sheep rumen microbial communities from Palmerston North, Manawatu-Wanganui, New Zealand - 1770 DNA GHGhigh gp2 | ecosystem: Host-associated > Mammals > Digestive system > Stomach > Rumen... | reverse complement strand
CACGGATAGGAGCGTTGCAGGCAAGGAAGTTGTTGGGACGGGGACCGAAGCTGATGATCTTCAGGTTCTGCAGACCAACGATGGCACGTGCGATGGGCACGAACTCGTGGATCATCTCAGCACACTGAGCGGCGTCACCTACAGGCTCCTCGGGGATATAGGCGCGGGTCTTGCGGAGTGACAGTGCATGGCTGGCATTCAGCATACCGCAGTAGGCGTCACCACGACCATCAATCAGGTCGTTCTGTGTCTCCTCAGCAGCGGCGCAGAACATAGCGGGACCGTCGAAATACTTGGCAAGCATGGTCTCAGAGATCTCAGGACCGAAGTTGCCCAGGTATACGCAGAGGGCGTTACAGCCAGCCTTCTTGATGTCCTCAAGAGCCTGACACATGTGAATCTCGCTCTCCACGATACAGATAGGACACTCGTAGATGTCGGCGGCACCGAACTTCTCTACATACTTGGCAATGACTGCCTTACGGCGGTTAACTGCAAGAGACTCAGGAAAACAGTCGCGGCTTACAGCGACGATTCCAATCTTAATTTCAGGTACATTCTTCATGTTCTAAAAGTTTTAGTTAATAAAGTATTTGATAGTTATATTACTTAGCGTATTTGTCGATGAGTGATTGCGCCTGGTCGTTGCCAAGCTCCTTTGCCTTATTGAGGTTCTTCGTACCCTCAGCCTTCTGGTTGGTAAGGCATTGTGCCAGACCCAGGAAGAGATAGCCGTCTGAAAAGTCTGGTGACATCCGTATGAGCTGCTGAGCCGTCTCCATGGCTTCCTTGTGCATCCCGACACGGACCTGCAGGGATGCTTTCTCTGCCTGATATATGGGCTCTGTAGGTGCCAGCTCGATGGCTTTGTTGATATCATTCAGTGCCTGCTGGTAGAGATGTCCTCCCACTTCCGCAAGCTCACGCTGATAGTAGAAGGGGGCAGCCAGCTGAGCTCCCATCAGTTGCTCGTACTCATTATAGTCATTGACGGCAGGACGGTATTTCGCATTGTCGTACAAAGCCTGTGCACGAGCCAGCAGGTAGGGTGCCGCCGTCTTGATATAAGGACGGCTGAACTGGTTGACGGCACTGTCGAGCAAGGCAAGTTGCTGGTCGGTTTCCTTCAGCTGTGCCTTGCATTGTGAGGCAGCAAAGAAGATGTCCGCACTGCGCAGGTCGCTGCGGGTGAGTTGGTCATAAAGGGTATAGGCATCCGCATATTGTCCCTGTGCGTATCTGATCTGTGCCTGTTGCTGTAAATAGATAGGCATGGGATTGATGCGGTATGCTTCTTGTGACTCGCTGAAAGCCTTGTCGAGTGTCCATGCACTGAAGGGCTTGTCACTCTGATAGATTTCTTTCTGGTAGATGATGTCTGCATACTGGTAATGCACGTCGTCTTTCTCCCCGTTGGTCTTCAGGACTTTCTGCATGTCCTCTTCGGCACTGCTGAAATTACCTTTAGAGACCTGATAACGGGCACGATAGATATAGCCGTCTGCTTCGTTAGGGAATTTCTGGATGAAGCGCTCAACCATATTGACATATTCGCTCTCGCTCAGCGACGAGGAGGCAAGGAAAAGCGAGAGCAGAGCTTCCTTGGCATCGTCAGGCATCGCCATGGGTATTTGTGTCTGTTTGAATACCGGGTCGTTAATGCTGAGTCCGACAATCTTCAGGTCTGTCGCGAAGCGGGCACTGACAGCGTAGGATGTTCCTTTCTGGTCTCCTGCTGACGGCTGGATAATCCCGACCACCTCACCGTTCTGGTTGAGGACAGGACAACTGATCTGACTCTCCTCGGCAGTCAGCTGGAGGGTGTAGTACTGGTATTTGTCTTGAAACAGCTCCGCATTGCTGATGGTACCCTGTACGCAGTCGGGGGTCTTCTTGACAGCATAGGGCAGGAGCCATACACTGCTTCCTTTCGTGGCAGTGGCTGCAATGGGAAGCGGGGTGGTCTTTCGTGCGGCAGCCTGGAATTTCGCCACATCATAGGTCTCGTTAGCTCCCAGCATGAACTCGACAGGGTATTCTTTTCCTTGTGCGTCAATGACAACGGCACGCTGTGCCCCCTTGAAAGGCGCATAGCTGCTGACAGCCTCACCGTCAGTACCGACGAAGAAGCCTGTGCTGCTGGCAAGGAGGGTTCCGTCTTTGGAAAACGTCTTCAGTGTCAGCAATGACTTTACTGCCTTTGATGCCCATGACTGTGCAGAGACGGGTAAAAGGGTAAAGAGGCAGAGGGGTATGAATAATAGTATTTTCTTCAGCATATCATGATTCTATTTTAAGAAGTTCTTTTGCGTTTTGTATAGCGGCGGCAGAGACGTCACTGCCACTGAGCATCTGGGCAATCTCGTGGATACGTTCCTCGTCGGAGAGCAGTTGCATACGACTGGTCGTACCCGTTGCTGTTTCTTGCTTGGAGACACGGTAATGGGTGGTACCGAGGGCGGCAATCTGTGGGAGGTGTGTGATGGAGATGACCTGACGGTCGTTGGCACCCATCTCCTGCATGATCTCTGCCATACGCTCGGCAATCTTTCCGCTGACACCGGTGTCTATCTCATCAAAGATGATGGTGGGGAGTTTGACGGCTCCGCTGATCATCGCCTTCAGGGAGAGCATCACACGGGCTATCTCACCACCGGATGCCACCTGTGCGATAGGTTGCAACGGACTGGAGGTGTTGGCACTAAACAGGAATGCCACATCGTCCTGTCCGTCTTTGCGGAGGTCGGTCTTCTGGATCGTCACCTCAAAGCGGACATTCGGCATGCCGAGTGATTTCAGACGCTCAAGCATCTGTCGCTCTATCTCCTTGGTCGCTTTCTGCCGCTGTTTGGTCAACTTGTCAGCTTTCTGCTGGCATTTCCCTTGCAGCACATGAAGTTCCTCTTGCAAGGCGTTCAGGGTGTCGTCGCTATTCTCTATCTGACTGAGTTGCCGTTTTAAGTCGTCACGCTGGCGGATGAGTTCCGCAACGGTCTCTACATGGTATTTCTTCTGTAAGTCATATAGTTTGTCAAGACGCTGGTTGATACGGTCCAGTTCGGCAGGGTCGAAGTCGATATCGTCCAGACGTCCTTCCACATCTTGCGCGATATCCTTCAGCTCTATCTGACAGCTCTCCATACGTTCTACCCATTCCTCAGTGGCAGGATAGACTTTTGTGATGGACTGCAGGGCAGTGATAGACTTGCGGAGTAGGGAGAGAGCACCTTGCTCATCAGCGGCAAGATGATTCCTCGTCTCATAGAGTGCGGTCTTGATATCCTCACTATGAGCCATCGTCTCACGCTGTTGCTCCATCTCCTCTTGCTCATCCTCTATGAGATGGGCTTGTTCCAGTTCATTATATTGGAACTGCAGGAAGTCGATGTTCTGGCGGTTACGCTCCATCTCCTCCTGTAAGTCCTGCAGCTGCCGCTGTTTGTCGTGGTATGCGGTGAAGTCTTTCTGGTAAGCGGAAAGACTGTCCTGGTCATTGGCAAGGGTATCGACGACCTCCAGTTGGAAGTCTTGTTTTCCTAACAGCAGGTTCTGATGCTGCGAGTGAACATCGACCAGCATATCGCCCAGTTCCTTTAATAATGCCAAGGACACAGGGGTGTCGTTGATGAAGGCGCGGCTTTTTCCTGCTGCTGTCAGCTCACGGCGGACGATGCAGTCACTGGCATCATTATCGATGTCGTTCTCCTCGAAGAAGGAGGTCAGCTGATAACGGGTCAGGTCGAAATGTGCCTCGATAATACAACGGTCACAGCCTTGCTTGATGCTCTTGGAGTCCGCCCGCTGTCCTAAAAGAAGTCCGATGGCACCAAGGATGATGCTCTTGCCGGCACCCGTCTCTCCGGTGATGACAGAGAAACCTGGACGTAGCTCGATGTCGAGTTCATCAATCAGGGTGAAGTTCTTGATATATAGTTGTGTGAGCATTTCTTAATTCTTAATTTGATCCCATGCGTTACTTTGAGAGGCATTGATAGAGAACAGCAGTTCATAGACCTGCTCCTTCTCCTTCTGAGTACCTTTCCCGTGATAGATGGAGGCAAGCTCGTCACGCTTATAGTCGGTCCATATCTGGGGAAGTAAACTTAAGGGCTTGTTCTCGTGCGCTTCCTTGAGGCTATTAAGTGCCGTGGTGACATTCGCCCTTCCTCGTTCCGCATTATTCGCCATCTCATCAAGACCTGTGCGGTAATAGTCGTACTGCAGCTGGCGTAACGGTTTCAGCGCCTCGTCCAGATAATCGTTGATGATGGCAAAGCGGTTGCGACTGGTCTCAAAAGCTTTCCATCCGGGGAATCCAAGATTTTGCGTGTTATTGACCAGATTAAGGCAACGCTGCAAGACATCAGTTCCTCCCATGGGTGAGAAACTGTCGAGGTCAAGTCCGATAATGAGGTAGGCATAATAGGCAAAGAGTGCCGTCAACTGGTTGTCGATGATTTCCTCCTGGAAGTTTAACTGGTCAAATTGCGCATAGTCAAAGTGAAAGTCATCATCCTTATTATTATATAAGGTGGAGGTGTAGGTGGAATGATAGACGGGACGGTTTGCCTGTATCATGGCAGTCGCCTCAAAACGATTGCTGTTCTTGTCATATTTGGTAATCGTGATATTGAAGTTGCAGTTGATACGCTCATGTTTCTGGAATTGATAGTCTGTCCATTGGCGATCGTTGACAAACTGCTCCAACGATTGCTGCAGCGTCTCAAAGATACTGGCATCCGTACCTTGTATCTGGGCATGGTTTATCGTAATCTTCGCATTCAGCTCCTGGGCATGGAGACAGAAAGGACAGAATATGATGATGACAAGCCAGATGATTCTCTTCATAGGATGGATGCTAATTCGTTAACAATATCGGTAGCGACCTCACTCTTCGGTTTGCGGGGATAGTCTTTCTGTCCTTGGTGGGATATGATGGTGATCTGGTTCTCGTCAGACTGAAAGCATGTCCCTTCGTTACGTAGAGAGTTCAGGACGATAAAGTCGAGATTCTTACGCTCCAGTTTTCCCAAGGCATTCTGCTGCTCATCGTTGGTCTCCAAGGCAAAGCCTACCAGTCGTTGGTCAGGACGTTTCATCTGTCCCAGAGCGGCTGCGATATCATAGGTAGGCTTTAGACGGATGACAAGGTCGTCATGCTCTCTCTTGATTTTCTCATCAGCAATGCTCTCTGGACGGAAGTCTGCTACTGCCGCACAGAGAATAGCAGCATGACATGACGAATAAATACTGGTAGCTGCGTGGTACATCTCTTCGCAACTCTCCACATCAGTACGATGGATGTTAGGGTGGTGGGTGGTCAGAGAGACGGGACCGGCAACCAGTTCCACATCAGCGCCCTGGCGGGCACACTCCTCAGCAAGGGCGAATCCCATTTTGCCACTGCTGTAGTTGCCTATAAAGCGGACTGGGTCAATCTTCTCATAGGTAGGACCAGCGGTGATCATGATCTTCTTCCCTGCGAGTGGGGCATCAGTTGATAGCGCACGGTCTAAGAACTCGACAATCTTCTCGGGCTCTTCCATGCGTCCTTTTCCTTCCAGTCCGGAGGCGAGGAAACCGCTCTGTGGTTCGATGACCTGATTGCCAAACGACTGCAACATACGGAGATTCTCCTGAGTCGTGGGATGCTGGTACATGTCCAGGTCCATGGCGGGAGCGATGAATACAGGAGCCTTCATGGACAAATAGGTGGTGATGAGCATGTTGTCTGCAACACCGTGAGCCATTTTCCCAAGGGTAGAGGCGGTGCAGGGCGCGATAAGCATTGCATCAGCCCATAGCCCAAGAGCTACATGGGAGTGCCACGTTCCGTCGCGCTGTGAAAAGAAATCGCTGATGACAGGCTTCTGGGTTAGCGCAGAGAGTGTGATAGGTGTGATAAACTCTTTCCCCGCAGGGGTGATAACCACTTGTACTTCTGCACCAGCCTTTATCAGTCCACGGATGATATAACATGCCTTATAGGCAGCAATGGAGCCTGTAATTCCTAAAACGATTTTCTTTCCTTTAAGCATAGTCAAGCGTTCATTTGACTCTCACGAAGACGAATACGTGTGAGAACTTGTTTGGTGTTATAAGTGAAATCACCTGCCAATATCCAACTGTAATAACCTGGGTCATAGCGGAGAACTTGTGACACGGGTTGTCCTTTGTATTTCCCGAAATTAAAGACCTCTGTTATAACGGGCTTTCCTTCTTTGTCGAGAACGGTCTTTCCTGTCCGGTCTTTCATCTCCCCCCAGACTATTCGTCCGGCAAAGTCAACATTATCATTAGACTTTGAGAAATCAGCAAGGAATTGCATGTCATTCTGTAGGACGCGCTCAGGATCTTCCTGTTTTTCTGCCGTGTACATGTCTAACTCTCCCTGTAACACCCGATAGGTAGCCTCTGTGTCTTCATCAGCACGATGTGCCGTGAAGTCTTCTTCCATCTTCCTGCCGCAATAGAACTTATAGGCGGCAGCAAGGTTTCGCCGCTCCATCTTATGATAGATTGTCTGCGCGTCAATCAGACGGCATCTGGAGAAATCAAAGTCAATACCTGCTCTTAGGAACTCTTCCGCTAACAGTGGTACGTCGAAATGGTTGGAGTTATACCCGGCAATGTCACTGCCACTGAAAACTTGGTTAAGTTGCTGTGCCATCTGCTTGAAGGTAGGTTTGTCCTTTACGTCTTCATTCTTAATGCCTGTCAGCTCCTCCACTACTTCAGGGATAGGCTTCTCGGGGTTGATGAGGTGATTACCTCGTTCTTCTTTTCCATCGGGGAATACCTTTATATAGGATATTTGAATGACACGGTCCTTGACAAGGTCAAGGCCCGTGGTCTCCAAATCAAATATAACAAGTGGTTTCTGAAGATTCAGTTTCATCTTTATAGTGTTTAATCATTGATGAGCATAGGCATCATCAGCATCAGTACATCTTGATTCTCTGGTTGCTCTGATGGCAAGACGAGACCTGCACGACTAGGATCTGCAAGCTGGATAATCACATCCTGACAGTCGAAGTTGCTGAGAATCTCTATGAAGGATGCTCCTTTGAAACCAATGCTCATAGGCTGACCGCTATAGTCGCATGACATGCGTTCTGTTGCTGTTTTGGAAAAGTCATAATCCTCAGCGTCTAACTGTAATGTACCACCTTCTACATGGAAGCGGATTAAGTTGCTGGAGTCATTGGCAAAAGGTTGTACACGACGAAGGGCGGCAAGAAGCCCAAGGCGGTCAATAGTCAGCACATTGGGGTTCCCTTGTGGGATAACGGAATTATAGTTCGGATAACGACCTTCTATAAGACGGCATATCAACTGCCCGTCTCCATAACTGATCTGTGCGTTACGCTCGTCAAAACGAATCTCAACGTCACCTCCGTCTTTCTGCAATAGGTTCTTCAGTAATGAGGCAGGCTTCTTAGGAAGGATGAATGCTGAGGGTTGTTCGCTTTGGATTGTAAAAATCTTGTTGCGTACTAATTTGTGACCGTCAGAGGCAACGATAGCCAGACACTCAGGGGTAAGGTCAAAATAGATTCCGTTCATGACGGGACGAAGCTCGTCCTGAGCAGTGGCAAACAACGAACGGTTAATATTTTCAGCCAGCAATCCGCTTGCGATGCTGATGATATGGGCTCCTTCACCAACAGACTGAGCCTGAGGATATTCATTGGCATTCTCTATGGGAAGAGAGAACATACCATTCTGGTAGCTGATTTTGACCAAATTCTCTTGCAGGTTGACTTCAAAGGTGATTGGCTGCTCAGAAAATCCCTTAACGGCTTCTAATAAGTCGTGGTTACCAATGGCAAAACGGACATTGCCGTCACAGTCGGTTAACTCTACCTGCGTGTTCATCACATTCTCGCTGTCAGAGGCTGTCAGGCGGAGTACGTTGTCTTGAATGTCGAATAAAAAGTCTGCTAAGATAGGCAAGGAGTTCTTGCTGTTAATGACTCTGGAAAGTGCATTAAGTTTGCTGCTTAGCGCAGTGCTTGATACGGTAAATCTCATGAGTTATTTCGTTTATATGTTTTAAGTCATTCAAATTGACTACAAAAATACAAAATAACTTGTTCAAATGCAAAAATATTCCGTAAAATATTCTCAAATTAAAAGTATTTTTCGTAATTTCGCAATCTGAAACGTAAAATCAACAATTAATAACGAATAAATTATTATGGAATTAACAGGTAAGATTATTGCCGTGCTTCCGGCAAACAGTGGCGTGTCGTCACGTACAGGAAATCCTTGGATGTCGCAGGAATATGTGATTGAGGTTCCAGGGCAGTATCCCCGTAAGTGTGTCTTCCGAATCTTCGGAGAAGACCGTATCAAGCAGTTTAACATCCAGAATGGTGAAGAGGTGACTGTAAGCTTCGACATTGATGCTCATGAGTATAATGGTCGTTGGTTTAATGAGATCCGTGCCTATAACGTGACTCGTGGTGCTGCTCCTGTTGCTGCAGCCCCCCAGGCTCCGTTCCCTCCAGCACAGGCTGCTCCTCAGGATGCCGCAGCTCCATTCCCTCCTGCACAGGAACCGGCAGGCGAGGGTAGTGCTGATGACCTTCCCTTTTAGGATTACCTTTTAACGGTGCCCTATATAATATAATAAGGTGGAGGACTGTGAGGTCTTCCGCCTTATTGTGTCTCATAGAGGATGTGCCTATTTTGACACATCCTCATCATGAACGTAACCTAAGGCTTTGTAAGACGAGAGTGTCCGATGCCTCCGGTCACAGTTAAAGATGCCTTGCGTAGGGGTAACAGGTTACTGGTGTTGGGGTATCAGGTACGTCCTTCGAGGGAGTTAGAAGCATCCTTTCAACCGTTCGGCTATAGCCAAACAACCGTGCGGCTCCAGCCAAACAACTGAACGGCTATAGCCAAAAGCAAACCGCTCAAAAAACAGTCGCTGTCTGGTAGCAGGATTGTAGCACCATTGTAGCAGGATAAATCCCAATCGTGCTACAGGCTCCGCCCTTTATACATCGGCATTTCACTCCATTTACACTATCTTTTATGCAAAATTAAACATAGTGTTTAATGGAGAGGCCGTTGTAGTCAATGCTAAAGAGCAGTCCCGCCGAGAGATTGAAGGTATCATAAATGAATTAAAGCCGTAGGTTCTCGACCAACGGCTTTATAAATCGACGGTTGCGGAGCTTGATATTATCGCGCCTATATGCAACTCTCATCTGGGTGCAAAGATAGGAACTTTTCTTCAAACTTCCAAATTTTGGAGCAATTATTTATTCACTATCATTGAGTTCATCACCCATACGATACTTAATATCGTAATTGATGATGAAGTCAAGTTCTTCTTCTGTAAAGCCGTAGCGCTTCGCAATGTTCTTGTCGATGACGAGGGCGACATCTATGTGATTGATGCCGAGATAAAGCTTATTTAAATGTACGTGTATTAGAAACAGAAAAGGCAACAATTACGTGTAGGAAAAAACGACTGGCAGAAATGTTTCTCTGCCAGTCGTATCACTTCACAAATTTCACGATACAATCAATACAAATTGGCTTTCCTGCCACAGTGTCAATGAAAACATTTGCAGGATGCATGTCTTCAAGTGCCAAACGATCGGAGACATAGTTCACTCCTTGTCCGTCCCAGTTGTCACGAAATCCTTTTGCCAATACCATATCGTCTATTTCTTTCTTTGTCGCCAATCGGAGACAATTTACGTATGGCTGTGTCAGTACAATACGCATCAATCCGTCTTTGTCGCGAGTAAAACCAATAACTTTCATGGCTGTTTCAGGGAAGAGACAATTATGCAATACTATTGCATCAAGTGCCTTTTGCCAAGTAGAATAGATGGAAGTACGCTCTTTTACCACCGAAGTGTTTCCATCGCTATAATACACCTTTGCCTCTGCTCCTTGAGCAATCATAGGACCGAATTCATCTACAAGTATCTGCTCAGAGTTATCCTCCCACAAATTGGCAGCCTTAGCCCATTGCTCGATGAGTTGCTCCTGTCGTTCGTCTATTTCCCAGTTTGCTGGGCTTCCTTGGCTGCCTTCAACATTGCGACTTGCTGTAATGCTTGCTGTCGCGTAGCATGCGATGATGGACGCCCCAATGAGAGACGCACCTGCCGTGCAGAATCCTGCATGCTCTGATAGATTGAATCGAGGAAAATCTTCTGTCCCATTTTGTATATCTTTTATGTAGTTATCTATTTCTTGTAATGTCAGAGCAGTAAAGCCCTCGTTGGCAATCAATTCGTATAGATGCTCTAATTTCATTGTATATACTACGATAATTCTATTTGCTTGCAAATATACAAAAGAATTCTTATATTGTCGTAATTTAACCAGAAAAAATTTGTCATAGCAGGATTGTAGCACCATTGTAGCAGGATAAATCCCAATCGTGCTACAGGCTCCGCCCTTTATACATCGGCATTTCACCCACATTGTAGCAGGGATAGCAGGATTATTTTGTTTTTGTACTTTTGTAGTATCAATTGGAGTACTTACTCAGTTTATTGAATAATGATTGTGAGTTTGGAGTCATCGTATTTCCCGGTATATTCTTTAAATATTCAGGGTCACAAACTATAATCAATTTATGTCTTGCTCTACTGACAGCCACATTCAGTAACTTTTTCTTCATCGAATGAATACTTATTCATATGAGTAAAGTATGTGGAATATTCTCTTTTCACTTTACTCATCAGGTCAATTCTTGCCGTGCTACTTTTCTCATAGGCAAAGAGAATCGCAGCCCACTGGTTATGCATCATAGATTGTAAGAAACGATTTCCATCAATCACCTTCTTGACACAATATATAAATAAATCCTTAGCAGAACTACTTGCCGGTCTGTTATCTTGTATATAATATTGTTGCATTCTAACCATTAAACATGTGTTCCTTAATCAAACTTCAGTTTTGGTAGTTTATTCACAATATCTACTGTCTGTACTGATACATTAATCACAGAGAGCAAGAGGTCAAGGATATAGCGTGGCTTATGATGTTCTTTCGACCAGTCGTTAGCATCATTCTTGATCAGTGATTTCTTGTCTTGGGTCACCGCATAGCGCTCCACAATCCATTCGATTGCCGATTTGCCATTCACGATGTATTCGTAGGCTTTAGCAGGAATATTCTCTATCGTGATATTGCCATTGTAGATAATGGTGCTCTTGTCCTCCTTTGACTTAAACCGCATCTTATCCACTACACGGAAATAGTTGTAGTCATCAGGATTCGTTGTGTCATCGACGAATCCACCTGTGGCAGGGTCACGTCGTGTCTCCATCTTCACCTTTCTATCCCCTTTCACTACTACATCAGGATATGGTGCCACATCCTCATAGTTCAAATGAAGGTCAGCAAGTTTCTTGCCATACATATAGAAATCCATAAACATATTGACATCATCGACGATGGGTATGCGAGGCAATGACTTCTTCAAGTCAGCAGCGAAACGCTCCCTATATTCTTTTGAGTGCAGCAGACCATAGACATAATAGAATATCATTTCCTTGGTGATACTCTTCACCTTATATCTATTCCGCACCTCTTTTAATATCCAGTCTGTGATGCCATCCCTGCGGATATAGTCATCATCAGAGCCTTCATCAAATAGCGACTTCTGCTTATGTTTGTTTTCTTCGTACCAGTAGAGGGGGAAACATTGTGCACCACCGTTTCCATGCTTCACAAAGCATAAATCAGCCATGTTTTTGCTAATAAGACACGAAAATGACAGACTCCCAGTTCCTGTCAAACATATTACGCCATTATCATTATTCTCTGAAAGAAAGATTATTTCATTTTGTCCCCTTCTATGTACAAACTTTTCTCCCATATATAGATGCATCTTTGTGAAAGGACGGAAAGATGCTGTAACGATTTTCTGAGGTTCATATTGAGCCCACTCGTACTTTTCTAATTTTGGAACGAGACTACTAGACCAACTTATTTTGGTTTCATCTGTATTCATAAACTTTACAACGTCAAGATTAGGATTAGCAGATCGCTTTTGCTTAAATTCCTCAACTTGAGAATTGTAAAAAGCTATTGTCTTTTGCATATTCTCTTTTAGGGAATCTTTTGAATAATTATAATTCCAAGCATCCCTACTAGTTCCTACACCTTGCGAATATAGACTAAAAAAGGAGTTTGATTTTGTATCAAACTTATGAGAAGGTATTAACTCAATTAAAGTTTCGTATAGACCATCTCTCACATTTACCCAATCATTCTTTTCGTTTGGGTGGATATTATTCCATTCAATATTATTAATAGATCGGAAGTCCTTAATGATTTTCAACTTTTGTTCACGAGTAAGGTAGTCACCAATATCATGATAATAAATATTTGCCTTATCTTTTTTCTTTGCAGGATTCTTTACCAATAGCGTAATAGTAATAGGGGTACGAGTTCCCTCACCAAACACATTTCCACTTTCTTTTCGTCGTTGTTCTCCAGATGTTCTTGCATTTCCACGGAGATTAAATACATAGATAGATGTGAATTCATCTTGGAGGCATTTGCGCATACCTTCTTGAGCATTTCCATCAATCCATGCACCATTACTGATGAAAGCAACTATACCTCCATCTCTAAGTTGAGCAATTCGATCACTTGCCCAGCGAATAGCCTTGATATAGGAATCATAAAGAGAGTTCTTATTGGTTGCATTTGTATTTGCTGCATAAGTGTCTGCTACTCGTCTATCTAAATGTGGATACTTTAGATTTTGAGCATTATCATTTACAGATTTTTGTCCCACCGAATACGGCGGATTACCAATAATCACCCTCACTGGTGCTTCTTTCTGCTTTCTCAATCGTTCGGAGTTCTCTGGGAAAAGCTTCGAGAAGATATCATTATCACCATGTTCATTGAGTTGGAAAGTATCTGTGAGGCAGATGCCGTCATAGTTCTCGTAGCGCTCCGGCTTCATGATGTCGTGATAGACCGCTTCAATATTCACATCGGCAATATAGTATGCAAGCAATACGATTTCATTGCAGTGAATCTCTTCTTTATACTTTCGTAGCATATCTTCTTTCTTGATGATGCCACTCTGTAACAAACGGGTAATGAAAGTTCCAGTACCTGTGAACGGGTCAAGGATATGCACATTCTTGTTTGTCAGTGAGGTATGGAATTCCTCTTGCAGAATGTCCTCTACGGAATGGATGATAAAGTCAACACACTCTACCGGCGTATAGACAATACCCAGTTTCTCAACAGTCAAGGGAAATGCACCCTTGAAGAACTTCTCATAGAGATTCTTGATAATGGTCTGTTTGGCTTCAAGATTGTCGATGTTGCTGACATTGTTTCTCACGGAAGTGTAGAATTTGTCAAGGACAGCAGTGTCCATCTCCATACCTTCTGCCTCCAACACCTCCAACATATCCTGCATGGAACGACTGACAGAGTTATTATTGACAAACTGGTACTCCTTAAAGAGTGCGTCAAAAACAGGTCGGGTAATCATGTGCTGGGCAAGCATCTCGATAGCCTGTCCCTCATCGATGCTGTCATTGATGTTTTTATGCAAGCCACTTAGGAAATCATTAAAATAAGTGCGGGCATTGTTGTTTTCCCTGATAAGCAAACTGATGCGTTCTATGAATTTCTGTGCTATCTCACCAACAGACTTTGCCCAGTTCTCCCAATACATCTTATCACCGACCTTCTCTACCAGACGGGCATAGATGCCATCCTGAAGAGTACCGAACTGCAATTCCAATTGTCGGGCAACCTCCTCATTCTCAATCTGCATGGGTCCATCATCTGCAGCACCGTTACCTATCGAATAGCTGTCACGTGGAACACGTGCAACGGTTATCTTGGGTGGTCGTGTCTTATTGAGATTGATTTGATTGACATGAGCATTGAAATTCTCATCGTGAGAACGAAGGGCATTCAGTATCGTCCATACCACCTTGAAACGATCATTATCATTGAGAGCATCTTCCGGTTTCACATCACTGGGAACGATAACCGGGATGATGATGTAACCATATTTCTTCCCCTTGAAGGAACGCATCACACGACCTACAGACTGGACGACCTCCACTTCACTATTACGAGGCGAGAGGAAAAGAACGGCATCCAAGGCAGGAACATCAACACCCTCAGACAGACAACGCACATTGCACAGCACACGGCATTCGTTGGGATCTTCAGCATCCTGCTTTAACCATGCTATCAGTTCATTTCTTGTATTGGCATCCATAGAACCGTCAATGTGCTTTGCTTTCACATTGACAACTTCCTTCTGCTCATCTTGAAGCATGGTGTCCTTGTACTCTTCACAGACGGTACTGAAATAATTAGCTATCTGTGTAGATGAGAAATTAGGATTGCTCTTGGTGGGGTTGATGGTTTGACAGAAAGCAACGGCACGTTTCATCATAATGGGGTCTTGTTGCCTTGTGACTCCATTATCACCTTTGATGCGCTTTGACAGTCCATTGATACAACCTATCAGTTTGGTGGCATCATCAAACTGCAGTTGTTTTAGTTTCTCCTTCTCTGGAGCAAAGTTATACTGGTCTTTGATACGTTGACGAATCTCTTGTGGGATATCCTCTTCGCTGACTGTCAGCACAAGGACTTTATAGTCTGTCAGTAAGCCTTGACTGACCGCATCATTGAAGGTTAACCGATGGAACTCTTCACCATATAGTTCAACGGAATCCATCGAGCAAAGAACATCAACATTCTCATTCTCCTTTGCCTTCACCTTCACATTATTACTATAAAGGCGAGGGGTAGCTGTCATATAAAGGCGTTTCTTAGCCTTGATAAAATCATTGCTATGTATCTTGGTGAAATTGCTCTCTGCTTTGTCTTTCAATATAACACCCGTCGTGCGATGAGCCTCATCACAGATAATCAGGTCTACTTCACGACCGTAATCATCTATCGCTCCTTTTACTACATCAATACTCTGATAGGTGGAGAAGATGACTATTCGTTTGTTCTCTTCATCATATTTTCTGAGCTGCCTGACGATAGATTTGGTATTTGTCGTTGCAGGGACAGCAAGGTCGACAACACTGGCATCCTCATCATCAGCATCTATCATCTTACGAGAAGCTTTAGCATCTGAGCAGACACAAACAGCACGCAGGTCATCTGTCTTGTCTGCCATCCATGCATTAAGCGTCTGACCCAAGAGGGCAATACTGGGAACCAAGAAAACAACAAAGGCATCCTTGTCCGTCATCTGTTCCATGATTTTCAAAGACGTGTATGTCTTACCTGTACCGCAAGCCATAATCAGCTTTCCTCTATCATGTCCTTGCTCAACAAAATATTTGTATGCTTTTGACATGGCATCCAATTGGTGTCTTCTGGGTTGTTTGCCAGGCAATTGTGCTTCGTCGCCATAAAGACCCGCCTTTAACTTTTCCCAATCAACGGCTGACATTTCAAGATCATAAAGGGATATGCGGTTGAAGTCCTTGTTCAATCCCTGAATGGCTTGTTCTGCATTGGCACCCCAACGCTTTCTGGTAGTCTGTACCCAGATGAGATTAGTAAATTCTTTGGTCTGGAAAGTTTCTGGGTCTAAGAATGTTCTGCTGGCATTGGCTATAAAGCTATCAACGGCTCCTTTGGAGATAACCGCATCTTCTGCGTAACATTTACATTGGATCGCCCAATAGTCCCCGTATTCGGTACGAGCCACAAGGTCGATACCAAGGTCTTTACCTCCAAAGTCTTTACGGCATGGGAACTCCTCCCATAACCACACCTTTTCAAGATTTGAATATCGTGGGTCAGTAAGGAACCATAACTTCATTAATCGCTCAAAGTCGGTACCTTTCTCTTTCTCAGTTATAGACTTCAAACGGATTTCATCCAAAATGTCATTGATGCCATATAATGGCATAGAGGCATGACTGCCCTCGGATAGATTCTTCTGCATAGTGGTAGGACGCTTTACGAAATCTAAACTATTACAATGTCTTTAAGTTAGTAGACGTATGGGCATAAGAAAAGCGCACCAACTTCTCATATCACCTCAGCATCCAGGATTAGCGTCCTACCACAGATTTTAACCTTTACGCAGAAATGAAAGGAAGTGGTACGCCTATCACAGTAGACGTACTCACATTCCTCGGTTCTGCGTAATGTTGGTAGGACATTTTCGGATGCTGAACCATCAGAATTGAATACGAATATTCAATATACCCACAATGTCTTGCAAAGTATCCCTAAGGACGCAATGCAAGGGCAAAATTAGTAAATCTTTTTGAAACAGCAAAAAGAATTCAAGGAAAAAGTGAGCCCCTCTCTTAACCTCATTCTTTGAAAGCAAAACGAGGGAGCCGTAGCCCCCTCGTAACCGTATATCCTTATTTACTATTACTATCAGTTCAAAGGACAACAGCATGTGAATAATGAAAATAAGAAGAGGATGTGTAAAAATAGACACATCCTCTTCTTTTCGTTTATTGGAAGGAGTAGGGGATTACTCGCCCTTCTCCATCTTAGCCTTCAACTCTGCGAGTACGTCGATGTCACCGAGTGTGGTGCTGGCAGCGACATTCTCAATCTTTGGAGTATCGTCCTTCTTGGCAGCACGTGTCTTCTTGGCAGCAGCCTTCTTCTCCTCACGCTGAGGATCCTCGAAGGTACGGCTGTGAGACAGGATGATGCGCTTAGAGTCCTTGTTGAACTCAATAACCTTGAAGGGGAGTTCCTCATTGAGCTGTGCCTGTGAGCCATCCTCCTTAACGAGGTGCTTAGGAGTGGCAAATCCCTCAACATCCTTGTCGAGTGATACAACGGCACCCTTCTCGAGCAATTCGATAATCTTGCCCTCGTGGATAGAGCCAACGGTATACTTAGCCTCGAATACGTCCCAAGGATTGTCTTCCAACTGCTTGTGACCGAGAGAAAGACGGCGATTCTCCTTGTCAATATCAAGAACGACAACATCAATCTCCGCACCAACCTGAGTGAACTCAGAAGGATGCTTAACCTTCTTGGTCCAAGAGAGGTCACTAATATGAATCAGACCATCAACACCCTCTTCCAGTTCTACGAATACACCAAAGTTGGTGAAGTTGCGAACCTTTGCAGTGTGCTTGCTGCCAACAGGATATTTAACCTCGATAGCTTCCCATGGGTCTTCCTTCAACTGCTTGATACCGAGAGACATCTTACGCTCGTCACGGTCGAGGGTCAGGATAACAGCCTCTACTTCGTCACCCACTTTCAGGAACTCCTGAGCGGAACGAAGGTGCTGGCTCCAAGACATCTCAGATACGTGAATCAGACCCTCTACACCAGGCTGAATCTCAACGAATGCGCCATAGTCAGCGATAACGACAACCTTACCTTTCACATGGTCACCAACCTTCAGGTCAGCATCCAGTGCATCCCATGGATGTGGAGTGAGCTGCTTCAGACCGAGGGCGATGCGCTTCTTCTCATCATCGAAGTCGAGAATAACGACATTAATCTTCTGGTCAAGCTCAACTACCTTATGAGGATCGTCTACGCGACCCCAAGAGAGATCGGTGATGTGAATGAGTCCGTCAACACCACCGAGGTCAACGAATACACCATAGGAAGTGATGTTCTTAACGGTACCCTCGAGAATCTGACCCTTCTCCAGCTTGCCGATAATTTCTTTCTTCTGAGCCTCCAACTCAGCCTCAATAAGGGCTTTGTGAGAGACAACAACGTTGCGGAACTCCTGATTGATCTTCACAATCTTGAAGTCCATGTTTGTGCCTACGAACTGATCATAGTCACGTATGGGGTGAACGTCAATCTGGCTACCGGGCAAGAATGCCTCGATACCGAATACGTCAACAATCATACCGCCCTTCGTGCGGCACTTGATGTAACCCTGAACGATTTCCTCGTTGTCAAGAGCAGCATTGACACGATCCCAACTCTTAGAGAGACGAGCCTTTTTGTGTGAGAGGACGAGCTGCCCCTTCTTATCTTCTGCGTTCTCTACATAAACCTCTACGGTGTCACCCACTTTCAAATCGGGGTTGTAACGGAATTCAGAAGCGGGTATGATACCGTCGCTCTTATAGCCGATGTTTACGACTACCTCTTTCTTGTCGACACTGATTACTTTACCGTCGACAACCTGATGCTCGCTGACTTTGTTCAGCGTCTCATCATACGCTTTGTCAAGCTCTTCCTTGCTGACGTTTACTGCCATGCCATTCTCAAACTCTTCCCAGTTGAAGTCGTTCAATGGCTGGACGTTCTTTGTTAATTCTGACATAATTAAAAATTGTTTGTAAATTAATAAAGTTGGACTTTATGTGAACTGTAATTGCGGCATGTTTCCGCAAATCGGCTGCAAAATTACAAAAACTTCTGGTCATTACCAAATGTTTTGACCAGAAGTTTCTGTAATTTATTGATTTTTCGTACAATACTAATAGCTGCGGGCAATAATAACACGATATTTTGCGGGTTTGCCACTGACCATGTCTGTTCCGGGAGTCTGCTCGTAAGCAAAAGGCACACAACGAATTGTTGCCTGAGTCTCTTCTTTGATTTTTGCCTCTGTCTCTGCAGTACCATCCCAGTGACAAAGGAAAAAGCCACCGTCTTTTACACGCTCTTTAAATTCCTCGTAGTTGTCACATACATAGACATGCTCATCACGATACTTGCGTGCTTTCTCGAAGATGTTTTTCTGTATATCTTCCAACAGTTGCTCTACATACTGGGCAATACCTTCCACTGGGCGGGTCTCTTTTTCCAGAGTGTCACGACGCATCACCTCAATCGTACCATTCTCTAAGTCACGAGCTCCGAGTACTAAGCGAACAGGTACACCTTTCAATTCATAATCAGCAAACTTAAAACCGGGACGCTTGTTGTCAGAATCGTCAAACTTCACGGTGATGTCTTTGGAGCGTAGCTCCTCAATGATGGGTTGTACCTCCTTGTTGACAATCTCCATCTGTTCTGGCTTGTTGGCAATAGGGATGATGACGACCTGGATAGGAGCAAGACGTGGGGGAAGTACTAAACCGTTGTCATCGGAGTGAGTCATAATGAGTGCACCGATTAACCGGGTGGATACGCCCCATGATGTAGCCCAGACATATTCCGGCTTATTCTCTTTATTTAAATAGGTGACCTCAAAAGCCTTAGCAAAGTTTTGACCGAGGAAATGGGAAGTACCGCTCTGCAAAGCCTTACCGTCTTGCATCATTGCCTCAATGGTGTACGTGTCAAGTGCACCGGCAAAACGCTCTGTCTCACTTTTCACGCCCTGAAGTACAGGAACAGCCATCCACTCTTCTGCGAACTTAGCGTATACGCCTAGCATCTTCTGTGCTTCCTGCTCAGCTTCCTCCTTGGTGGCATGGGCGGTATGGCCCTCCTGCCACAAGAACTCAGAGGTGCGGAGGAAAGGACGGGTACGCATTTCCCAGCGCATAACATTACACCATTGGTTGCACATCAAAGGCAGGTCGCGCCAAGAGTGAATCCAGTTTTTATAGGTGTTCCAGATAATTGTCTCAGAAGTGGGACGAACAATTAGTTCCTCTTCCAATTTTGCGGCAGGATCAACCTCTACACCGCTTTTGTCCTCCTTGGCACGCAGGCGATAGTGGGTCACGACGGCACACTCCTTGGCGAATCCCTCTACATGTTCTGCCTCGCGGCTGAGGAACGACTTTGGGATGAGAAGTGGGAAATAGGCATTCTGAGCACCAGTCTCCTTAAACATCTTATCTAACTGCTGCTGCATTTTCTCCCAGATAGCATAGCCGTATGGCTTGATGACCATGCAGCCGCGCACTGCTGACTGCTCAGCAAGGTCGGCCTTCACCACCAAGTCGTTATACCACTGACTATAATTGTCAGCTCTTTTGGTCATTTCTTTGAGTTCTTTTGCCATAAAATTACTTCAATTTTCAAAATTTGGTGCAAAATTACGAAATAATTATGAAATATAATCACCAAGTTCAAAATTAATTTGTATCTTTGCCTCAAAATTATCACCATTTTAAATTAAATGTAATATGAAAATTAAAATTGTTTCTTTGTTACTTTGCGTAGGAATGCTCTTTGCTTGTAACAACACCCAGAAGGGTGCAGGTATTGGTGCAGGTGGCGGTGCTTTATTGGGTGGTATTATTGGTGCTATAGCTGGTAATACTGCAGTGGGTGTTGCTGTTGGCGGTGCTGTTGGTGCTGGTGCTGGCGCTATTATCGGTAAGAAAATGGATAAGGCTAAACAGCAGGCTCAGCAGGTTCAGAACGCCCAGGTGGAGACTGTTAAGGACACCAATGGTCTGGATGCAGTAAAGGTAACCTTTGACTCAGGTATTCTTTTCGCTACTGGTAAGGCTGATCTTAGCACTAGTGCGAAGAACTCTCTCGCAGAGTTTGCCCGTGTGTTGAACTCCAATACAGACTGTGATGTAGCTATCATCGGTCATACTGATAACACTGGTAGCGATGCTATTAACCAGCCATTGTCAGTTAATCGTGCCAATAGCGTAAACAACTATCTTCGTTCATGTGGTGTTCAGGCTAAGCAGATTAAGAGTGTAGAGGGACAAGGTTCAACAAATCCTGTTGCCGATAACTCTACTGCTGCAGGTCGTCAGCAGAACCGTCGCGTGGAAGTATACATGTATGCCAGCAAGGAGATGATCCAAAAGGCTGAAGCAGGTACACTTCAGTAATGAAAACATTACTGCATAAGATTAAAAGATTTTTCATGTGGATAGTGGTGGCTTTTTTTGCCTCCACTATTCTTTCTGTGGTCGTATTACGTTGGGTTCCTGTCTGGTTCACACCCTTGATGTTCATTCGTCTAGGTGAACAAATATCAGAGGGTAAAGATCTGACGTTACATCACCATTGGGTACCCTTTGAGGAAATTTCCCCCTCTATGTCACTAGCTGTAATGGGGAGTGAGGATGCGCGTTTTCTGGACCATCATGGGTTTGACTATAAAGCGATAGAACATGCTGCTATCCGTAATCTCAAGCACCCAGAGAAACGGAAGTTAGGTGCCTCTACCATCTCTCAGCAGACGGCAAAGAATGTTTTTCTATGGCCTGGCCGCTCTTGGTTGCGAAAAGGCTTTGAGGTTTATTTTACAGCACTGATAGAGCTGATGTGGTCGAAACAGCGTATTATGGAAGTCTATCTGAACTCGATAGAAATGGGGGAGGGTATCTATGGAGCTGATGCTGTAGCAGAATGGCATTTTCATAAAACCGCCTCCCAATTAACTAGTGCGGAGTGTGCGTTGATTGCCGCCACATTACCTAATCCTTTACGCTATAATTCCGCAAGACCTAGTGCTTATGTCTTAAAAAGACAAAAGCGCATCCTTCATGAGATGCGCTATGTAAAACCTTTGCCGTAAGATGATTCTTACATTCTCTTCTTTATTTCTTCTGCCATCTGCTCTTGCAGTTCTTTGGCTTTTTGGGCGGCTACCTCAGCAAAGTCTTCTCCATTGCTAGCATAAATAATACCGCGTGAAGAATTCACCAGCAGTCCGCAGTCTTTCGTCATACCGTATTTGCAGACTTCCTGAAGCGAACCACCTTGGGCTCCGACGCCTGGAACTAACAGGAAATGGTGGGGGGCAACCTTACGGATATCCTCAAACATCTGTCCCTGGGTAGCACCTACGACATACATCATGTTTTCGTCGTTACCCCATTCCTGCGATTTCTTCAGCACCTTCTCAAACAGGCGCTCGCCATCTTTATCCTCTGTCAACTGGAAATCGTAAGAGCCTTTGTTGGAATTCAGCGCCAACAGGATGACCCACTTATCGTCATAACCGAGGAAAGGAGTGACCGAATCCTCACCCATATAGGGAGCAACGGTCAGCGCATCGACATCATACTCCTCAAAGAATGTCTTGGCATACATCTTCGAAGTGTTGCCGATATCTCCACGTTTGGCATCGGCGATGATGAAGTGGTTGGGATATTCTTCTTTCAGATAATCGACCGTGGCTTCGAAAGCCAGAATGCCATCAACACCATACGCCTCGTAGAAAGCCAGGTTTGGCTTATAGGCGACACAATAGGGAGCTGTTGCATCGATAATGAGGGCGTTAAACTCGCAAAGGGCTCTGAAAATATAATCATCACCATCCTTTGCCTTAGCTTCATCGATGATGCACTGAGGAATCTTGTTGATGTCTGTATCCAGACCTACGCAGAGAAACGACTGCTTCTCCTTGATTTGTTGTATAAGTTCTTTTCTATTCATAATTATTTCTTAAAGTATAGATATATTAAATAAAAGAAATAGACAATACCAAACCAGATTAAAAGAAACCCCCAACTTACCCAAATACTAGGTATCTCTTTGGCAAAATAATTTGAAGGAATAATGCCAAAAGATGCGATGATGGCAGGCCACATCTGGTCTTTTCTCATTTCTTGGCGCATAGGTGCCCAAAATTTTTTCCAATCCATTTTTTTATTTTATTTAGAGTTCTGTTTCTTTCATTCGTTCAGCATTCTCTGCAACGGTCAGTGCATCAATCATGGGCTGGATGTCACCACCTAAGAAACCTTGAAGGTCATGGGTAGTATAGCCAATGCGATGGTCGGTTACTCGACCTTGCGGGAAGTTGTAGGTACGAATCTTTGCCGAACGGTCACCGGTGGATACCAGTGTCTTACGGCGTGAGGCGATATCGTCCATATACTTCTGGTGCTCCTTATCATATATAAAGGTATATAGACGCGAGAGGGCACGCTCTTTATTCTTTGGCTGGTCACGGGTTTCTGTACATTCAATCAGGATTTCTTCCGTTTCCCCCGTATTAGGGTTCTTCCACATATAGCGCAGACGAACACCCGATTCCACTTTGTTCACGTTCTGGCCACCGGCACCTGAACTGCGGAAGGTATCCCACTTGATTTCACCCTCATTGATATGTACTTCAAACTTATCGGCCTCGGGTAAAACAGCAACAGTGGCAGCAGAGGTATGCATACGTCCCTGTGTCTCGGTAGCGGGAACACGCTGTACGCGATGAACACCTGATTCATATTTCAAAGTACCGTAGACATCCGCACCGCTCACGGCGAAGTCGATTTCCTTATAACCGCCCACTGCTCCCTCTGAGACACTGGTAACAGCAAGTTGCCACCCTTTCGAGTCACAAAAACTCTTATACATCTTAAACAAATCGCCAGCAAACAGACACGCCTCATCACCACCAGTTCCCGCACGGATTTCCATCTGCACGTTCTTGGCGTCCTCGGGGTCTTTCGGAATAAGGGCAATTTTGATTTCCTCCTCCAGCTTGGGTTGCAGCGCTTCGTTTTCTGCAAGTTCCTCACGAGCCATTTCCTTCATCTCGGCATCATCCTCATTGGCAAGGATATCCTTTGCCTCCTTGATGCTGTTCAGACAAGCAATATAGCGCTTGCGGGCATCCATGATGTCGCCCAAATCCTTGTACTCCTTGGTGAGTTTGACGAAGCGGTTCTGGTCGGCTATCACATTAGGGTCGGTAATCAGTGTAGATACCTCCTCAAAGCGGGCTTCCAGTCCGTCCAGTTTCTGTAATATACTGTTATTCTCCATAATGCGTTTGCAAAGATACGAATAAAAAAAGAGATATTCAAAATTATTTGATTAATTCTGAGATTTCCTTGTCAGTTCCCAAAAAGCGACAGCTGACGCAGCAGCGACATTGAGTGAGTCGACACTATGTGCCATAGGGATTCTTACTACATAGTCGGCATCGGCAATGACTTCTTTGGGTAGTCCGTCACCTTCAGTTCCCATGATGATGGCAAGCCGTTCCTCCTGTTTCAGGATGGGTGCATCGAGTGGGAGAGAGTTGTCTGTCAGTGCCATTGCCAGTGTTTTGAATCCCCAAGCGCGCAGTTGATTGATATTCCCATCTATCCATGTCCAAGGGACAAGAAATACAGACCCCATTGATACCCGGACAGCCCTGCGGTTAAAAGGATCACAAGAGTCGGTGGTTAATAAGACGGCATCCATTCCTAATGCTGCTGCAGAGCGGAAAATCGCTCCTATATTGGTCGTATCCACCACACCATCTATTACTACAATATGATGTGCGTCTTTGCAAACTTTCTCCACACTTAGCGGGATTGGTCGGCGCATGGCGCAGAGCACCCCTCTGGTAAGGGTATAGCCTGTCAAACTTGCCAGTAGTTCCCGGCTACCTGTATAAATTGGGATGCCGTCGCAATGTTTTATAATATCGGCAGCATCCCCATCAATATGTTTTCGCTCACAAAGCAGTGCAACAGGTTGGTAACCTGTTTGTATAGCCACACGGATTACTTTCGGACTTTCCACGATAAAGATACCTTTTTCGGGTTCAATCCTGTTACGTAATTGTGATTCAGTCAGTTGGCTGAATATTTCTACACCAGGTTGGGAGAGGCTTGTAATCTCTATGATTGGCATTCTATTTCTGTGCTCGTAGGGCAGCCAAAGACTCTTTCAATGCAGCGATTTTCTCTTCAGAATCACTTTGTTTTTTACGTTCCAAGGCAACGACAGCCTCAGGAGCGTTCTGTACGAACCGCTCGTTAGAGAGTTTTTTCATAACACCTGCAAGGAAACCCTCCAGATGCTTCAGTTGTGCCTCTTGTTTTTCTATTTCTGCATCAATGTCTATCATGTTGCCCAATGGAATAGCAAACTCGTCGGTTCCCACCATGAAGGCAGAGGCGGTGGCGTCTTTCTCGCTGACAACATGAATTGCATTCACATTCGCCATTTTCACGATGGCGGCTGTATATGCCTCATAATGGTTGGCGGATACAGCCTGCAGCTCAAGCGCTTCTTTGGGAGCAATGTTTTTCTGATTGCGAACCATACGAACACCACTGACAATCTGTTTTACCTCTTCTATGTCATTGGCAAGTTTTTTCTCTTCGTCAGTAGGAGTGTTGAGCTTCAAACTTTCACGCATGATGCTCTCGCCCGCTTGACGTTCGTAGAGTGCTTGCCATAATTCTTCAGTGATGAATGGCATGAAAGGATGAAGCATTTTCAATAGAATGTCGAAGAAACGCAATGTCGCTTCAAAAGTGCCCTTGTCGATAGGTTGTGCCTCACCGTTGACGTAGGAAGGTTTTACCATTTCCAGATACCAACTGGAAAACTCGTCCCAGAAAAGTTTATATACAACCATCAATGCCTCAGAGATGCGATACTTTGAGAACAGGTCTTGTAATTCTTCATTGGCAAGTTTTAACTTGGCATCGAACCATGCCACAGCAATCTTACTGGCTTCATTCTGTTGTATATCTGCCACCTGCCATCCTTTGACGAGCCGGAAAGCATTCCATATCTTGTTGTTGAAGTTACGACCTTGTTCACACAAACTCTCATCAAAGAGAATGTCATTGCCGGCAGGAGCAGAGAGCATCATACCCATGCGAACACCATCTGCTCCGAACTTCTCAATGAGTTCGATGGGGTCAGGACTGTTGCCAAGAGATTTGGACATCTTTCGTCCCAGTTTGTCGCGAACAATACCTGTAAAGTAAACATGCTTGAAAGGCATCTTGCCGACATACTCATATCCTGCCATTATCATACGGGCAACCCAGAAGAAGATGATGTCCGGACCCGTTACGAGGTCTGACGTGGGATAGTAATAGGCGAGTTCCTCACTTTGGGGATTGTTGATACCGTCAAAGAGGGAGATAGGCCATAGCCATGACGAGAACCATGTGTCAAGAGCATCCTCGTCTTGTCTCAAATCGGCATCTGTTACAGTAGGATTCTTTAGTTTGGCTAGTTCTAGTGCCTTCTCACGGTTCTCTGCTACAACGAAATCCCCTTCCTTATTATAATAATAAGCAGGAATACGGTGACCCCACCACAGTTGACGGGAAATACACCAGTCCTGAATGTTCTCCAACCAGTTCTTATAAGTGGTTTTGTATTTTGTAGGATAGAACTTTATGTCATCATTTATGACGGGTGGAAGAGCGATATCTGCAAAATGCTTCATCTTTAAGAACCACTGAAGTGAGAGGCGGGGCTCTATAGCTGTGTCCGGGTTCCGCTCAGAATAGCCCACCTTATTGGTGTAATCTTCTATTCGCTCCATTAGTCCTGCTTCCTGTAAGTCTTTTGCTATCTGCTTACGACAATCGAAACGGTCCATTCCTACATATAATGGAGACTGTTTGGAAATGGTTCCATCTGCATTAAAGATGTCGATGGTCTCTAAATCGTGAGTCTTCCCCAACATGTAGTCATTGGTGTCATGAGCAGGTGTTACTTTCAGACAACCAGTACCAAACTCAATGTCCACGTAGCGGTCTTCTATTACAGGAATGACACGATTCACCAAAGGCACAATTACTTGTCGTCCCTTTAACCATTGGTTCTTAGGGTCCTTGGGATTGATGCACATTGCAGTGTCGCCCATGATTGTTTCTGGTCGTGTGGTGGCAACAACGGCGTAATAACCTTTGGCATCCTTATGAATGATGTTGCCTTCTTTTTCCAGTACATCTTGATTCTCCAGACTCTTTAGTCCTTTAACATAATATTTCAGATGGAACAGATGACTCTTCTCTTCTTTGTAAATAACCTCCTCAGTAGAAAGTGCCGTCAATGCTTTCGGATCCCAGTTTACCATGCGAAGTCCACGGTAGATTAATCCTTTGTTATAAAGGTCAACAAAAACCTTGATGACACTTTCTGAGCGTTTCTCATCCATGGTAAACGCAGTGCGGTCCCAGTCGCATGAAGCACCTAAACGACGTAGTTGTTTGAGAATGATACCTCCATGTTCTTCCGTCCAGTCCCATGCATGTTTCAAGAATTCCTCACGAGTAAGGTCGTGCTTCTTGATACCTTGTTCGGCGAGTTTCTTTACTACTTTCGCTTCCGTGGCAATAGAGGCATGATCGGTACCTGGAACCCAGCATGCGTTCTTACCCTCCATACGGGCACGGCGTACCAAAATGTCCTGGATGGTGTTGTTCAGCATGTGTCCCATGTGCAGGACACCAGTCACATTGGGCGGTGGAATGACGATTGTATAGGGTTCACGTCCGTCAGGCTTGCTGGCGAACAACTTGTTGTCTAACCAATACTGATACCATTTCGACTCGACCTCTTTTGGGTCGTATTTGCTTGCTAATTCCATACTTATTTAATAATGACGTGCAAAAGTACATAAAAAAATTGAAACTGCCAAATAGGTCGATGAAATTTGGTAGTTTCGTTTTTATTTTGTACTTTTGCGATTGATTATGGAACAAAAACATACAAGAGATGAAAAAATGGCTGCTTTCGGGCGATTGCTGGATGTGATGGATCGTCTGAGGGTGGAGTGCCCATGGGATAGGAAACAAACAAATGAGTCGTTGCGTCCCAATACTTTAGAGGAAGCATACGAACTCAGCGATGCGCTTCTGCGGGATGACGCTACAGAAATATGTAAAGAACTGGGCGATGTTCTTCTTCATATCGTCTTCTATAGTAGAATAGGAGAGGAAAAGTCGCAGTTTGATATAGCCGATGTATGTAACAAGCTGTGTGATAAGATGATATTCCGTCATCCGCATGTCTATGGCAGCGTTGTCGCTAAGAATGCGGAGCAGGTGCTTGATAATTGGGAGCAAATCAAACAGAAAGAAAAGGATGGCAACAAATCTGTTTTGGGGGGTGTTCCGGCTTCTCTGCCTTCACTCATCAAGGCATACAGAATTCAAGATAAGGCCCGTCATGTCGGTTTTGACTGGGAGGATAAGCAAGATGTGTGGTCTAAAGTGCGCGAGGAAATTGATGAGCTGGAGGCAGAACTGAGAAAAGAAGACAAGAAGCACTCGGAACAAGAATTGGGCGACTTTTTGTTTGCTGTCATCAATGCGGCCCGTCTTTATCATCTTAATCCTGACAATGCGTTGGAGTCGACTAACCAGAAGTTCATCCGTCGTTTTGATTATATCGAACAGCATAGCATCAAAGTGGGCAAACCGCTTACAGAGATGACCCTTCAGGAAATGGATGACCTGTGGAATGAGGCAAAACTTAAAGAAAACCAATAAAAATAAGATAACAATGAAGAAAATTGCATTTGTAATGACTTTGACGGCTGCTTTGGTAATTTCATTGAGCAGTTGTGGTGGTAAGACGCAACCAGTACCTTTTGACAATGGTGATTCGACGGACATGAGTGGCATGCAGGATCCTACGGTATATGGTGTTTGTGGTGAGGGTACAGCGATGAATACGCTTCAAATAATCACAGACCTGGGGGATACTATACAGTTAGACATCAACTATGCCCGTGAGAATAATCAGATATTCGGTGGGTTGCAAGCTGGTGATCGCATGGCCGTAGTTCCTAATGATAAAAAGACAGAGGCTTTGATAGTTGTCAATCAGGCAGCATTGTTAGGAAACTGGGTAATGCCCAACCCGTTGGACGGTAGCGATGAGGTTGGCTTCCGCATCAAAGAAGGTGGTATTGTGGAAGGTATTCAGCAAAGCAGTATTACTTATAAGACATGGCGGTTGGTTCAAGGGAAATTGGAGTTAGTTGATGTTCGCGAGGGTGGTGGCGAAGAAGAAGAGATTATTCTTTATAATATTGTGCGTCTGACTCCTGATTCTTTAATACTAAAGGAGGGCGAGGATACTTATGAGTATGGTCGTCAACAGCAGAAAAAGTTGGATTCTGACATTAAACTGGAAGAGGCATCCGAGGATGATTATAAAATTTGAGCATAGTCTTGGAGCCTTTTAGAATACATATATTAGGGTGTGGAAGTGCTTTGCCGACACTTCATCATTATGCCTCGGCGCAAGTGGTGGAAGTGCGCGGCAAGCAGTTTATGATAGATTGTGGAGAGGGAACGCAGATGTTGTTACGTCGTTCCCGAATCCGCTTCACCAAGCTCTCAGCCGTTTTTATCAGTCATCTTCATGGTGATCATTGTTTTGGACTGATAGGTATGATAAGTACTTTTGGTCTTTTGGGTCGAACTGCGAAATTGGATGTCTATGCCCCAGCAGCATTAGAGATAATGCTACATAAGCAAATGCAATTGTTTTGTCATGGGCTTGATTATGAAGTTGTCTTCCATGCTGTTGATACGACTCGTCAGGATGTGATTTATGAGGATCGCAGTCTGACAGTAGAATCCATTCCTTTAGAGCATCGTATTCCGTGTTGTGGATTTCTTTTTAAGGAGAAGCCCACCTTGCCGCATATCAAGCATGACATGATAAGTTTCTATCAGATTCCTATCTCTCAGATTAATAACATCAAGATGGGTGCTGATTGGGTGACTGCAGAAGGTGAGATCGTGACTAATAATTGTTTGGTGGAGCCTGCCGAGCCAGTCCGCAGCTATGCTTACTGTAGTGATACTCGTTATATTCCCACACTTCACGAAAGGATAAAGGGCGTGACGGCATTATATCATGAAAGCACTTATGGCATGGATAACCTGCAACTGGCAGAGAAATACTATCATTCCACCGCCCGCCAAGCGGCGTTGGTGGCGCGTGATGGACAAGTCGGTAAGTTGTTGCTAGGACATTATTCCTCACGTTATGACGATGAACACGTACTTTTAAATGAGGCAAAAGAGGTGTTTGAGAACAGCTTTTTATGTGACGAGCAGATGATTTTTGACCTTTAAGTGCATTTTTTTTCGTTATAATTTGGTAATTCTAATTATTTTTGCTACTTTTGCAATTGCAATATGTATAGCGTATGATAAAACGATTACTTAACATATCACTTTTTGTTGCATGTTTGTTCATGCTCCCATTAACTGCTCAAGCGGTTCCGGTTGAGAGCCTTGGTATTGAGCAGATAGATGAGAAAAACGATGTCCAGATAAATGTTAACAGGTCTGTCGTCCATATTACTGGAGCGGAGGGACAGGTCATGGAGGTCATTTCATTGACCGGTCGTCATGTAATGTCAGTACGTATAGAAAGTCCGGCACAAAGAATTGAATTAACAAACATACCTAAAGGTTGCTACATTATCAAAGTTGGAAAGGTTGTCAGAAAGATTGTCATCTGATATTCCTTTTATTTCTGATGGTGTCATTATCCCTCGTAGGATGTAATGGTGATTCCATTCAGAAAGGCGAAATAACTATGGAGGCGTTTTCAGATTTGAAGACGCCTGCTTTTAAAATAACACCATCCGAAATACAGTCTGCCTTGAAGAAAATGGGGAAGGTAGGCAAAGACACATTGTCTCCCTCAGTTCGTACAGCTTTGTACTATCATGGGGATGGTCCTATGTTGTGGATTAGCAGGCAGGGCGTTTCTCCGATGGCTGATACACTGATACAACAGTTATATCAGGTGGAGCGGATAGGTTTTTCCGTTGCTCGTTTCAAAATTGATGAGATAGAGGATGACTTACGTCGCTTCAAGGCGTTGGACTTCGACAAGGAGCATTCCATTAATGAGGTGATAGCTCATTTGGAGTACCGTCTGACGCATGCATATTTAACTTATGTGGCAGGTCAACAATATGGTTTTGTTAATCCGAAGTCTGCCATGAATATAGTGGAGTCAAAACCCGATAGTCTTGGAAATGTCAAGACACGCTATGTCAACCAGTATGATGTTCCTGTATTACGTCCTTCTTATGCTTTCTATGAGAAAGCTTTTCGTAAGATATCCAACGATAGCGTGGGACCTATGATGCGGGAAGTGGAACCTCAGTCTCCGCTCTATCGTAGTTTGTTGAGTCAGTTGTCAGACTCTTCAACGGACAAGCGGATGAAAGTATTAGTTAATATGGAGCGTTGTCGTTGGAAGGAAAAAAGTCCGATGCCCACTACAGGTAAGTATGTGGTGGTCAATATACCTGCTTTCATGCTCTATGCCTATGGTCCTGATTCGACCATGTCAATGCGTATTGGGTGTGGCACAAACAGCACGAGAACTCCTTTGCTGACCAGTGCAATAGAGTATTTTCAAGTCAATCCAGAATGGAATATTCCTCAAAGCATTGTCAACAATGATGTACTCAGACATGCTGGTGACAGCGCCTATTTCGCTCGTCACCGTTACTACATCGCTGAGCGTGCCACCGGTAAAAAAGTCGCTATTGGCAGTGTAAGTCGTGCAATGCTGGAGAGTGGCAAGTATCGGGTGTCGCAAGACGGAGGACGTGGAAATTCTCTGGGGCGCATTGTGTTCCGTTTTAAGAATAATTTCTCAGTATATCTGCACGACACATCAACGCCTGGTTTCTTCCAAAACAGTTGGCGAGGTGTGTCGCATGGCTGTGTTCGTGTACAGCGTCCTTTTGACTTTGCCCATTTCCTCTTAGGGGATATTGATGACTGGACACTTGATAAGATACGCATCTCGATGGACATCGCTCCGCAGACCGAGCAGGGCAAGGAGTATGTCCGCACTCATGAGCCTAAGGAGAACGAGAATGGTCGTAAACTTCCTCGCAGGTTGATTAGTTATATGCCTGTGAAGCCTCACGTACCTATTTATATTATTTATTATACCATTTATCCAGATGAGAATGGATATATACAGACCTATCCGGATGTGTATGGATATGATAAGTCTGTGTGGAACCACTTAAAGAAATACATCTGATGACCATTGACGAGAAGCAGTTGACAGCCATGCTCTCAGATCCTGCTACGCAGCGGAAGGCTTTTGAGATGGTCGTTCGACAATATAGTGAACAACTGTATTGGCAGGTGCGCCGTATTGTGCTTACCCATGAGGACGCCAATGATGTCATGCAGAATGTGATGATGAAGGCCTGGACCAATCTGGACTCTTTCCGTAAGGATTCCAAACTTTCTACCTGGCTTTATCGTATTGCCATTAATGAGAGCCTTGATTTCGTACGACGGCAAAAAGGGGTTACTGCTGTTAGTGCCGATGATACCCCAGGTATTGCCAATACTCTTCTTGCAGACCGCTATTTCGATGGAGACGAGACAGAGGCACAGTTGCAAGAGGCAATTGCCCAGTTGCCAGAAGTACAGCGTACAGTTTTCAATCTCCGTTATTATGACGAGATGAAATATGGTGAGATGAGTAAGATTCTCAATACCTCAGAGGGGTCGTTGAAAGCATCTTATCATATTGCTGTGAAGAAAATATCAGAGTTTTTTAAACAACGGGATTAAACCTTTCCTGTTAATGAACGTCCAAATAGTAAAGAAAACAACTATGAACGAAGAGAAATATTTAGAAGAGCGACTGACGAAGCACAATCCTTTCCAGGTTCCGGAAGGATATTTTGACAGTTTTGCTGAGCAGGTGATGAATCAGTTGCCAGAGCGTCAGCAGGAGGCACGTCGAGTACTGCTCCGCCCTTGGATGTATGCAGCTGCTTGTCTGGTGGTTGCAGTGTTCTGTGTGGCAGTGTACTTCTCACGTATCAGTACGGAGGCGCATGAGACACCACAGATGGCTGTCTCTGAGTCGTATATGGATGCTGCCGCTGATTATGCGATGATAGATAATTCAGATATTTACGCCTGTCTGGCAGATAATTAAAGAGTGATGTCTATGAAGCGATATGTATTTTTTTATTTCTCTTTTATACTGGTCACCGTATGTTTCGCACAGGGGAAGAAATTTTCTCCCGAGAAATTTGATGCGGAGATGACGGCATATATTACGAAAGAGGTACGGCTCACAGATGAGGAAGCTGCCAAGTTCTTCCCCCTGCTTCGTGAGATGCATAAGAAACAGCGTTGTCTGTATAAGAAAATGCGTGATGGCGGAAAGGAGAAACCTACTACAGAGGAAGGGTGTGCTGCTGCTATCCGTGAGCGTGACAAATGGGATATTGAGCTCAAGCAGTTGGAGCAGTGCTATCATAAGAAGATGATGCAAGTGCTTCCTGCGTCAAAAGTCTATGATGCCATCAGGGCTGAGAGCCAGTTCCATCGTAGGATGATGAAAGGGTGGCAGAAGGGCAGACACCATTAAGGTCACATTTCTTACAATGTGGCTTTCTGGAGGTACACACATACCGCCCGTGAAGCAATAGCCAATGATGTGCCCGTGGAATATCTTCCGCGGGTATATTTTTTACCAGCATCTGTTCTACTTTATAAGGAGTGTTATCTTTCTTTGTGACGAGTCCTAACCGGTGACTGACACGGAAGACGTGTGTATCCACAGCCATGGAAGACTTGCCGAAAGCAACGCTCTGTATCACATTCGCTGTCTTCCTGCCAACCCCCGGCAGGTCTAGCAGCAGGTTCATATCCTGCGGTACCTCTCCCTCATGTCTCTCTACCAGCATTCGCGCCATTTTCACCAGATGCTCTGCCTTCGAATTAGGGTAGGAGACACTCTTTACGTATTCCAGCACGTCCTCCACTTCCGCTGTCGCCATCGTTTTTGCGTCAGGGAAATGACGAAACAGCTCAGGTGTCACTTGGTTAATGCGTTTGTCTGTACATTGGGCACTCAGTATCACAGCCACCAGCAACTGGAACACACTGCTGAACTCCAGTTCTGTCTGTACCTCCGGCATCTGTTCACGGAAGTACTTGAGTACATAGTCATATCTTTCCTTACGAGTCATTCTATACTTTATTATTATGGCTGACAAAGTTAGCAATTTTTGTTGACACTGCCAACTTTTGTCGTCACTTTGCAGAAAAAAGATAGTCTCTCTCTGCATTCGCTTCTCCAAAATTTGGTTTTCTGCTTACTAATTCGTAATTTTGCAAAAGATTATGAACGATAATAAACAAGCGACACTCGAACTGGGCACAAAGCCTGTGGGACAACTGTTGATGCAGTATGCCCTACCTGCCATTGTCGCGATGACGGCTTCAAGTTTTTATAACATCATCGACCGTGCGTTTATAGGTCAGGTGGTGGGTCCTGAGGCGATAGCGGGTTTGGGTATCACCTTTCCATTCATGAACCTCAGTGCCGCCTTCGGTGCCGCAGTCGGAGTGGGTGCCTCAACATGTATCTCCGTGAAGTTAGGGCAGCGAGACTATAAGACGGCGCAGTATCTGCTGGGCAATACAGTGACACTGAACTTGATTATCGGTTTTCTGTTCATGGCGGTATGCCTAGTGTTCCTTGATCCTATCTTGCGTTTCTTCGGTGCCTCTGACGTGACATTACCCTATGCTCGTGAGTTCATGATAGTTATTCTGCTGGGTAATATCATCACCCACATGTATTTCGGAATGAATGCAGTGCTGAGGGCTGCGGGAAAGCCCCGTCACGCTATGTATGCCACTCTCTTTACGGTGGGTATGAACATCTTCCTGGTCATTGCTTTTGTTTGGTGGTTCCGATGGGGCATCAGGGGTGCCGCCCTTGCCACCGTCACCTCACAGACAATGGCACTTTGTTGGCAGATGTGGGTGTTCTCAGACAAGCGTGAGTTGCTACATCTTCGCAAGGGTATCTATAAATTGAAGATTAATTTGGTGAAGAACATCATCTCGATAGGTATCTCACCCTTCCTGATGAATGCTACTTCCTGTGTGATAGTTATCGTCATGAACAACCAGTTCGTGCGCTATGGCGGAGATTTGGCGGTAGGAGCCTATTCCATTGCCAACTCTGTGGTGATGGTACTTTTCATGTTTGTGATGGGTATGATACAAGGTATGCAGCCCATCGTGGGTTATAACTATGGTGCCGAACATTTCGACCGTATGTTCCGTTGTCTGTGGTTGACGATAGCCACAGCGACAACCATCCTACTGATAGGTTGGACGGTGTCAATGCTCTTTCCCGAACAGATTGCCCGCGTGTTCACAACAGACTCCACACTGATTGATATCGCAGCACGTGGTATTAAACTCAATATGATTGTGTTCTTCGTGGTGGGTGCACAAGCTGTTATCACTAATTTTTTCCAGTGTATCGGCAAGGTGAAGATCAGTATATTCCTTTCTCTCTCGCGTCAGTTGATTCTCTTGTTGCCTATGGCATATATCTTCCCATTTTTCTGGGGCTTGGATGGTGTGTGGTATTCTATGGCGGCAAGTGATTTCGGCTCTTTCTCTATGACTATTCCACTGTTATTTTGGTATATCAGAAAATTCAAAGCTTATGGAAAATAAACATCTTATCATCAATGTCGGAAGACAGCTGGGAAGTGGTGGACATGACATCGCCCGTATGTTAGCCCTCGACTTCAATGCCAAGTATTATGACAAAGAAATTCTTAATCTTGCAGCCAAGGAAAGTGGCTTTAGTGAGAAAATATTTGAGCAGAACGATGAGAAAAAGGGATTTATCCGCGGACTGTTCAGTATGACAACTCCTCATGTGAGTGGTGCCTATGAGTCGGGTTTCTCACAAGAGAACCTGTTTAAATTTCAGAGTGATGCTATCCGTAAGGCAGCGCAAGAGGGCTCTTGCGTCTTTGTAGGTCGTTGTGCTGACTATGTGCTTCGTGATTTTGAGAATGTGGTGAATATCTTTATCACAGCCTCCATGCATGACAGGGTAGAACAGATCCTTAATAAGCAGAAAGTGACACCTCCGGAGGCAAAACGGATCATCCTTCAGGCAGAGGGTAAGCGTGCCTCTTATTACAACTACTATACAGGTAAGAAATGGGGGCATGCTGAGTCGTATGACCTCTGTGTAAATACTAGTATACTGGGTATGGTGGACACGGAGAAGATGATAGCCGAGTTTATCAGAAAGAAGTTTAATTTATGAAACGAATAGGCATTATCAGTGATACGCACAGCTACTGGGACGATAAGTACCTGAAGTATTTCGAGCCTTGCGACGAGATATGGCACGCTGGGGATATCGGTTCTCTGGAGGTGGCTGAACGCTTGAATGAGTTCCGTCCGTTACGTGCTGTCTGTGGCAACTGTGATGGAGGAGACCTCCGTCTGATGTATCCTGAGGTGCTGCGTTGGAAATGTGAGGATGTTGACGTGTTGATGAAGCATATCGGTGGTTATCCTGGAAATTATGACTACTCGATTCGTGGACAACTCTATGCTTCACCTCCCCAGCTTTTTATCGCCGGTCACTCTCATATCCTGAAGGTGAAGTTCGATAAGACCCTCAATCTTCTGCATATAAACCCGGGCGCTGCGGGAATGCAAGGATGGCATAAGGAGCGTACTCTGGTGCGCCTGACCATCGAGGGCGAAAAATTCACCGATTGTGAGGTGATTACATTAGGGAGATAATATCGGAATATTGAAAAAAAGAAATAATATGAAACGTACAATTGTAATTACTGGCGGTGCAGGCTTCATCGGAAGTCATGTGGTGCGCCTTTTTGTGAACAAGTACCCAGATTACCACATCATCAATCTGGATAAGTTGACGTATGCAGGCAATCTCGCTAATCTCAAGGATATCGAGGATAAACCCAACTATGAGTTTGTGAAGATGGACATCTGTGACTTTGATGCCTTCTATCAGTTGATGCAGGACAAGAAGGTGGATGGTATCATCCATTTGGCTGCTGAGAGTCATGTGGACCGTTCCATCAAGGATCCGTTTACCTTTGCCAAGACTAATGTGATGGGTACACTCTCGCTGCTGCAGGCAGCCAAGTTGTATTGGGAGTCACTGCCTGAGAAGTATGAAGGAAAGCGCTTTTACCATATCTCCACCGATGAGGTATATGGTGCCCTGGAGCTCACCCATCCAGAGGGTATTGAGCCACCCTTCACGACGACGGCTTCGAGTGCAGAGCATCACTTGGCGTATGGTGATAAGTTCTTCCTGGAAACCACGAAGTATAATCCACACTCACCCTATAGTGCATCGAAGGCATCCAGTGACCATTTCGTGCGTGCTTTCCACGACACTTATGGCATGCCTGTTGTGGTGACCAACTGCTCGAATAACTATGGTCCGTACCAGTTCCCAGAGAAACTGATACCGCTTTTCATCAACAATATCCGTCACCGCAAGCCACTGCCGGTCTATGGTAAAGGTGAGAACGTGCGTGACTGGCTGTTTGTCGAGGATCATGCCCGTGCCATCGACCTCATCTTCCATGAGGGAAAGATTGCTGATACGTATAACATCGGAGGTTTCAACGAGTGGAAGAACATTGATATCATCAAAGTGGTCATCAAGACCGTGGACCGTTTGCTGGGTCGTAAAGAGGGCGAGGACATGGACTTGATTACCTTCGTCACTGACCGTGCCGGTCATGACCTCCGTTATGCCATAGACTCTACTAAGTTGCAGAAAGAACTTGGATGGGAACCCTCCTTGCAGTTTGAAGAGGGTATCGAGAAGACCGTCCGCTGGTACCTGGACAATCAGGAGTGGCTCGATAACGTAACCTCTGGTGACTACCAGAAGTATTATGATAATATGTATGCAAACCGATAAACAAAACAAATACGATTATGAAGAAGATTCTGTTACTGGGAAGTGGTGAGTTAGGTAAGGAGTTCGTGATTGCTGCCAAGCGCGCTGGTGCTTATGTTGTGGCTTGTGACCGTTATAATGATGCCCCTGCTATGCAGGTGGCTGACGAGCGTGAGGTGTTCTCCATGCTCGATGGTGATGCGCTGACTGCTGCTGTCAAGAAACATCAGCCAGATATCATTGTCCCGGAGATAGAGGCTATCCGTACCGAGCGTCTTTTTGACTTTGAGAAGGAGGGTATCCAGGTGGTTCCTTCTGCCCGTGCTGTCAATTTCACGATGAACCGTCGTGCCATCCGTGACCTTGCCAGTCGTGAACTCGGCTTGCGTACGGCAAAGTATTTCTATGCCAAGACTTTCGACGAGTTCAAGAAGGCAACAGATGAGATTGGCTTCCCTTGTGTGGTGAAACCGCTGATGTCATCCTCTGGTCATGGACAGAGCTATGTGCATAACGACGATGAACTGGAACAGGCTTTCCGTGAGGCAATGGAGGGTAGCCGTGGTGATGTCAAGGAGGTAATTATTGAGGAGTTTATCGACTTCGAGTCGGAGTTTACATTGCTTACCGTGACCCAGAAGAACGCTCCCACGATTTTCTGTCCGCCTATTGGGCATGTGCAGAAGGGCGGTGACTATCGTGAGTCATGGCAACCCTATAAGATTTCGGATGAGGCTCTCAAACAGGCTCAGCACATGGCTGACCAGGTGACAAAAGCACTTACTGGTTATGGTATCTGGGGTGTAGAGTTCTTCCTGACCCGTCAGGGAGAGGTTATCTTCTCAGAACTCTCACCACGTCCGCATGATACTGGTATGGTGACACTGGGTCATACCACTAACCTCTCAGAGTTTGAGCTTCATTTCCGTGCTGTCATGGGACTGCCTATCGCCGGTATCCATCTGGAGCATGCTGGTGCTTCCGCTGTTATCCTCTCTCCAGAGGAAAAGGTGGGGTCATTAGATTACAACCTTGTGGAGGCGCTGAAGGAAGACCGCACCCGCATCCGTATCTTCGGTAAGCCCGAGGCTCATTTTGGTCGTCGTATGGGTGTTGTCCTTTGCTATGGTGAGGTGGGTGACAGTACTGATGAGCTCCGTGACAAGGCAAAGCGACTTGCCAAGACCGTTCTGGGTACAGATCCTTATATGAAGAAATAGTATTATATGTCTATGGAGCCGTCTCCTATTAGACAAGGAGGCGGCACCTTCGTCTCGTGAAGCCATAGGCTCCGAGGGTCGATGCTTTAGGCTTCATGTCATACATGTTTCATTAATCACATGCAAGAATGCACGTTATTTTATATGAATAGGAATCAGGCAAGACTTATCGAATTACCCAAAATAGTTGACCCTCGTGGCAATCTGACAGTAGCAGAACAGATGAAGCATGTGCTGTTTGATATTGCACGTGTTTATTGGACATACGACATTCCAAGTGGTGGACGACGAGGCGGACATGCTCATCGTACATGTCAGGAAGTGGTGATTGCCGTCAGTGGGTCTTTTGATGTGGCACTTGATGATGGTCGTGGTGGAAAAGAGGTCTATCACTTAAATCACCCTTATCAAGGATTATATATAGGCACGAATGTTTGGCGTACCTTGGAAGATTTCTCAAGTGGTGCAGTCTGTCTGGTGTTGGCATCAGAACTGTTCGATGAGAAAGAATATATTTATGACTATGACGAGTTTCTGCAAATAACGAGCAATGTTTGAGATAGTCAGATATACAGCGGATAAGGTTGAAGAATGGGATACGTTCGTGAGGCAGTCGAAGAACGGCACTTTCCTTTTCTTCCGGCAGTATATGGACTATCATTCCGACCGTTTCCATGACCATTCGCTGATGATCTATCGAAAAAGTCGGCTCTACGCCCTGCTTCCTGCTAATGAGCAAGACTATACATTCTCGTCACATCAGGGTTTGACCTATGGCGGACTCGTGATGGACCAGCGTTGCAGGGCAGCCGAGATACGTGATGTGTTCTCTTTATTGAACAACTATCTCGTGTCACAGGGTTTCCTGCGTGTTGTCTATAAGCATATTCCTTGGATATATCCGATATTGCCATCAGAGGAAGACTTGTTTGCGTTGACGAATGTAAGTCATGCCCAACTGTGTACTCGTGATATTGCTTCTGTCGTGTTCCTGCGTGGTCCCTTGTCTTTATCTACACTACGTAAGCGTGGTATTAAGAAAGCGCGGAAGAGTGGATTCATAGTCGAGGAGAGTACTGATTTCGAGACTTATTGGCAACTGCTAGAGGAGACACTGCGGATTCGTCATCATGCCTCTCCTGTCCATAGATTGTCTGAGATGCGGTTATTACAATCGAGGTTCCCGCAACAGATTCGCCTTTTTGTCGTTAAGGATGGTCAGCAGATCATTGGTGGAACCGTTCTATACCTCACACCACACGTCGCTAAAACACAGTATATCGCTACCAATGCAGTGGGGCGATCTTGTGGTGCCTTGGATGAGTTGTTCTGTCATCTCCTGCTTAAATTCCAGCAGGATGGTTATGACTATTTTGATTTCGGTACTTCTAACCTAGTGGAAAACGACGACTTAAATGATAGTCTCATTTTCCAAAAGGAGGGGTTTGGAGCTCGCGCTGTTTGTTACGATACTTATGAATGGACGCTATGATCAAGTACTTGGACTTAAAACGGGTGAATGCTCCTTACGACGAGGAGATGCGACATGCCATTGATGGTGTGCTGCAGCGGGGATGGTATCTCAAAGGAGAGGCTACACGACGGTTTGAGGAGCATTATGCTGACTACATCGGCACTCGCTACTGCATAGGTTGTGGCAACGGACTTGATGCGCTGACTCTGATATTCCGTGCCTATAAGGAGATGGGGGTGATGCAGGAGGGTGACGAGGTTATCGTACCTGCTAACACGTATATTGCCTCTATCCTTGCTATTACTGAGAATAATCTCAAGCCGGTGTTGGTGGAACCGGATATCCATACGCTACAGATTGACGATACTCTCATCGAACAGGCTGTCACCCCTCGCACTCGCGCCATCATGATAGTCCATCTCTATGGTCGCTGTGCCTATACCGAGAGGATAGGGGACATCTGCCGTCGCCACCATCTCAAACTGATTGAGGACAATGCTCAGGCACACGGCTGTATGTATGTCTCGACTAAGTCGAAGCGAACAGGCTCTCTCGGTGATGCCGCAGGTCATAGTTTTTATCCTGGCAAGAACCTGGGTGCCTTAGGGGATGCGGGTGCCGTCACGACGAATGATGGACAGTTGGCGGAGATAATCCGTTCATTAGGGAATTATGGAAGTGCTCGGAAATATGTGTTCGATTATCAGGGGCGTAACTCCCGTATCGATGAGTTGCAAGCTGCTATGCTTGATGTCAAACTGAGATACTTGGATGCGGCAAATGCCAAGCGGAAGGAAATAGCTTCCTTATATATAAATAAGGTACGTAATCCGCAGATAGTCATTCCACAGTCTGACAGAGACAGTGTGTGGCATATTTTCCCGATTCTTTGTGAGCGTCGTGATGCCTTGCAAGATTTTCTGAGGGCAAATGGTGTGGAGACGCAGATTCATTATCCCATTCCTCCTCATCAGCAGCGTTGTTATGCGGGGTGGAAGGGACTTTCATTACCAGTCACGGAACGTATCCACCAACAAGAAATAAGCCTCCCCTGTCATCAGGCTTTGACAACAGAGGAGGTCGATACAATTATCAATCTCTTGAATATTAGTACTCCATGACAGCAGGCAGTTCCTTTGCCTGGTCAATCATCTTCTGAATCTCAACAACGGCAGGAATACGGTTGGTGAGGTTCTTTTGGGCATTCACTTCCTCCAGTTTTGCCTGAAGATTCCCTGCGACACGGTGCTTCAACTCTTTCACAGTGTCAACACCTGCTGCCTCCAGGAGTTCAGCGAACTGAGGACCGACACCATTGATGCGATACAGGTCACAATGGTTAGCCCATTTCAGAATCAACTTGCCGCTGATACCTGTCTCTGCCTCTAAAGCCTTGCGACCAGCGGGTTTTGCACACTTCTCCAACAGCTCTGCGTCTGTCTTAATACCTGCGGCGATCAATTTCTCTGCGTAAACATCGCCAACTCCTTCGATGTCAATTACTTTGTAAGTCATAATGTTTTAATTTATTGGTTAGTAATAAAAGGATTACTCTTGCAAAAGCAGGACGGTGACACTGCGGGCAGCCTGAGCTCCCATCACCAGCACCTGAGCAATGTCTGCCGTCTTGGAGGGACCGCTGATAAAGGTGCCGTAACCGTCGTAGGTCTTGTCAAACTCTATGCGCTTGTATGCCTCATGCATATTGTTGACGATCTGCGACTTGGGCAACAGGATGATGAGGTTCTCGGAGATAAAGCAGACAACTTTCTCCTTCATCTGCTGGGGTATCCAGACACATCCGTTCTCGGCAACACCGAACTTGCCACGTATCACACCCACATCTGTACCGTTGAGGTCACGGGCTCTTCCCACCGTATCGGGATTGCGGGTGGCAATGGTGATCTCTGGGAGATTCGAGGCAATCTCTTTGGCATCGGGGTATAGCTCACGGATGAGTTCGTTGACGTCTCTTCCTGATTCCACCTCAATGGCATTACCACCGACACTCTTGGTCATATTCATGAACTGTAATAGTGGGTCTGGGTAGGTGATGGCATTGATGTCACTCAGGTCGGGCATGTCGAACTGTTGACGGATATTCGCCCTGTATTTCTTCAGTATATCTTCTTTACTGCTCATAACTTCAATTCTTTTAGTCACTACGCTTTGTAAAAGCGTCTTGCGACGATAACTTCAATCCTTCAATTCTTCAATCCTCTCATGGAACGGTTTCTTGGGGAATTTGAACATGTCATGACCTTCAGCCCAAGGGTTCAGTCCACAGTTCATGATAGGCGAGGGGATAAGGTTTGCCCAATGTGCCATCGAGGTTCCCATATTGTATAGTGCGGGGTTGCCGTAGAGGACAGACATGGCACGGCACATGAGCTTCTTCTGCGGGTTAGCGGTGCCGAAGTCGTCCAACTGCTGGCGCCAGAGGTATATCTGGTCTCCAAGGTTGACCTTGACGGGACAAACGGTCTGACAGGAATTACATAGGGTGCATGCGGAGACGTTGCCACTATGTTTCTGGGCATCACGCAGCATACCGAGGTTGATGCCGATAGGACCGGGGATGAAATAGCTGTAGCTGTAACCACCAGAGCGGCGGTAAACGGGACAGGTGTTCATACAAGAACCACAGCGGATGCACTTCAGTGACTCCCAGTGCTCTGGGTTGGCAATCCATTCTGAGCGTCCGTTGTCCACCAGGATGATATGCATGTGATGGGCGGTAGGACGTGCTTTGCGGAAATGTGAGGTGTAGGTCGTGGTGGGCTGACCGGTTCCTGCACGGCAGAGCATACGCTGGAACACGGCAAGACAGTCGTAGTTGGGAATGACTTTCTCCAGTCCGATGGCTGCGATATGTAGTTTCGGACAAGAGGTAGACATATCGGCGTTGCCCTCATTGGTGCATACCACGATGTCACCGGTCTCAGCAATACCGAAATTGGCTCCCGTCATGCCGGCATCGGCTGTCAGGAACTCGTTGCGCAGGCTCAGTCGTGCACAATAGGTAAGGTACGTGGGGTCGTGATTACCTTTCTCACTACCTAATTTCTCCTCAAACAGTTCTCCCACGTCATCATGGTTCAGATGGATGGCGGGCATCACGATATGGGACGGCTTCTGACCTTTCAACTGGATGATACGCTCGCCCAGGTCGGTCTCCACGACTTCAATGCCACGCTCCTCCAGGTAGGGGTTCATCTCACACTCCTCGGTGAGCATGGATTTCGACTTCACCATCTTCTTCACGTCATGGTTCTTGAGGATGCCATAGACAATCTCGTTGAACTCCTTGGCATCCTTCGCCCAGTGTACCTCCACACCGTTCTTCTCGGCATTGGTGGCAAACTGGTCGAGGTATTCGTCCAGATGGGTGATGGTATGCCGCTTGATGGCTGAGGCTTTCTCACGGAGCTGTTCCCACTCGTCAAGACCGTAAGCCATGTTATCACGCTTGCTGCGTACTGCCCAGAAGGTGGCATCGTGCCAATGGGCATATTGTTGGTTCTTCAGGAACTCCTTAGCTGCTTTTGAATGTGCTGTACTCATAGTCCTGCTGCTAAAATCTCTACTACGTGTTTGAACTCGATCTTCAGTCCTTGCTTCTTGGCAACACCTGCCATGTGCATCAGACAGGAGCAGTCGGGACCGGTGATATACTCGGCTCCAGTCTTGATGTGTCGCTCTACCTTGTCTTTTCCCATCTGTGCCGAAACAGCGGTCTCCTCAACGGAGAACATACCGCCGAAGCCGCAGCACTCATCGGGACGCTCGGGCTCTACGACATCAATGCCGTCTACCAGTTGCAACAGGTCTTTGATCTTATTGAAAGGTGTCACATGTTCTTCAGAGGGGGAGGAGAGCCCTAACTCACGCACGCCATGGCATGAGTTGTGCAGACTGACTTTATGGGGGAAGGTCCCTAAGCGTTGGTTAACCTTCACGACATCATGAAGGAACTCAACGATATCCATACATCTCTTCGCTGTCTGACACTCATGGTTCAGCAGACGGGGGTAGTTCAGTTTGACAAAAGCGGTGCAACTCACTGACGGGGCAACGACATAGTCAAATTCCTTGAAAAGGTTCTCGAATTTCTCTGCCAGGGGGATGGCTTGTTTCTCAAAGCCGGCATTAGCCATCGGCTGTCCACAGCAGGTCTGGTTGAGAGGGTAGGTGACGTCAATCCCTAAATGGCGCAGTAACTTATAGGTTGCTATGCCAACTTCTGGGTAAACGGCATCCACATAGCAAGGAATAAAAAGTCCTATCTTCATATATACTTATCAATTATCATTTTTCAATTTATATCACGTGTAATCCCAAGAATACCATCAAACCGTTCATTAGAATCCAGAAGATGGCAAACGGTAGTGTCTTGCGCATGATGTCACCGTCCTGTCCTTCCATGTCACAGGCTGCCGTTGCAATGGCAATACTCTGAGGAGAGACGAGTTTACCACCCTCGGAGCCGGCACAGTTAGCAGCAGCAACCCAGTTGGTCTCGTTACCTGGTACACCAAAGAAGTTGGCTTCGTTGACCAGTCCCAATTGACCTGCGGCAGCAGCCTGTAGCTTTCCAAACAGGATGTTAGCCGATGTGGCGGAACCAGTGACGAATGTTCCGATACTACCGATGAGTGGGGCAAAGAAAGGATAGGCGGCACCAGTCATTGCCACCAGTCCTGTAGCGATGCTTAATGTCATGCCAGTATTGTTCATCAGTGATGCAAGTGCTACCAGGCAGCAGATCGTTAGTGCAGTCTTCTGTAGGTTATAGGTAGTCTTAGCTAATAGCTTCATGAGCTTACTAAATGAAAGCCCTTGTATAAGTCCACCTATCATAGCACCAAGGAACACCATCAGACCAGCGTTTGCCAGCCATCCGAATGAGAAGGTGTTGCCAATGACAGGTATCTGGAATTTCGTCACTAAAGTAGACTTCAGAAGTGCATTGATGTCTGGACATATCTTACTGGAGATAAGGATAAAGAAAATAATGAAGCCGTAGACGCTCCATGCGCGGAAAGTCTTGGCAGCACCAAACTTCTTCTTCTCAATATGTACGATATCCTTTTCTGCCTCCTGCCGCAGGAAGAGCTTGTTGTAGATAAGCATGGCGATGATTGCACCGACACTGCCTAGGATAGCAGGTGTCTCTGGTCCTAAGAATAAAGCGCAGAAAAACTGGATGATGATGGAGAATGTACCTACGAACAATGCTAATGTCAGGTTCTTAATAATCTTTGTCTTGTCTGTCATCATCAAGATGAGGAACGGGGTGATGTAGAACATGAGTGAGAGCTGAATGATAATATAGGTGGAAATACTGCATAGCATATCATGCGATGCCATACTTCCTGTCAGCTCGCCAGCTACTTCATTGGCAAGTGTTGTGGCAGGAAGACCTACAGCTCCAAAACCTACAGCCACAGTGTTGGCTACAAGACAGATGACAGCAGAGAACATCGGCTTGAAGCCCAGTCCGATAAGGATAGCCGCGGGGATGGCAACTGCAGTTCCAAAACCAGCCATGCCTTCTAGGACACCGCCGAATCCCCACGTCAAAAGCAATACTAATAGTCCTTTGTCTGATGTCAGCTGAATAAACTGTGTTTTTATCGTCTCAATCTCTTTTGTCTCGCAAAGGATGTTATAACTGAAAATCGCACAGATGATAATAAGGATAATTGGAAAGCAGGCTTTAAGGAGACCTTCTACAACCGACCATGCAGTTATGCCGACAATGGAGGTCTCGGCATATTTCTCGGGTACAATACCTAAGGCTGGTGTGGCGAAAATAGACAAAAGGACAGTTACAACTAATGTAATTAAAGCGCTTTTCCAACCTGACATTTTGAGTCCCATCATCAAAATGAACAGGAGTGCGATAGGTATCGTAGAAATAAGCGCTGCCATAGAATTTGGTTTTTAGTTATTATTACAAAAGTTTGTGGCAAATGTACAAAAAAATATTTAATGTAAAAAGAAATAGGAGGTTAATTTAATTAATTTATAAAGAATAATTTGTATATTTGCAAAAATATGATAGAAGAACCAAGAATCTAAAATGAATATGCTAAATAAATTACTTGAAGAACTCAGACAGTTTATTCCGTCTGAACGTATCTATACCGATGAGTTACGTACCCTCGGATGGGGTACCGATGCCAGTTTCTATCGCCAGATACCCAAGGCAGTGATCAGAAGTGACAATGAGGGAGAAATCTCAAAGATCGTCCAGACTTGCAAGAAGTATAACTTTCCTTTTACTTTTCGTGCAGCGGGAACATCTTTGTCAGGACAGAGTTGTACGGACAGCATACTGATAGTGGCAGGAAAACATTGGGAGAAATATGAGATAGGTGACAATCAGGATACTATTCGTCTCCAACCAGGTATCGTGGGTGCCAGGGTGAATGAGCTGTTAAAGCCCTATGGGCGTGTGTTCCCACCTGACCCTGCCAGTATAGGTAGTGCGATGGTGGGTGGTATCGTCATTAATAATGCCTCGGGCATGAACTGTGGTGTGCATGCCAATAGTGACCGGATGATGGTCTCAGCACGTATCATCCTTACTGATGGGACCGTTCTTGATACAGGTGATGAGCAGAGTAAGGAATCTTTTCGCAAGACTCATCCGGACTTCATACGAAAGATAGAGGAACTACGTGATAAGGTCCGTGCCGACGGGGAGTTAGCTTCGCGCATACAAAATAAATATAGTATTAAGAACGTAACGGGTTTAAACCTCCGTCCGTTGATAGCCTACGACGACCCGTTTGACATCATTGCTCACTCGATGGTCGGTTCTGAGGGGACGCTTGCTTTCTTGGCAGAGGTGACGATGAAGACACTTTATGATTACAAATACAAAGCATCGGCAATGGTCTATTTCCTCACCATGAAAGAGAGCTGTGAGGCTGTCGTGGCATTGAAGAGGTTGAAGACAGGTGACGAGGATTTGAAGATGAGTGCTGAGAACCTGATGGTCAAGAGTGCTGAGATGCTCGACTATATGTCACTCAATAGTGTGGATGATCCTGTATTCTTGCAATATAAGAAGGATGTTGATGCTGGTAAGATAGAAGGTGTGGAACCTGGTGACTATCACAACTTAACAGCCATTCTGACAGAGACGAAGGGTGTGACGCATGAACAGCTTCTTGAGAAGATTGCGAAGATCAAGGAGTGTCTGGGACAGTTCCGTCTGTATATCCCGGCAGAGTTCACTGAGGATCCTGCTGTCTATGGTAAGTATTGGGCTATTCGCTCTGGTATTTTCCCGTCTGTAGGTGGTACGCGACCTGTTGGCACTTCTTGTCTGATAGAGGATGTGGCATTCCCTATTGACAGTTTGCCGGAAGCTACAGTGAAGTTGCAGAAACTTATTGCTGACCATGGTTATTCCGATGCGTGTATCTATGGTCATGCCTTTGAGGGTAACTACCATTTTATTCTGAATCAGAGTTTTGCCGATGAGCATGAGGTGGCACGGTATGCGGAGATGATGCGTGACGTTGCCAAACTGGTAGTGGAGGAGTATGACGGCTCGTTGAAGGCTGAACATGGTACGGGTCGTAATATGGCTCCTTTCGTGGAATATGAGTGGGGTGAAAAGGCTTACGGGGTGATGAAGGAGTTAAAGGCAATCTTCGACCCTGATGGACTATTGAATCAGGGTGTTATTTTCAATGATGATCCAGAGTGCTTTATCAAATGTTTGAAGCCCTTACCAGTCCTTGATTATGATTTTGATAAGGTTCCCGATGGTGGTAAGTATCTTATGGATCCTTCCCTCTCAACAGCTAAGGAAACGATAGAACAGGTGAAGCGTGCCAACAAGTGTATTGAGTGCGGATTCTGTGAGGTGAATTGCATGTCCTGCGGACTGACGCTTTCATCCCGGATGCGCATTGCCGTACAGCGTGAGATACGTGAGTTGGAGGCTACAGGGGCTGACCCGGAGCGTGCGGAGATACTGCGTAAACAGTATAAGTACTATGGGGATCAGACGTGTGCCACGGATGGTCTTTGTGCGACATCTTGCCCGATGAGGATTAACACGGGTGAATTGACACATCTGATTCGCCAGATGGATATGAATAATAACCCTGCAGGCTATAAGGTGGGTGAGTTTGCTGCTAACCACATGGCTGGTATCAAACAGGGATTGCGACTGGTACTTGACGTGGCTCATCTGGGACATGTCACCCTGGGGCCTTCTGTGATGACTCGTGTCGCCCGTGGTATGAACAAGATGGGACTGCCGCTGTGGACGACGGCAATGCCTAAGAAAAAGAGACAGCCGAAACCATCGGACCTCACGCAGTTTATCATTGAACGCTCACTGCCGCATAAACCTGAGGAGCACTCTGAACTGAAGGTCGTTTATTTCCCCAGTTGTATCAACCAGACCATGGGGCAGTCAAGACAGGGTGGTAAGAAACATGACCTCGTGGATGAGGTCATCCAACTGATGGCTAAAGCGGGCTATGAGGTAATCTTCCCGGAGGGCATGGAGAAAATGTGCTGTGGACAGATATGGGAGTCGAAGGGCATGCTGGATATCGCCGACAGAAAGAGTGCCGAGCTGGAGGCTGCCTTATGGAAGGCTTCTGAGGAGGGACGCTATCCTGTGCTTTGTGCGCAGAGTCCTTGTCTGCACCGTATGAAGAGGGTCATGCGTAAGATGAGACTGTATGAGCCTGCCGAGTTTATCATGAAGTATCTCGTGCCACGCCTGGACTTCCATCCGACGGACCGTCATATAGCCTTGCACCTCACTTGCTCTACTCGTGAGATGGGGGTTGCTGACGACCTGATAGCTCTTGCTAAACTGTGTTCTAATAATGTGTATCTGCCAGAGGGCGTTGGGTGTTGCGGATTTGCCGGAGACCGTGGCTTTACCTTCCCGGAGATGAACAGGTATGCACTTCGTAAACTACGTCCGCAAATAGAGAAGAACCATATCGAGGTGGGCTATAGCAATAGCCGTACCTGTGAGATTGGTCTGGAGACGAACACAGGTATTCCTTATATGAGTATCGTATACTTGGTGAATGAGTGTACGACGGCAAAGAAGTGATCAGAACGTGCAGGGTAGGGTACTCAGCTGGTAGTAGAGGGTGCGTGCCATACGCTCATGTCCTTTGTCGTTGGGGTGCAGACGGTCAACAACTCCGTCCTTGAAGTACTGCACATGCTCGTCCATCAAAGGGAAGAGTCCACTCAGGGCATTGAGGTCGATGACGGGTACTGCCCATACGTTACCTGCTTCTTTGACAGCGTCGATATAACGCTGCAGGGGTTCACCGCAACGGTTGTAATAGTCTTCCGTGGGCTGCCAGTTCTTGTCGTTGGCATAGAAACCCGCACGGTGGATGGGGGTGATGAGCACGATCTGCTTCGTAGGGTAGGTGCGCTTCAACTTATCCAGTGCGATATTGATGCGTCCCTTATAAGTGTCTGTTGTCATGATGGGGTGCATCCGCTTCCTGGTGACGATATGTTTTTGCTCATGAATACCTGCCATCACTTCCTCTTCCCGGATGTCATACCACTCTCCGATGGGCACTCCGTCATTGAAGTCGTTGGTGCCGATGAAGATCAGGATAGCGTCCACCTCGTCACCATGCTGTGCTTTCAACTTGTCGGTCTGGTTGGGAATGTCGTTCCATTGCCTGCCGCTGATGCCATAGACGTATGGGGTGATGCCCAGCCAGTCCTGCAGATAGTTCCAGTACTTGATCTTTGATCCATTATTCTTAGGGTCGGTGATGGAGTCTCCGAAATAAGCCACACGCTTGTTCATCCAGGGATGTGCGAATGTGTTCTGTGCCATCATGGGGAGCATCGTCAGCCAGCAGATGGCAAGGGTGATAATCCGTTTTTTCATTGTATCCGTTTTTGTTGCTACCGCAAAGATAACTCTTTTTCTTCGTAAGTAATATATTTTTATTCTTTTTTAAGACAGATAATGTGTAACTAAGCGAAATAAATCATTATCTTTGCCACCGAATTTTAATCAAATGAGAAAATGAACTACAACAACGATTATGAATTAAGTGAGTATGCCAGTGGGAGACAGTGGGATGTCTCCGCGGCTTTTCCAGTATTGATGCGTAAGGTGTATGTATGGATGACACTTGCCTTGGTGATAACGGGTATCACGGCGTATGGCGTGGCAAACAGTCCGGGTATCCTGCAGGCTATTTATAACAATCAGATCCTGTTCTGGGGACTCATCATCGCTGAGTTTGCACTGGTCATTGGTGTGAGTGCTGCCATCAACAAGCTGTCATTGTCTGTGGCAACTTTGATGTTTGTGGCATATTCGGTCATCAATGGCGCATTGCTGTCGTATATCTTCCTTGCATATACCAGCAGCTCTATTGCTACTGTGTTCTTCATCACGGCAGGAACCTTTGCGGCAATGGCTATCGTCGGTTATACCACCAAGACCGACCTGTCGTCCATGGGTAAGTATCTGCTGATGGCACTTATCGGCATCATCATTGCCACACTGGTCAACGTGTTCTTCATCAAGAGCACTGGTTTCGACTTGGTGATTAGCTATGTCGGCGTACTGATCTTCGTAGGTCTCACCGCTTATGACTCCCAGAAGATCAAGCAGATGCTCATGCAGGCTCCCGATGCAGGAGAAGGAGCTCAGAAAATAGCCCTCTTGGGTGCTCTCTCCCTCTACCTCGACTTCATCAACCTGTTTATCTACCTCCTCCGCATCTTCGGAAAGAGAGAGTAAACAACAATACAGCGGGGAGGCAACATCGCCTCCCTGCCGTACCTCCATCCATCTTTCACCCTAAAAATTCCTTGCCCTATGACTCCGACCCCTCCGAATATTCAGAATACTCAGACTACTCCGATTCCAGACAATAGCTAACAATAACCGAGGAAGCGATATCGTTTCCTCTAATTTTTCCCCTCTTTTCATTGCCCATTGAAAGATTTTCGTATTGTCTAATAAGATACTCGTATTGTCTAATAAGATACTCGTATTGTCTAATAAGATACTCGTATTGTTTAATAAGAGTATCAGAATTTCTCGCGCGCATGCGCGCATACATAATGTTTTTTACCCTTGCAACCGTTGCCACCTTGCAACACTACTTGAAAATCAGTGCGTTACGTGTGGCAAGGAGGTGACAAGGGTGACAAGGAAAGGCGATTTTTCCCTTAAAATGATTGAAAAACGAGTGAAGGTGCCGCTTCCTCCTTGCGAAGCCCCGGGCTTCGAGGGTCGAAGGTGCCGCCTCCGAGGGTCGAAGGTACGGGCTTCGAGGGTCGAAGCCCAGGGCTTCATTTCATATTATATAATAAGGTACGAGGAGCGTATCTGTTTTGTCATGAAAGTCGAAAAATTTTAGTTTTTAATGAAAAAAGTTGGTGAAAAGTTTTGGCGGTTTGAAAAATAGTCGTACCTTTGCATCCGCTTTCGCTCAGAAACTGGGGCGGACAAGCAAGGAAAGAGTTCTTTGATAGTAATTACATAAAACAGAGAAGAAGTAGTACAAGAAGCGAGAGAAGAGATTCTCTTGGGTAGAAGAACAACCGTCAATGATGACAGACGTTACTTTAGACTACCGGATAAACGACGAGCGTTCTGT
>Ga0247611_10001046_pt1 | contig 51745 bp, 41 predicted proteins | sample 177DNAGHGhighgp2_FD_192422 | JGI IMG/M metagenome (GOLD analysis project Ga0247611, IMG submission 192422) | Sheep rumen microbial communities from Palmerston North, Manawatu-Wanganui, New Zealand - 1770 DNA GHGhigh gp2 | ecosystem: Host-associated > Mammals > Digestive system > Stomach > Rumen... | reverse complement strand
CCAAGTGAAGTTGGCATACGGCATCAATGGTGCGCACGAAGATGCCTACAATCCTGAAAATACATTGTTGTATTACAGCAACATTCTTATCACGCACGCCTTGCATCAGGACGGACTGATTTGCACCTCCAATGTGGGCTTTGCCACTCCGGCATACGTGTTCAGACAGGATGACAACCAGAAGTATTACATCAAGAATGACGAAGCGGAGTCAACAGGCTACCTGACAATGTCCAGCACAGGTGCTTTGTCAATCAGCACATACGATGCCACCAACGACGATATGTTTGCGTGGAACATAACCTACGACCCCAAGACTTCGTACTACATTTTCCGCAATGTCGGCACAGGACGCTACCTGACATACAGCAGCGGATTCAAGGGCGTAACTCGCACCACGCCCGCATCAACCGACAAGTTCCACCTGCTGCCTGCACGCGCAGCAACAAAAATGGGCAACTATAATGGCACTGGATATTGGATTGTCTATAACAAGGGAACAAATACCCTGAAACAGAACGGTGCAAAGGCTGCCTCTGCATCTCTCGACTTCTCCAACGCTGCCACAAACCAGCGCTGGCTGTTCCTGACCGAAGCCGAAAGAAGTGCATACGATACTGCTGCAACCCCCGTAGTGATGCCACAACTGGAGAAAACGCTTACTGAAGCCAGTGCCATGCTTGACACACCACACAAGGCACAGAAAGAGGGAGGCGACATTACAGCCATCGACAGTGAACTCGGAAACCTCATCACCACCATCACAGAAGCCAAGAGTGCATACACCACACCAGGCGAGGTGATTACGGCTGCCGACCAACTGAAGGCAGGAATGCTGACTTTCATTGGCGAGGTGAATGCTACTGACATGAGCAAGCCCTTCGACATCACATTCGCTCTCAACAATCCAGGACTCGACGGAACAAACGGATGGAGCACCGCTGCCACCAACAACTACTCGTGCTGCGAATTCTTCGAGCAGACCTTCGACTTCAATCAAAGTACAGCCGAAAAGATGCCCATCGGCACCTTTGAACTGCGTGTACAGGCCTTCCAGCGTCCAGGCACAGCAGCAAACACCTACAATGCTTTTGTTGTCGAGGAAAAGGATAGTGTGAATGCATTCATATATATAAAGAGCGCCACCAACAAGCAACTGATAAAGAACATCTGGGCCGATGCACAGTCCAAAGGGCTGGGTGGAGCCACCTACAACAAAAGCGGCAAGTACATCCCCAACAATATGCTGGCAGCCAGCAAGTGGTTCGATGCCGGATGGTATGAAAACAGCGTCATGGTCACCCAAACCAGCAAGGCTACGCTGAAGGTGGGCATAAAGGCCACAAAAGCTCCGACATCCTATTGGACCTGCTTCGACAACTTCCGCCTCTACTACTACGGCAACGTCAGTCAGGACGATATCACAGGCATTGAGGAAATTAGAGTTTCAGAAAATGAGAAAATGAGAAATGAGGTGTATGACCTGTCAGGTCGTCGTGTCCTCTCATCTCTCACCTCTCACCCCTCACCTCTAAAAAAGGGCCTATATATCGTTAATGGTAAAAAAGTCCTCATCAAATAATCCTTAACCATTCACCCTTAACCCTTAACCAATTCAATGGCCAACATCATAAAGATTCGCTGCAAGAACACGGGTAAGACATTCCCAATGCCACTGGGATGCACCGTTAATGACGTTTACGAACATTCAGGACTGGAAATGAAATTCGGACCTGTGTGCGCAAGCATAAACAACAAGGTGCAGGGCATGAACTACCGCTTCTACAACAGCAAGGACGTGGAGCTGCTCGATTTGACCAGCATCAATGGAATGCGCACCTACACCCACACCCTGTTCTTCGTGCTGGTGAAAGCCGTTGAGGACATCTTCCCCCAAGGACGCCTCATCATCGGTGCTCCCGTATGTCGCGGCTTCTACTGCGAACTCTACATCGGTCGTCCCATAGAGGCAGACGATGTGGCACAGTTGCGCCAGCGCATGCAGCAGATCATTGATGACGATATGCCCATCCACCGCATCCAATGTCCCATCGAGGAAGCCATACAGATATTCCGTCAGCGCGGAATGGAGAGCAAGGCCCAGCTGTTGGAAAGTCAGGGCAATCTCTATGCATACTACTACCAGCTCGGCGACACCATCGATTTCTTCTACAGTTGTCTGCTCACCAGTACTGGCAAACTCAACCTCTTCGACCTCGTACCGCTCGACGAGGGTATGCTACTGCGTGTTCCATCGCGCAAGAACCCTGCCGAGCTCGAAGCCATAGAGCCCCAGGAAAAGAAACTGGGAGTGTTCCGCGAATACCACCATTGGCGTCACATCATGGGTGTTCGCAATGCCGGTGAGGTAAACGCCGCCATACGTTCCGGACACATGTCGGAACTCATCAACGTGGCAGAGGCTCTGCAGGAGCGCAAACTCAACAAAATCACCGATGAAATCGTTGAACGAAAGTCGAAACTGGTGCTGATAGCAGGTCCCAGCAGTAGTGGTAAGACCACCACCAGCAAGCGCATAGCCATACAGCTCATGGCGTGCGGACTTCATCCCCATACCCTCAGCACCGACAACTACTTCGTGAATCGTGTTGACAGTCCCAAGGATGAGAACGGTGAATACGACTTCGAGCACATCGATGCACTGGACACAGCCTTCTTCAACAAGCAGATGAACCAGCTTCTCGATGGCGAAGAGGTGGAACTGCCACGCTACGACTTCGTGAGCGGTGAGCGCAAGTTCGAAGGCAAGAAACTCAAGATCGGTCCTGACGATGTCATCATTCTTGAAGGCAACCATGCCCTCAACCCCATCCTGTCGAAACAAATCCCAGAATCACAGAAATACCGCATCTACGTGTCGGCACTCACCACCATAGCCCTCGACGACCATAACTTCGTGCCCACCGAGGACATCCGACTGCTGCGCCGACTGCTGCGCGACTGTCGCTATCGTGGTTACACGGCGCAGGACACCATCAAGCGCTATCCCTCCGTGACACGAGGCGAGGAACGTTGGATTATGCCCTTCCAGGAGTCTGCCGATGCCACCTTCAACTCGGCTCTGCTCTACGAGCTCAACGTCATTCGCGAACAGGTGATGCCAATTCTGGAACAGGTTGACGAACGCGAGGAGGAATACAGCGAGGCAAGTCGCCTGCGCAAGTTCCTGCGCTACTTCATTCCCGTTCCTGCACGTCAGGTTCCGCCAACATCACTGCTGCGCGAATTCTCTGGTGGCAGTTCCTTTAAATATTAAACTAATGACGAATAGTGAGATTGAGGAGAGGCTGGAGCATCGTGGCGTGAAGCTCACTGCCATGAGGCTATTGGTGTACGAAGAACTGGAGAAGGCCCGTCGTCCGCTGTCGCTTCGCGAACTCGAGGACCGAATGCCTACTGCCGAACGCAGCACCATCTTCCGTGCCCTCACACTCCTGCTCCAGCACCATCTTGTCCACGACATCGAGGACGGCAGCGGTTCCCTGCGCTACGAAATCTGCACCAGCGACGACCATCACGAACACGACGACCGCCACATCCACTTCTACTGCGAACACTGCCACCGCACATACTGCCTGCACAACACACGAATCCCCCAGGTCGATTTGCCCGAGGGATTCCAAATGACTTCAATAAATTACATGGTAAAGGGCCTCTGCCCCACCTGCGCCTCACACGCGGATGCCCTTTAGGGTGGCGCTGGAGGCTTCGGTGATGCGCACTCGAACGGTCTGGCCGATGTGCAGACCTTCGCGGTCAACAATCACTACATTGTTCTGCTCGGTGCGTCCAAACAGTTGTTCGCGCGAACGTTTGCTCACGCCCTCGAGCAGAACATCGTATTCCTTTCCGATGCATCGCTGATTGCTTTCGGCAGAGAGTTGGTTCTGCAGGGCAATGAGTTCGTTGAGTCGGCGTACCTTTACATCCTCTGGCACATCGTCGGCAAGGTGTTTGCTGGCGTAAGTTCCTGGACGTTCGGAATATTTGAACATAAAAGCTGAATCGTACTGGCACTCTCGCATCAATGAGAGAGACAGTTGATGGTCGTCTTCCGTCTCACCGCAGTAACCGGCAAAAATATCGGTGGAAAGGCCACAATCGGGCACTATGCGACGAATGGCAGCAACGCGGTCGAGGTACCATTCGCGAGTGTATTTGCGATTCATGCGCTTCAGTACCTCGTTGCTTCCGCTCTGTACTGGCAGGTGTATGTGGCGGCATACATTCGGCTCTTCGGCAATAACCCGAAGTGTTTCGTCGCTCATATCCTTGGGATGACTGGTAGTGAACCTGACCCTCATTTCTGGAACTGCCTGTGCCACAAGTCGCAACAACTCAGGGAAGCCTACTGTCCGTCCCTCTCCTGAAGGAAGGGCATTGTAGCTGTTGACATTCTGCCCCAGCAAGGTAACTTCCTTATAACCACGGTCGCGAAGGTCGCGCACCTCGCGCAGGATGCTTTCTACATCACGGCTACGCTCACGTCCACGGGTGTATGGAACAATGCAGTAGTGACAGAAATTGTTGCAGCCACGCATAATGCTCACGAATCCACCGATATGAGGTCCGCAGATGCGCTGCGGCACAACATCGCGATAGGTTTCCGTCAGCGACAGTTCCACATCGATAGCCTTCTGTCCCAGTTCCACCTGAGCAATGAGGTCGGGCAGCGACATATATGAATCGGGACCAGCAACGAGGTCAACTCCGTACTTGTTAAGCAGTTCGTCTTTTACGCGTTCTGCCATACATCCAAGCACGCCCAGTATGAGTCGCTTCTGACGGCGACGTTGCACTGAGTGGTAGTATTCCAGACGCGAGAGTATCTTCTGCTCGGCATTGTCGCGCACAGAACAGGTGTTTAGGAACACCGCATCTGCCTCGTCCTCCTTTTCACACAGCTCGTAACCGGCCATCTGCATAACTGAAGCCACCACCTCACTGTCGGCTACATTCATCTGGCATCCGTATGTCTCTATCAGTAATCTTTTCATTCTATTCTATTTTGCGCCGACAAAGATACGATTAAGTGAGGATAAAAGCAAAATAAAAAGCTCTTCTTTTTTAATTTTGCTTTATCGAGCGTCAGTATCTTAGATCGAAGGTCAAAGGTACGATTAAGTAAGCGAAATGCCAAAAGTTTTTGAGCATTTCAGAACATATCATAAATAATTCGTAACTTTGCACACAAGTATGAAAAGAGAAAGACCTGAACACATAGCAGCGGCGCTGTTCGACCTGGACGGAGTGGTTCTGGACACAGAGAGCCAATACACCGAATTCTGGGGTGCTATGGGGCACGAATTCCGTCCCGATGTGCCCGATTTCTGTAAACGCATAAAGGGACAGACGCTGAGACAGATTTTCGATGCCTGGATTCACTCGCCAGAGGAACAGGCGGAGGTGACGCGACGGCTCGATTTGTTCGAGGCTCAAATGCAGTATCCTTATATTAAAGGCGTGTGTGCATACGCGGAAAAGTTGCGCAGCGAAGGCATTCCGACAGCGATAGTCACCAGTTCGAACGTGCCAAAGATGGAGAGTGTGTTCCGAAGCAGACCAGAACTGAGAACAATGTTCGACAGAATACTTACTGCCGAGGATTTTACTGAGAGCAAGCCATCGCCACAGTGCTATCTGAGGGCTGCAGAGGCGTTGAGAGTGGACATAAAGAACTGCGTAGTGTTCGAGGATAGCTTGAACGGACTGCGCTCAGGTCGTGACAGTGGAGCCTACGTGGTTGGACTGGCGACATCGAACCCAAGGGAAATAATTGAATCGCTCTGCGACGAGGTGATAGACGATTTTGAGAATGCGTATGAAAGTTGTAATAGACGATAAGATACCTTTCATTAGCGGCGAAGTGGAAAAGCTGGTCGATGAGGTGGTGTATCTGCCTGGTGCTGCCATAGGTCCGACTCAGGTGAAGGATGCAGATGCGCTTATCGTACGCACTCGTACCCTGTGCAATCGTCAGCTATTGGAAGGCAGCAACGTGCGTTTCATTGCTACTGCCACCATCGGCTATGACCATCTTGATACAAAATACCTCGATGAAGTCGGCATACAGTGGACGAATTGTCCAGGCTGCAATGCCACCAGCGTGGGACAATATGTGCGCAATGCCCTGTTGGAGGCTGAACGGGCTGGAATGATACGACTTGGCGAGGCGTCAGTGGGAATCATTGGTTATGGTCATGTGGGCAAAGCCGTTTACAACGCCCTGCGTCCCTATGTCAAGCGCATACTCCTCAATGACCCTCCGCTTGAGAAAGTTGAGAGTTTAGAGTGTAGAGTTGAGAGTTCTTATTCTTCACTCGAAACATTGCAGGAAGAGTGCGACATCATCACGCTGCACACACCTCTGACAAAAGACGGAGAATATCCGACATGGCATCTCATAGACGAAAGATTCCTGCACAGCCTAAAGCGGCAACCCGTCATCATAAATGCTGCACGCGGAGGGGTGGTGGACGAAAAGGCTCTATTAGAGGCTATGGACAAGGGAATGGTGCGACAAGCAATCATTGACACATGGGAGGGAGAACCAGACATCAATCCCACATTGCTTCGTCGTGCTTTCATCGCCACGCCACACATCGCAGGATATTCGGCAGATGGTAAGGCGAATGCCACACGGATGTCGCTCGCTGCGCTTGCAGAATGGCTAAGGGCTAAGGGCAAAGGGCAAAGGGATAATGGCAAAGGGATAATGGCAAATGTAAATAACATCTGTCCACCGGAAGCGAAGGCGGAGAGGACTGGACTGAGATACAGCCCAATGGAGGACTCGGAACGGTTGAAAATGCACCCTGAAACGTTTGAAAAACTGCGTGGCAACTATCCTCTACGACGCGAATAGGCTACAACTTATTGCACACTACCCCATTCAATGTGCAACAAATGACTGTTTTTTAGGTAATTATTTGGTAATTCGGCTGAGATGTAGTATCTTTGCACCCGAATTAGAGAGAGATAAATTAGAATTTTAATAACTTAATCAAATTTAATTTTTATCATTATGGCTGATATTGAAGCAAAAGTTAAGGCTATCATCGTTGATAAATTGGGCGTAGACGAAAGCGAAGTTGTTGCTGAAGCAAACTTCACTCAGGATCTGGGTGCCGATTCTCTGGACACTGTTGAATTGATCATGGAGCTGGAGAAGGCTTTCAACATCACTATCCCCGACGATGCTGCTGAGAAGATTGCCACTGTTGGTGACGCTATCAAGTTCATCGAAGAGGCTCAAGCCTAAACAAAAAAAGAATTGAAAGGGAGTTAAAAGGGTATTATCCGCCTTTTAACTCCCTTTTTATCTACAATCTTCAATTTTCAATCCTAAACTTATAATATGCAACTTAAAAGAGTAGTAGTTACCGGTCTCGGAGCAGTAACACCATTGGGAAACAACGTAGAAGAGACATGGAAGAATATTGTTGCCGGCAAGAGCGGCGCTGCCCCCATCACTCACTTCGACGCAACCGGATTCAAGACAACATTTGCCTGCGAGGTTAAAGACTTCAACGCAGCAGACTATATAGACCGCAAGGAGGCCAGAAAGATGGACCCCTATTGCCAATTTGCTATGGCAGCAGCACAGATGGCTGTAGAAAATAGCAAACTCGATATCGAGCAGACCGATTTGACACGCGTCGGCGTAGTGCTGGGCGTGGGTATCGGCGGTATGCATACCTTCGAGGAAGAGGAATGGAACTATGAACGTACCCATGAAACACTGGGTCCCAAGTACAGCCCCTTCTTCATCCCCAAGATGATTGCCGACATTGCAGCCGGACAGATTAGTATGAAGTATGGTTTCCACGGTCCCAACTACATCACTTCAAGCGCATGTGCCAGCTCTACCAACGCCATTGCCGATGCTTTCAACCTGATTCGTTTGGGTAAGGCAGAAGTTATGGTTACAGGCGGTGCCGAGGCTGCCATCTACGAAGGCGGTGTTGGCGGTTTCAATGCTATGCACGCACTCTCAACCCGTAACGATGAACCTGAAAAGGCAAGCCGTCCTTTCAGTGCCAGTCGCGATGGATTCATCATGGCTGAGGGTAGCGCAGTACTGATTCTGGAAGAACTGGAACACGCCAAGGCTCGTGGCGCACATATCTATGCCGAGGTTGCAGGTTGTGGCATGAGTGCCGACGCTCACCACATCACAGCCTCTCATCCTGAAGGTCTGGGTGCCAAACTCGTAATGCGCAATGCTCTGGAAGATGCAGAGATGAAGCCCGAGGATATTGACTACATCAATGTTCACGGTACATCAACTCCAGTTGGCGACATCAGCGAGGTTAAGGCCATCAAGGACGTATTCGGCGACCATGCCTATGAACTGAACATCAGCTCTACTAAGTCTATGACAGGTCACCTGCTTGGTGCTGCCGGTGCCATCGAGGCTATGTTCAGCATTCTCAGCGTCGAGAACGATATCGTACCTCCAACCATCAACCACGAGGACGGAGACGAAGACCCTGAAATCGACTACAAGCTGAACTTCACCTTCAACAAGGCTCAGAAGCGCACCGTACGTGCAGCACTCAGCAACACCTTCGGCTTCGGCGGTCACAACGCCTGCGCTATCTTCAAGAAGTACGCTGATTGAGGTCATGAATATTATAGACCTTTGGATACACATAAAGCTCCCCTTCCTCAAGGATAGGGAGCTTTATCATTCTCTCCGCGAAATACTGGGGTTCTATCCACACGACATCCGTCCCTACAAAATTGCAATGAGACACCGTTCTGTTGCCATACGCGAAGAGGGTAAACGTGTAGACAACGAGCGTCTGGAATTTCTTGGCGATGCAATACTGGGAGCTGTAGTAGGACACATAGTATTTCGACACTTCCCTCAAAAGCCAGAGGGATTCCTTACCAACGCACGCAGTAATATCGTACGTCGCCAGTCGCTAAACAAACTGGCAAAGGATACGGGATTTGACCGCCTGATAATAACAAATTTCAAGCAGAAGACCCATAACAACTACGTCACAGGTAATGCCTTTGAGGCACTCATAGGTGCTATATACCTCGACCGTGGCTATGGGCATTGTGTACGCTTCGTACGCGATAAGATAATGGCAGAGCTTGTCAACATTGACAAGGCCGCAAATGAAATCAACTACAAGAGCAAACTCATCGAATGGGGACAACGCCATCATGTAGCTGTAGAGTTCATTTCAGAAGAGAGCAAGGAAAACGATGCCACTCCTGTCTTTTTTAGCAAGGTGACAGTAGCTGGTGTGGAATGCGGAATTGGCAAGGGCTACTCGAAAAAGGAAAGCCAACAGAAAGCTGCCTGTCAGGCCCTTGAACGATTGCATCAAGACCGCGATTTTGCATTCTCAATAACTGCCCCCAAGGAACAGCAAATGCAGCGATACGAGGATATTGCACCCGTTAGCGCAGAGGAAAAGCAAAATGCCAATAGCGAAGACTCTGACGATATTGATTTCTCCGATATAACGATGCGTGCCAAGAGCCGCGAAGAAATCATCGCCGAGGCAGAGGCTAAAGCCTTCGCTGAATAATTCCTTATTATTTAAGATTCGTAGATAGTTGGGTCAGGAATGCCTGCCTCGGCAAGAGCTTCACGACGCTCGACACAGGTGCCGCACTTGCCACAATGCTTTTCTCCACCCTTATAGCAACTCCATGTCTCACTGTAATCAAGACCTAACTGCTTACCATGAGCGGCGATCTCGCCTTTGGTAAGGTTAGTATATGGGGCTTCAATGCATATACGGTCGTAGGTTCCTTCCTGTGTTGCCTGACTCATAGCCTGCACGAAAGCAGGACGGCAGTCGGGATATATGGCATGGTCGCCAGCGTGGTTGGCTATCATCAGTCGTTTCAGACCACGACTCTCTGCCAAGCCACAGGCAATACTGAGCATAATACCATTGCGGAATGGAACTACTGTAGAACGCATATTCTCATCGTCGTAGCTTCCTTCTGGAATATTTTCGGCACCGCTCAATAGAGAGGATTGGAAATGTTGTTGCATAAAGTCCATCTTTATCACTATATGCTCGATTCCAAGACGTTTGCAATGCATCTGTGCCATAGGTATTTCCTTGGGACCATGATTTGCTCCGTAATCGAATGTTACGGCCAAAGCTATCTGATCTGCATATTCATACAACATGGTTGTGGAATCCATTCCTCCAGAAACTACTATCAACGTATCTTTACTCATAATTTGTTATTTTTACCACCCCAAAATTGATATATATCAAGAAAGAGGCACTTTTTTATATAAAATTCTTACTATCTCTTGTCATTGTTGAAAAAACCCGTACCTTTGCATCAGTGTTTTTCATGGTATTAGATTTAAGGTTAATGAAAGATTGGTTGTCGTGAGACAACCTTCTTTTTTTATACCCTTTCTCATTTTCTCATTCTCCAAAATCCAACTCTAATTGTTTTGTACCAAGAAGGTTGAATGTCATACGATGGTATGGCGTAGTTCCATACTGGCGAATGGCTTCTCGATGAATGGGAGCAGGGTACCCTTTATTACTATCCCAATGATATTGTGGAAACTCCTGATGTATCTTAAGCATAAAATCGTCGCGGTAGGTCTTTGCTAATATACTTGCAGCAGCAATGCTCATATACGTGGCATCACCCTTAACCACAGTAGTATGGGGAATATCCTCATAGGGAGAGAAGCGATTGCCATCGATGAGCAGATGCTGGGGACGCACCTTCAGTTGAGCCACAGCACGATGCATTGCCAATATGCTGGCTCGCAGGATATTAATTTTATCTATCTCCTCATTAGTAACTACACCCACAGCCCAAGCCACCGCCTCGCATTCAATTATATCGCGTAGCTGATAACGCTGTTTCTCGGAAAGTTGCTTACTATCGTTAAGCAAGTCGTTAGTGAAATCCGAAGGCAATATGACAGCAGCGGCATATACTGGACCTGCCAAGCAACCACGGCCAGCTTCATCACAACCAGCTTCTATCAATTCCTTATGTAAATATGGTTTCAACATCTTTATCTCCCTCCCTTTGGGAGGGCAGGGGTAGGCTTTTTAGAACATTTGTTGTATTCGCTGAATACCTGCCACGAGGGCATCAACTTCCTCGCGCGTATTATATAATGCAAACGAAGCACGGCAGGTGCCTTCTATACCCAAGCGGTGCATAAGCGGTTCGGCACAATGATGTCCAGTACGAACTGCAATGCCCAAACGGTCGAGCAAAGTACCCATATCGAGGTGATGAATATCCCCAACCTGGAAACTAATTACAGCATCGTGCTGGTTAATATCCTTAGGACCATAAATCTTCATGCCTGGAATTTCCATCATGCGCTGCATGGCGTAGGCGGTGAGGTTCTTTTCATAGGCTTCAATAAATTCGAAGCCTACAGAACTCACATAGTCGAGGGCGCGGGCAAGACCTGTACTGGCAACATAATCGGGAGTTCCGGCTTCAAATTTATAAGGAAGTTGGTTGAAGGTTGTATGTTCAAACGATACAGTCTTTATCATTTCGCCACCACCCATGTAAGGGGGAATGCGGTCGAGCCACTCTTCCTTGCCATAGAGAACACCTATACCTGTAGGACCGTAAATCTTATGACCACTGAAAGCAAAAAAATCACAATCGAGGTCCTGAACGTCAACCTTGAAATGAGGAGCGCTCTGTGCTCCGTCAACAAGTACTGGAACCCCATGAGAATGCGCAATACGGATGATTTCCTTTACTGGGTTTATGGTACCCAAGACGTTGCTGACGTGGGTGATGCTGACAATCTTTGTCCGCTCGTTGAAGTAAGTATCGATGGAATCGAGACATAAAGTGCCTTCGTCAGTGATAGGAAGAACGCGAATTTTAATACCCTGCCGCTGTTGGAGTAACTGCCACGAGACAATGTTGCTGTGGTGCTCCATCTCTGTGATTAGGACTTCGTCGCCCTCCTTCATAAATGCCTGACCGAAACATGAAGCCACCAGATTGATACTCTCTGTGGTACCGCGTGTAAAAACTATCTCACTCGTACTACGGGCATTCAGGAAACGACGTACAGTTTCGCGAGCGCCCTCGTGAAGGTCGGTTGCCTGTTGCGAAAGGAAATGCACACCACGATGCACGTTGGCATTCACATTATAATACTCCTCTACCATAGCCTCAACCACCTGACGCGGTTTCTGCGTCGTAGCAGCATTATCAAGATAAACGAGCGGATATTTGTCGTATATCTTACGAGACAGGATGGGGAAGTCGCTTCGAATGGAGACCCCTCTCCCTACCTCCCCCGAGGGGGAGGAGTAGTCATAACTGCTGATTATATTTTTCTTCATCATGCTATTACCTTTATGCCCGTGTATATTCCCTCCCCTCGGGGAGGGGAAGGGGTAGGGGTATTTTATTTACAGAGTTTACAGCCTTCGCACTTAGAGAGTTGACCTTCGGTCTTCCTCTCTCGCGACTCGGCAATGCTCGAATGAATTTGGCATTGCTCTCGCAGCTCCATCGTTTCACCACGGAAACGCTTTTCCACGAGGTAGTGGAGACGGTCGCGGAGGGGTTCGAGACGTATGCTGTCGAGAACCTCGCCAACGAAAGCGAACTTCAGTAACATTCGAGCCTCATCGAGAGGAATACCGCGCTGACGCATATAGAACAGAGCCTGTTCATTGAGTTGACCAACCGTACTACCATGCGAGCACTTAACATCATCGGCATAGATTTCGAGCATAGGCTGAGTGTACATGCGCGCCGTATCCGTTGCAACAAGATTGGCATTCGTTTCCTGAGAAGTTGTCTTCTGGGCTCCCTCACGGACAAGAACACGTCCTGCAAAAGCACCCAATGCCTCGCCGTCAAGAACATATTTATATAGTTCGGTACTCTGACAATTGGGTACACGATGGTCGATAAGAGTATTATTATCTACATGCTGCTGTTTGTCAGCGACCACACAACCATACATCCTTGTTTCGGCATATTCACCACTGAGGGTAACATCCGTACGATTGCGAGTCATTCCGTTATGCAACGTCAGATTATCGATAGTTGTGGTGCTGGAACGCTGCTGATCTACATACATGTTTGCAAAACGATGGCTCTTTACATGTGTCTCCTCCAGTTCATACAGTTCCAGATGAGCATTTTCGCCAACATAGACCTCACTGACTTGAGTCGCCAAGAACTGGTGGTCGTCAATGGCATGATCGCAGAATAATAATTTAACGTCTGCACCATCCTCCACCACGATAAGGACACGACGATTTACCATCAAATCGACATCTGCCCGCAGTATGTTTATTATCTGTAGAGGACGCTCAACAATAGTGTTCTTGGGAACATAAATAAAGAGGCCATCCTGACAGAACATCGTATTTAAGGCATTCAGGCCATCCTTGCTACTACGTGCCAAACGACCGTATCTTCCCTCGATTAAATGGGGATATTTTATAGCCGCCTCAGCAAGGGACATCACCAATACACCATCAGGCAATGATGCCTTAGGCAGCACCTTATCATAGAAGCGGTCGTTGACTACAAAGTATAGCGAAGTGCTCAGATTGGGAACATCACAACGGAACACTTCATAAGGATTAACGGGAATATCTATGTGTTGAAGGTTCAAACCATAATCTGGAGCAAAAGCCTCAGCCACATTCGTATATTTGTATCGCTCTAACTTCTGTGTTGGAAAACCCAGATGGCAGAAATCATTATAAGCCTGTTCGCGAGGTTCATTAAGCAGGGCTGCTGAATGCTCGTTTATCATTTCCCGGCACTGCTCATATAGTTCAATATATTGCTTCTCGGCTATCATGATTCTTTTACAAATTGGTCGAAGCCCTCATTCTCAATCATCGTTGCCACCTCTGGACCACCAGTATGAACAATCTGACCATTTATGAGCACATGGATGATATCGGGCTTAAGATAGTCGAGCAAGCGTTGATAGTGAGTAATTACAAGAGCCGAGGTTTCAGGCTTACGCAACTTGTTAAAACCTTCAGCCACAATGCGCAAGGCATCAACATCAAGACCTGAATCCGTTTCGTCAAGGATGGTGAAAGTTGGCTCCAGCATAGCCATCTGGAAGATTTCATTACGTTTCTTCTCACCACCTGAGAACCCTTCGTTCACACTGCGGTTGGCAAGTTTACTGTCAAGTTCCACTATCTTACGACGTTCACGCATCAGTTTCAGGAACTCTGTAGCAGGTATAGGTTCCAGACCCTGAGCCTTTCGCTTGGCATTCAGAGCTGCACGCATGAAGTTGTTCATAGACACACCTGGAATCTCTACTGGCTGTTGAAACGACAGGAATATGCCGGCATGGGCACGTTCCTCTGGAGCCATAGTCAGAAGGTCCTGTCCGTTGAACATGATGCTGCCTTGTGTCACTTCATAAGCAGGATGCCCCACAATTATATTCGACAGGGTAGACTTACCTGCTCCGTTCTGTCCCATCAAGGCATGTACCTCACCATCGTTGACAGTAAGGTTTATTCCCTTTAATATTTCCTTGCCATTAATGCTGGCATGTAAATCTCTTATCTCAAGCATTGTTATACTGACTAATTAAGAATTAAGAGTTAAGAATTAAAAATTAGCCTACGGCCCCTTCTAGGCTGACACCAAGTAGTTTTTGGGCTTCTGCTGCAAATTCCATAGGTAACTTGTTCAGAACGTCTTTTGCATATCCATTGACGATAAGTCCCACAGCGTCTTCAAGGGGTATTCCACGTTGATTGCAGTAAAAGAGCTGGTCTTCGGATATCTTGCTTGTTGTAGCCTCGTGCTCCACTACTGCTGATGGATTCTGAACATCCATATAGGGAAATGTGTGTGCTCCGCATTTGTCGCCAAGCAGCAACGAGTCGCATGAGGAATAGTTACGGGCTCCGTCGGCATGTTTGCCAACCTTAACCAGTCCTCGATAAGCATTCTGACTGCGTCCGGCACTGATACCTTTACTTATTATAGTACTCTTGGTGTTCTTACCCAGATGTATCATCTTCGTACCAGTATCAGCCTGCTGAAAGTTGTTGGTAAGAGCTACGCTGTAGAATTCAGCCTGACTGCCATCACCTGAGAGTACACAACTGGGGTATTTCCAAGTTATAGCACTACCCGTCTCCACCTGTGTCCATGAGAGGCGGCTGTTCCGTCCACGCAGATGTCCACGTTTCGTTACCAGATTCAGCACTCCACCTTTACCGTCCTTGTCACCAGGGTACCAATTCTGTACAGTAGAATACTTCACTTCTGCATTCTCCATGACCACAATCTCCACTATGGCTGCATGAAGCTGATTCTCGTCGCGCATAGGTGCTGTACACCCTTCGAGATAAGATACATAGGCATCATCGTCACATACTATGAGTGTACGTTCGAACTGACCTGTTCCACGGGCATTGATGCGGAAGTATGTACTTAGTTCCATCGGACAACGCACACCCTTAGGAATATATACGAAAGAGCCATCCGAGAATACTGCCGAATTGAGTGCGGCAAAGAAATTGTCGCGATAAGGAACAACGGAACCCAAATACTGACGTACAAGGTCTGGATGTTCGCGTACTGCCTCACTGATACTGCAGAAGATGATTCCCATCTCTTTCAGGCGCTCGCGGAAGGTGGTTTTAACAGATACTGAGTCCATAACAGCATCTACTGCCATACCACTCAATGCCATACGTTCCTCCAAAGGAATGCCCAATTTATCGAAGGTTTTCATCAGTTCAGGATCTATCTCTCCTCCTTTCCCTCCGACGGGAGACTTTGCAGTAGGGTCGGCGTAATAAGAGATGTCCTGATAGTCTATTTCTGGCATGTTGAGGTGTCCCCAGGTGGGTTCTTTTAGAGTCTGCCAATAACGGAACGCCTTCAAACGGAAGTCAAGAAGCCACTCTGGCTCTCCTTTCTTATAGGAAATAAGCCTTACAACATCTTCATTAAGACCCTTTTCTATAATGTCGGTCTTAACGTCCGTCGTGAAGCCGTACTCGTACTTCTTGTCAGCAATCTCCTGTATAAGTGTTTGCTCGTTATTCTTCTCCATGCTCCTCGTTATTAATATCTGGGAACAACAAGTTTGGTACAGCCTCCAGTACTTTTACCACAGGACTCTGGTCTATTTTATGCTTTACCTCGCGTACATAATCGATGGCAAGAATTACACATCCTAATAGAAAGGCAAACTTTATGAATCCGGCTGCAGCGCCCAACATTTTATTCATCGTTCCTATAATCAGTATCTCGTCGAGTAACTTTGTTATCAACCATGCCACCAAGCCTAAAGCTAAAGGTATGCATATCCATATCAGAAGAAAGCCCAGCACTCCCACTTGGGACTGCTGGTACATACGATATGCAATGTAGAAACCGATAAATATGCCTGTGAAGGAAATGAGCTCCTTAACAAGGCCATTCCTCCATCCACGCCATGCTCCGTAGAGCAATATCGCCAGACATAAAAGTTCTACTATCACAACTTTGCTTTAATCTCGATTTCCTGGAAGGTCTCAAGAATGTCACCCTCACGCAGATCGTTGTAGTTGACAAGTGAGATACCGCATTCGAAATTGGTGGTAACCTCCTTCACATCATCCTTGAAACGCTTCAAAGCATTGATTTCACCAGTATGGACAACGATACCATCGCGTATGACACGGGCCTTGTTCGTACGACTAACCTTACCCTCGATAACATAGGCACCAGCAACGGTTCCGACCTTCGAGATATGGTAAACCTGACGAACTTCGACCTGGGCTGTAACCTCCTCCTTGATTTCAGGCGAAAGCATACCCTCCATTGCGTCGCGAACCTCCTCAATAGCATCGTAGATGACACTGTAGGTGCGAATATCCACACCTTCCTGCTCTGCCAACTTGCGGGCAGCAGCTGAAGGACGAACCTGGAAGGCAACGATGATGGCATCGGATGCGGCTGCCAGATTTACATCATTTTCACTAATCTGACCTACACTCTTCTGAATGACATTGACCTGAATCTTCTCCGTAGAGAGCTTCAGCAACGAGTCGCTTAAAGCCTCGATAGAACCATCCACGTCACCCTTGACGATGATGTTAAGTTCCTTGAAGTTTCCGAGAGCGATACGACGACCGATTTCATTCAAGTCAACACGCTTCATTGTACGCAAGCCCTGTTCGCGAGCCAGTTGCTCACGCTTTGTAGCAATCTCGCGGGCTTCCTGATCGCTGTCCATTACATGGAAAGCATCACCGGCTGTAGGTGCTCCGTTAAGACCCAGTATGGTAGCAGCCTGAGAAGGACCGATTTCCTTTACACGCTGTCCACGTTCGTTGAACATTGCCTTAACACGACCATAGGTGGTACCAGCCAGCATTATATCGCCCACATGAAGTGTACCATTGCTGCAGAGTACTGTAGCCACATATCCACGACCCTTATCAAGAGACGATTCAATGACGGTACCAGTACCCTTGCGGTTGGGATTAGCCTTCAAATCGAGCATCTCGGCTTCCAAAAGAACCTTCTCAAGCAGTTCCTTAACACCAATACCCTTCTTAGCACTGATGTCCTGGCTCTGGTACTTACCACCCCAATCCTCAACGAGGAAGTTCATATTCGCCAGACCTTCCTTAATCTTATCAGGATTAGCCGAAGGCTTATCAATCTTGTTGATGGCAAACACTATGGGAACATTTGCAGCCATAGCATGATTGATGGCTTCCTTGGTCTGCGGCATGATGTCATCGTCGGCAGCTATTATGATGATGGCAATATCTGTAACCTGAGCACCACGTGCACGCATAGCGGTAAATGCCTCGTGACCAGGGGTGTCGAGGAATGTTACGTGACGACCGTCTTCCAATTTCACGTTGTAGGCACCGATGTGCTGAGTAATACCACCGGCCTCACCGGCGATTACATTGGTCTGACGAATGTAGTCGAGCAGAGAGGTCTTACCGTGATCGACATGACCCATCACAGTAACGATGGGAGCACGTGGTTGCAGGTCTTCTTCGCTGTCCTCCTCTTCCACTACAGCCTCGCTTACTTCTGCACTTACATATTCTGTTGTATATCCGTATTCCTCGGCAATGAGGTTGATGGTTTCAGCGTCCATACGCTGGTTGATGCTGACCATAATACCTATGCTCATGCATGTACCGATAATCTGGGTGACAGGCACGTTCATCATCGTTGCCAATTCGTTGGCAGTAACGAACTCTGTCAACTTCAGCACCTTGCTTTCAGCTGCCTGCTGTTCCAGTTCCTCCTCCATTCCCTGACGGATGGCATCGCGCTTCTCACGACGATACTTGGCACCCTTGCCCAGCTTGTTGTCCTTGCTGGTCAGGCGAGCCAGAGTCTCGCGAACCTGCTTTGCTACTTCCTCGTCGCTGACTTCCTGTGGCAGCACGCTCTGCTTCGGCTGGTTCTTCTTTTTCTTCTTACCACCCTGCTGCTGTTGCTGCTGGTTGTTCTGTTGCTTATTACGGTTCTGGTTATTGTTGGACTGCTGCGATTGCTGGCTGGCAACGGCATTAACATCTACGCGCTGCTGACCAATGCGTGCACGCTTTTTGCGGTCGCCCTGCTTCTCTTCACGCTCCTTACGCTTCTCCTCCTTCGATTTCTTCTTGGGACGTGTGCTCTGGTTCATAGCTGAAAGGTCAACATGTCCCAGCACGGTAAGGGTTGGAGTTGCTGTGGTATCCTTCTTCAAACGGAATACGCCGTCTTCAGAAACATCACCGATAGGAGCCTTTTCCTTCTTCTTGGAAGTAGCGGGCTTAACAGGTGCTTCTGCCGGCTTCGCCTCTTCCACAGCAGGTTGCTGAACTGGCTGTTCGACAACTGGTTCAGACTTCTTCTCAACAGGTTTCTCTTCTACGGGCTTCTCCACAACTGGTTCAGCCTTTGGCTCGGGCTTGGGTTCTGGTTTTGGCTCAGGTTTCGGTTCGGCCTTGGGCTTGTTCAAGTCAATCTTGCCCAACACCTTCGGACCTGTTACGTTAACCTTTGTGGTTTCAGCCATTACCTCTTCACGACGTGCAGCCTTTTCCTTCTCCTTAGTGGTTTGTCGCTGCTGCTGCATCTCGGTTACTTCCTTGCGCAGACCCTTATCAGGACTGAACTCCTCGAGCAACATATTGTACTGTTCGTCGGTAATGCGACTATTGGGATTAGCCTCCACATCGGCAAAGCCCTTCTTTTGCAGGAACTCGACAGCTGTCTGCAGTCCTACATTACATTCTTTGGTTGCTTTATTTAGTCTTACACTCATCGTCTTAAATTATAAATTAAAAATTAAAAATGATTCTCTCACTTTTATCTTTAATCTTTATCTGACGCTTCTTCTTCGTCTTCGAACTCGGCAGCGAGGATGCGCAGTGTCTCGTCCACTGTCTCCTCTTCCAGGTCGGCCTCCTTGACAATCATTTCGCGAGGTGCACGCAGCACTTGCTGAGCGGTGGTCAGACCTATCTTCTTGAGTTCCTCGATTACCCAAGGTTCGATTTCATCGCTGAATTCGTCCAAAGCAACGTCTTCTTCCTCTTCCTCGTTAAGTTCGCGGAATACATCGATGGTGTAACCTGTAAGCATAGAAGCGAGCTTGATGTTGGCACCGCCCTTACCGATAGCCAGACTTACCTGATCGGGATTGAGGAACACTTCGGCCTTCTTGGCTTCCTCGTCCAGTTCTACACTGTTGACATTAGCGGGACTAAGAGCACGAGTGATGAAGAGTTGTGGATTCTGAGTGAAGTTGAGCACATCGATGTTCTCACCACGCAGTTCACGAACGATACCGTGAACACGACTACCCTTAACACCTACGCAGGCTCCAACAGGATCGATACGCTCGTCGTAGCTCTCTACAGCCACCTTGGCACGCTCGCCAGGAATGCGGGCTACGCGATGAATGGTGATGAGTCCGTCGTTGATTTCAGGCACCTCGGCTTCCATCAGTCGGCGCAGGAAGTCGGGACATGTACGGCTGAGGATAATCTTGGGATTACCATTAGCGTTGTCAACGCGCAGGATGCAGGCTCTTACGGTCTCGCCCTTGCGGAAGAAGTCGCCAGGAATCTGTTCCTGCTTGGGAAGCAACAGTTCGTTGCCCTCATCGTCGAGAAGCAGTAGTTCACGCTTCCAAACCTGATAGACCTCGCCGCTAACGATTTCACCCACACGGTCCTTATATTGGTTGTACAAGGTATCGTGCTCCAGTTCCAGAATACGGCTTGCAAGGGTCTGGCGCAGAGTCAGGATGCTACGGCGACCAAACGAACTGAAGTCAACCTGCTGGCTCACTTCCTCGCCTACCTCATAGTCATCCTCAATCTTACGAGCATCGCTCAAACTGATTTCGCGCTGTGGGTCTGTCACCTGTCCGTCTTCCACAACGGTACGGTTGTGATAGATTTCAAAGTCACCCTTATCGGGGTTTACAATCACGTCGTAGTTGTCATCCGAACCATAAGTCTTGGCAATAACACTACGGAAGCACTCCTCGAGCACGCTCACCAATGTGGCGCGGTCGATGTTCTTCATTTCCTTAAATTCTGCGAAGGATTCAATCAAATTTACTCCTTCTGATGCTTTTGCTTTTGTAGCCATCTTTATATTTTACTTTTTAATTTTTACTTCTTACTTTACCTTTATCAGGTATTTCGTGAAGGCAACTTCCTCGAAGGTGAAGTGCATAGCCACCATCTCCTTGCGAGGACGCTTTGCACCTTCCGGCTTAACCTTCTGTTCCACTTCCATAGTGAAACCGTCTTCACCAACCTCCAAGAGTGTTCCCTGATACTTGTGTCCGTCGCGAGTTTGTGTTTCCACCATCTCACCGATGTGGATTTCATACTGCTGACGTACGCGGAAAGGCTGTCCAAGTCCGGCACTGCCCACTTCCAGTTCGTAGTCCTCGTCTTCGCGATTGAGCTTCGACTCGATGAAACGGCTCAATTCAGCACAGTCCTCAATCCATACGCCCTCGGCATGGTCGATAGTAACCACAATGCAGTCGTCGGCACTGACCGTAACATCAACCAGGAAGTAGTCCTTGCCTTCGAGCCACTCGTTAACAACACTCTCTACAAGATTTTTGTCAATCATTTGTATTACTTTTTTTAACGTGAAGTGAGGAACTCTTTCGGGCTCCTCACTTTCAACGCTGCAAAATTAGTAAAATTCGAGCAATACACCAAATATATCTTGGCTTTTGTTATATATACCCTCTAAAATAGGTTAATATTATCTATGCGCATAAGTTAATATTATCTATGGCCATAGGTTAATATTATCTCCGTCGATAGGTTATATAACCCTACGGCATAGCCCAATAGAGGAAGAAGCCCACCATAAGCATAACCATAATGGCAAGTGAGGCAATCCCCATCAGGAAACCGCGATTGGCTGTACGGATGTTTCTACGTCTTCTCATTTTCCTAATACCTTATTATATGCTTCCTTATCATTCAGCAAGTCCACAGCCTTATCGAAGACCTTGTCGCTGCGCAACATATGCTGGGCACGTCCGCGCTGATAGTGATACATACACACAATATCATCCTCCACATAGGGGCGTACTGCATCACGCAGACGGCGCAGTTCCTCTCCAAGGTCGGTCTTGAGCTTGTCAGCCAACTGGTCAAAGGCTTCGTTGGCTCTGTCATAGATGCCTTCCAGACGAGCTGCCTCACGCAACAGCTTCAGCACATCGTCAGTGCGGCGATGGCTTTCGAAACCGCTCTTCACCATCCAACTAACAAACTCCTCATATTCCTCGTCGGTCAACTGGAAATCTCCTGCCGCAGCTATCGTGGGATGTTTCTGATAATATTGCACCACATAGCCCAACATTTCATCGCTCTGCACCACATCATAGACAAGCGAGGAAAGACTGTCGGGACGGGCCTCAACATCGGGCTTTATGCCTCCTCCGTCTCTAACCTCACGTCCTCCGCGAGTATAGAACACATTGGTGAGCGAATCGGGCACAGTTCCCACTCGTCCGTCTGCGGTCAGATGACGATAGTCGTAAGCCTGTATGCATCTGCCAGAAGGGATGTAATAGCGAGATATGGTTATCTTCAAATGACCTCGTCCGCTAACCTCGTGTATTGCCTGCACAAGTCCTTTACCATAGGTGCGAGTGCCCATAACTACCGCACGGTCCATATCCTGCAACGAGCCGCTCAGTATCTCGGCAGCCGAAGCCGAATTCTCGTTCACCAGCACCACAATAGGGGTTATGGTGTCAAGAGGTTCGCTGGTAGTAAAATAGTCGCGATTCGACGATGGAATCTTGCCTTTTGTATAAACCACCTTCTCTCCCTTACCGACAAACAGGTTGACGATATTAACAGCCTCATCGATTGCCCCACCGGGATTGTCGCGAAGGTCGAGAACAAGTTTCTGCATTCCCTGAGTCTTCAAGTCAGTAATAGCATGTCGCATCTCGCGAGCCGAACCTTCCGCGAAGTTTCCCAGATAGATGTATCCCGTGTTCTCGCCCACAATACCATAATAAGATATAGTAGGCAACTGTATTGTCTCACGTTTCAGGCGGAATGTCAGCGGCTGAGCTTCACCTTGTCGCTTCACCACCACTTCCAAAGCAGTACCGCCTTCGCCACGCAGCATATTGCTGACTTCATCGGTCATTTTCTTTTTGACATCAACTCCGTTAATCGACATTATCACGTCGCCAGCCCTCAGTCCAGCTTTCTGACTTGGAGTTCCCTCATAGGGCTCAATAAACATTGCACGCTCCTCCTTACGGTTGTAACGGATAAGACTACCCACTCCAGCATATTTGCCAGTAGCCATCTGGCGCAGTTCGTCATTATCCTCTGGATAGTACTGAGTGAACGGGTCAACGTGTGAGAGCATAGACTTTATAGCCCAACCTATCGTAGTATCGGCTGAAAGCGTATCAACATAGTGAAGGTCGAGTTGGCGATAGATATCATCGAACAGCTCCAGATGATGTGCTATTGTAGCATTGTGACTCTCCTTTGGCTGAGCAAAGATATTGAGAGATTGAGAAAATGAAAGAATGAGAAAAGCAAAAACAAAGCGTTTCATCATTTATTATCAATTATCTATTATCTATTATTTAGTATTTATCATTTATCATTTAATATCTCCCCAGCCTTTCGACGAATATCCTGCCACTGAGTTTCGGGCAGTCGAGTTCCTACAACCTGAATTATGTTACCTGCCAACAGCGAACCCATCTCCAGGCAACTCTTCAACGATGCATCGTGAGTATAGGCATAGAGGAAGCCTCCTGCAAAGAAGTCGCCAGCAGCAGTAGTATCTACAACCTGCTGACTGCGTCCTGCCACCTGTGCCACCTGTTCGTTGCACATTGCCAAAGCCCCTCTCTTTCCAAGTTTCACCACAGCCACCTCAGTCATCGAAGCTATCTCGCGTAGTGATTCCTCTGGCTGTTTACCTGTGAACGCTGCACTCTCCTCCTCGTTGGCAAAAACTATATCAATGTATTTTGCAACTAAGTCACGAAGAACAGAAAGGTTGTCCTTCACTACATTGTAACTGGCTAAGTCAATACTTGTGCGCAGCCCCATCTCTTTAGCCGTACGGCATACCTTTTCTATCAGTGCATTATCCTGCACCAAATATCCTTCGATATGCAACAACTGGTAACCGCTGAACAGTTCAGGGGTAATATCACATGCCGACAGTCCTCCAGCAACACCTAAGTAAGTGGCAAAAGTGCGCTCGGCATCCGGAGTAATAAAGGTATTGGCAACACCACTGTGTCCTTCTGCTGTAAGGAGTCGGGCCTCGATACCACAGTCAGCACAGTTCTGACGGAAGAAACGTCCCATATCGTCATCAGCCACACGACCTATGAAACCTGGCTTCGCTCCCATGTTAGCCAAAGCCAACATAGCATTGCCGGCACTACCTCCCGTAGCCATCGCTGGCTTCAGGGCTTGAATACGTTCAGACAAAGCGCTTTGCTGCTCATCATCGATAAGCACCATACCACCTTTTGGCAACGAAAGGTCTGCCAAAGTACGTTCATCCTCCAGTCGAACCAACACATCTACCAATGCGTTTCCTATACCGATTATCCTATCCATTTGCATATTTTTTGCAAAGATACATAAATTTTTTTACTTTTAATTTTTCACTTTTAATTTTTTGTTGTACCTTTGCACTCGCAAAAGCAAAGAACCTGCTTCAGTAGCTCAGTTGGTTAGAGCACCTGACTGTTAATCAGGGGGTCGTTGGTTCAAGCCCATCCTGAAGCGCAAAACCCAGCAATTCGCTGGGTTTTTTGTTTATGATAATTACAAGCCCATCCTGAAGCACAAAAGACAAGGGGTCGTAGCTATTGCCACGACCCCTTGGTTATTAGAGAGTTTTTCGTTTACTTACGAACAACTTTTTTGCCATTGACGATGAGAACGCCCTTAGCTGTACGGCTTACGCGACGTCCGTTCATGTCGAAGATGACTTCCTTCTGGTCAGCAGCAATACCGTTGATACCAGTACCGCTCTCCTCCTTGAAGGTCATAACAATCGTGACATCACCAGCAGGCATTACGAAGGTAGCTGTGAGAGTCTCCTCATTGATTACAGGCTCAACCTTCTGGTTCTCACCATAGGTGATAGTGATGTCATTAGGTATGTAGCCCTCGTCTGGAGTAGCTGTCAGAGTAACAGTTTCACCTTCTGCTGCAGTTGCCTTGTCAGACTCAACCTTACCGTTCTCAGCCTCTTCAATGTTGATTGCATAGGTTGTAGGAGCAATTGCCTTGAAGGTAACGGTGATTGTTACGTTGGCAGCAGGCATTTCGAATGAAGCGGCATTGCCTTCCTCAGGCTCTGCAATCTCATTCTTCTGCTCTACGCCGTCTCCACCCATGTAGCTCCAGTAAGCCTCGTCTACTATGTAGCCATCATCAGGAGTTACGGTAACTGTTACGGTTTCACCAGCAGCGGCAGTAGTCTTATCTACTACAACCGTACCGTTCTCTGTCTCTGCAATGTTGATAGCGAAGAACGGAGCAATCTTCTCGAGCTTGAAGCTCTGCCATACTGTCCAGTGGTCGCCATTGTCCTTGTCTGTGGTCAGACCAATCTTCACGTCACCATCCTCAGCAACAGTGAAGTAAACCTCGTTCTTGCCATTGCCTTGAGCAAACCAGTTGGCAGCCTGAGAACGGCTGTTAACAACAGTGTTTGCAACCTGAGCAATGGTGGTCTTCTCCTCACCGGCATAAACCACACCTTGCATATTAGTGCGCTGGAGAGCTACAACAGTAAGTTTGTAGTCACCTGCGGGCAGGCTGATGGTCTGGTGGAAGTCGGCAGCAGACTTATTCCAATATTCACATACACCGTCAGAAGCAGTACCAAATGCAGTACCCTCCCAACCATCGATAGTCGTAGGATTCGGGTTGACGATGTAGTACTCGGTAACGTCGATAGGCTTAACAGCCTTAATGCCTGCGAAGAAGGGCTTGATGATGTCAACCAAGCCAGCCTTAACGGTAGCGATTTCCTCAGCAGTGGTGTATGTAGCTTCCTTAGCTGTTTCGAGCGCTGTGCGTGTAGAAGCGGCAATGCCTTCAACAGTCTCGGTGTAGCTGTCAGTTGCATCAACAATAGCTAATAGACGGTCTACCTCTGCACCCAGAGCAGCAATGTCACCTGCAAGAGCCTTATCAGCTACGGCTGCAGCAATCTGCTCAGCCAGAGCATTTACAACAGGTACATCTTCAGCAGTCATTTCGGTGTACTCCTTCATAGAGGCATACTTCAGAGCTGCGTCAGTTAGCTCGTTACTTGGAATGATGTACCATTCAGAAGCTGTGAAGAACTTAGTACCTGTGCTTGTAGCAGTTACTGCGAAACGTACTGTCTTATAGGCCTGATCCATAGAGATCTTACCAGAGATATAGTCAAGTTGGGAAGCACCTGTAGGCAGACCTTCGTTAATCTCTGTTACGTCAGTAAAGTTCTCACCGTCGTTGCTGGCAGTAATAACAATGTCTGTCGGACGGTTGTTGTTGTTCTGACTGCGCTTCTTCAAGTAGAAGAAGAAGTCCTTTGTGGGCTCGCTCAGTTCTGCCTGCAAGTAGTGAGTATCCTCAACACTTACACTCCATGAAGAGTGGAAGAACGTGGTGTATTCACCATCGACCAGAGCAGCATAAGAACCTTCAGAGGGCTCCTTGGCATTACTTGTCCACTGAGAACCTTCGGTTACCAGACCATACAGGTTCTGCATGTCGGCAGCCCAAGTGCGAGTCTTGGCAAATGCATCGGGACGCAGCTCGGGAGCTGACTCCTCAATCTGCCATACGTAGCTCATGTCGAGGCTGTAGTCAGCCTTAGGCAGTTCAGATTCGGTATCGGTTACGGTCCAGTAGGTGTTAGCACCCCAGTTAGCACTGTTGGCATTGGTAGCACGAACGGCATACTTACCTTCAGCATTCAAGAAGAATACCTGACGCTCCCAGTCATCACGGTCGTTGTTACCAGAGGTCATGATGTGACCATTCTGAACAGGATTACCTGTACCATTGCTTCCACTCATAGCGGGATTTGTGAACTTGCAGCCAAGGTTCCAACCAGTTTCATAGAGAGCACCACTCTTAGATGCCTTCGTGAACTTGAAGGAAGTAGCATCTTCCACATTGGCTACCAGGTAACCCTTGTTGTCCAAATAGAACTTGTTCTCACCTACCTGAGTAAATACGCGGTAGCTGTTACCATCCTTGATGGAAGCAATAGCAGCATTGTAAGCAAGTTCAGTGTCGTTGAACGCGTGTACAAGAGTCAACTTGAAGTTGTCAGCCACGAACCAGCGAGCAGCCATAGGCTTAACGGTATTCTTGACACCGATACGCAGAGTGCCATTGGTAACAGCAATCTTGTCAGTTGTGTACTTGATGAATTCCGTACCATCCACATCAACAAGCTTTGAGACTTCGGCTTCACCAGCAGCAGCATAAACACCACTGGTAGCAGCAAACACTGCACCACCTTCACCATTCAGTGAGTTATACATCTCGGCACTTATAGTGTAGAAACCATTAGGCAGATTCTCGATAACCTGATAGTAGTCGAACTCAGCCTCATCACGAGAAGAAGCGTTACCAGCCCAGTACTCGAAGGAGGCATTATTCAACAAAGGACCATTACCACCATTAGGACGCTCAATAGTCCATCCGTCAGCACCATTAACAGTAGAATTAACGATGAACGCTGTCAAGTCGGAATTATCGGCAGTCTGTGTCTTAGCCAGTGCGGGAAGAGCAGCCTCAACGGTAGCCAGAGCAGCAGCCAGGTCAGCTACGGTACCAGCCTCGTATGCAGTCTGAATAGCCTCTACGGCTGTAGAATAAGCGGTCTTAGCCTCTTCATCGGAGCTATTAGCCTTGTAGGTCTCACCCTTTGTCAGAGCTTCACCAAGTTCAGCGTAGCCAGCGATAGAAGCCTTGGCAGCAGTGATAGCATCGTTCATAGCTGTGATGGCAGCAGCCACCTCAGAGCCCAAACTGAAGGTGCTCTCTTCCTTGACTGTAGCCTTTAGAGCTTCCAGTTCGGTAGAACCCATCTTGCTATCGTACAGAGCCTCAGCCTCAGCAACCTTCTCACGGTATGCTACGAGGTAGTCTTCCAAGCTGTACTTCCACAACTTCACAGGACCAAGGATACACCAAGACTGTTTTGTGTCGAAGCAACCCTGGAAACCGAGCTCAATCTCTGTCTCCGTTCCGAGAGAGAAATCAAAGGCATTAACGAACTTACCATCGGCAAAGGCAGATGCAGCCTTATACAAATCATTAGAACCAGAATAAGAGGAATACTCAGAAGCATTCACCAAAGCATGTACATTCTGCTTCTTCTCACCTGCAAAGATCCAAGCCTTGTCGGCATTGGTGCCATTACCTTCATTGCCTTCACGATAGAAGGAATTTACGGAGATACGATAGTCACCTGCGGGAAGAGTGATGGTCTGCGAGAACTTGAAATTGGTGTGTTCAAGAGAACCCCATCCTGAGTAGAACTCTACGACAGGAGTAGCACCATCTGTCTTCCAGTCCTGATACTTATAAGCATCGGAGTAGTAGGTCCAACCATTATCAATAGTAGAGAGGTCGGCATTTACCAAATAAATATTGGTGATGTTCTTAGGAGACTCTTCCTTGAAGGTAGCGCTAACAACCACATTACCAGCAGGCATTACGAAGGTATTGTCCTCAGCCACCTCAACAGGATCTTCACCATTCATCACTGTTAATGCATCCAGTACATAGCCGTCAGCAGGAGTAATGGTCAACTTGACTGTGGTTCCCTCGTTGGCAGAAGTGGGATCTACAACAACAGCACCGTTCTCAATGCCATCGGCAACCGTTACGGTGTAGCTGGGAGCCACATACTCGGCGATGGACCACATGGCCTTGTCGCCACTCTTGTTAGCGAAGCAAGAAGAGCCAGCAGTTGCGTCGTCCACACCAATCATGTGAGCAGCGTTGCTGACCTTAGCCAGAGTGTAGTATCCGTCAGCCAGAGCTGTAACGGCCCAAGCATAGGGAGCTGTGGTAGCGCCCATGCTCCATATGTTGTCACCCGTGCCAGTGAAGGCCACGTAGTTTTCACCATTCTTCAGGGCATAACCACCCTCTACTGCTTCGAACGTGAAGGGGTATGCGCCATTGGATAGCTTGATACCCTCGTTGATAGCCATATAGGTTTCAGCGTCCTTCAATTTGAGGCTGTACTGCTTCTCTGCATCGGGAAGAATGGGAGTGGGCATAGCCACAGCAGCAACTTCATCTACAGTAGTAGCACCGTTCACAGCAGCCTTAGCATCGTCAATAGCAGTCTGGCTGTACTGGAACAGAGCTTCGCCAATGAAGAGAGCATCGATAAGAGCGAGTTTTTCTGCCTTAGCCTTATCAAGAGCGATAGCAGCATTCAAAGTAGCGCAGCGAGTGGCAGCAGCATCTTTAGCGGCAGCAATAGCCTCTTCGCCACTAACCAATGTAGCAGACTCAATGAAGATATGAGGCATAGAGCCTGAACCTGCATTGGCGGCCTTATAACCAAGTGAGACAGTTACGGTCTGAGCAGCCTCTACAGTGAACTCTACGTTCGAGACAGTCCACTGGCCCTCGGGATATTTAGTTTCTGTTGCGAATGTTCCAGCAGCACCAATCAAGTTGCTGGCAACAGCACCTGCTCCACCTGCATTATAAACAGGAACTTGCAGCATGTACTTACCAGGAACGAGATAAACGTCCTGAGTGTATTGGAGAGAAGCAGTCCATACGGCTACCATACCAAGAGCCTTGGCTGCTTCTTCTGCAAAGGCATACTTGGCAGCAGGAGCTACATAGCCTGCGCCACCAAGGTATGACTCAGAGCCATAAGCGAATATACCGGCAGCACGAGCATCACCATTCTCAACAATGGTCCAGCCTTCTACAGACTGCATCTCAGCAACTTCTTCGCCTGTAATATCCTTGTTATAAGTACGGATACCAATAGCATTGCTTTCTGCTGCAGCCTCAAAGTCGGCACCCTCAAGTGCAGATTTTACTTTCTCTACGCTTGTAGCTACAAAGTAAACATACTTACTGTTGACATACATCACATAACCTGTAACCTTCACGGTCTCACCATCCAGGGCAGACAGGTCTTCGTTAGGTTTAACAATAGCACCGACAGCTTCTGTTGTACCGTCCACTGCTACATTGAAATATTTACCACTAGATATAGAGAACACACCAATCATTGAAGCATACTGACGTGTAACAACGCCAGCTGTCTTAATGGCATCAAGCGCAGCTCCGTCAAGAGCAACAGCAGCGGGATGAACCACATCCTCAGTATCCAGAACAGTAACCTCTGTTGCGGCGGGCAACTGCTTGGCACCACCATAAGAGGCTAATGTACCTATCATGCGTACTTTCTGACCAACGAGCAATTCATTGTTGGTGTTGTAATAGTAGAGGTAGTCTGTACCATCATAAATTACAGCACCACTGGCAGCAGAAGCCACAACGGTACCTTCTACAAAAACAGAAGTACCGGCCTCGGCAGCCTGTGCCTCAGCAATGGTGTTCTTAACAAGCTTGGTGTACGTAGCCTCAGCTATATCGCTCGACTTTTCATCGAGAACGGCAATAGCCTTCACCGTTGTGGTTTCCGTGATAGTCAGCGCACTGCTGTACACAGAAGATGCTGTTGTGGGATCTGTGCCATCCGTTGTGTAGTAGATGACAGCACCATCGGCAGCCGACATTGTCACCTCAATGCTCTCCAAGAAGGAGGCAGAAGCGGTAAGTGTGGGCTTGACAACCACATCACCAGCAACCTGCTTCCAGAATGTGAGCTTTGTCTGGGCAGATGTGTAGCAAGCAAAGCGTGGGCTACCACTATTGTACTGCAGGATGCGGGCTGTTGTACCTACATTCGTTACAGTAGCCAATCCGTCGCTGAACGAAACAGTCCAAGAACTGGCAGCCTCAACACTTTCTGCTGTCGTCAGGGAGTTACCTGATTTCCAGCTTAAATAAGTGTTAGCTGTCGTCTTGAAGGCGATAGAGCCTTCTGCACTTCCTGCTACAATAGTCAGGGGATAGGTACCTGCCGGCGTCCCTGTGTAGTCAGTAGCAGTACCAATGGTAGTTCCACTGGTCGTCACAGCTGTCAGCTCTTTAGTGACGTTAGAGTTGTCCACAGCCATGACTACGACGTCGCCCACAGTAAGTGTCTCCGTCTTTTCCCATGCTGCGAAAACCGTTCCGCACACCATCATTAGCAAGCTGACAAGTGTAAAACGTAATGTTTTAAACATAGCTTTAAGTGTTTTGGTTAATAAATAAAGTTAATTAAAAAATGGTTTTTAAGTTTGTTTTTCACGCTATTCGGCTCAAAGGTAGTGAAAGTTTCCTTAACTCACAAGAAATGAGTGAGAAATTTACGAGAGTCCCTCAAAAAACTTAATAAATAGGAATAGCGCTCGCGCATAGGCGCACGCACAGGAAGCACATAGCAAACAGAGTACTCCACACTATATTTCATAATAAGTTCCCCGACGGGAAACGATGGTTCCAAGACGGGGAACGAATATTCCAAGGCGTGGAACGATGGTTCCCCGTCATGAAATAATGAATGCTCCTAGACCCTAAAGCCTTTGCTTCGAGGCCTTCACCCTTTTGCTCCTAAGTGATTTTAAACATAGACTACGAGGTTGTGGGGCGGTTGAGGAAATATTATTTCGAAGAAATTTGGGAAATCGCTCGAATATTCGTATCTTAGCGCCCAAATTTAACATAAATTATAAAACGTGATGAAAGGAATGTTACGAACTGCGGTTCTGGCACTGGCGTTTGGTGCTGCCATAGAAGGACAGGCGCAGACGGTGGTGAAAGGCCGACTGGTGGACGCTGAAAGCGGCGAACCGCTGGTAGGCGCTCAAGTGCGCATTATGGGAGAAAAGACAGGTGTAGTGACTAATGCCGAAGGTGAGTTCACTCTGCAGAACCCTCGTCAGCGTCGCGAGATAGCCACAGCCTATCTGGGTTTCAAACCAAAGAACTTCAATGTGCCCAAGAACGGTGAAATGGGACAATTGGAGCTTGAGCCAGAGGATGTGATGATGGAAGGCGTGACCGTTCACGGCACTATGGCTTTCGACCGTCAGACTCCTGTGGCACTGTCCAATATAACCATCGATGAAATCGAGGAAAAGCTGGGTGGACAGGAATTCCCTGAAATAATGAAGACCACGCCTGGTGTGCACGCCAACAAGCAAGGTGGCGGCTGGGGCGACTCGGAAATCTACATGCGCGGCTTCGATAATACCAACGTTGCCACTATGGTGAACGGTGTTCCCATGAACGATATGGAGAACGGAACCGTATATTGGAGCAACTGGGCGGGCATCAGCGATGTGGCAAAGATAGTGCAGACACAGCGCGGACTTGGTGCATCGAAGGTGAGCGTACCCAGCGCAGGCGGTACCATCAACATCATCACCAAGACCCTCGACCAGAAGCGCGGCGGAAGCCTCCAGTACCAGATGGGCAACAACGGTGCCAACAAGATAACCTTCAACGTTTCCACCGGCCTGACGAAGAAAGGCTGGGGACTGACTTTGCTGGGCACTCGCCAGTGGGGCGACGGATATGTTCAGGGCACAGACTATGAGGGCTACACTTGGTTCGGTAGCGTTGCCAAGAAGTTCAACGATAAGCACACCCTTTCGTTCACAGGCTTCGGCACCATTCAGGAGCACGGACAGCGTACCTCAAGTCAGAACTACGGTCCGCTGACTCTGTCGGAATGGGCTCGCGTGCGTCAGCAGTACGGCGACGACCACTACCGCTATAATCCCACATTCGGACGTCTGCACGGCGAGGACTACAACGCTATGCGTAACCGCTACCACAAGCCTCAGCTCTCGCTCAACCACGATTGGACAATCGACAACCGCAGCTCGCTCTCCACAGCCCTGTATATGAGTATCGGACGCGGTAGCGGAACAACTGGCGAAGGATTCGGCAGCGGTTCATATACCGATATCAGAGGCGTCAGCTACGGACAGGTGCTCAACACTTTCCGCAATGCCGACGGCACCTTCGACTACGATGCTATCTACGACCGTAACGTACTGAGCACCACAGGTTCACAGTTTGCTCTTGCCAACAGCCAGAACAACCACCTGTGGACAGGTCTTCTCAGCACCTACTCCAACCACATCAACGAACACTGGGACGTGTCGGGAGGTATTGACTTCCGCTACTACAACGGAACCCATAAGACCGTCCTGAGCGACCTCTTCGGCGGTCAGTACTTTATGGACTACGACCAGCGTAGCAAGATTGACCCGAAGAACAATCCCATCGCCAACAACACCTCTTGGCTCTATCAGAAGTTGGGTGTAGGCGACATCGTATATCGCAACTACGACGGCTATGTGGTTCAGGAAGGCGTGTTCGGACAAGCTGAATACAAGTGGAAAGGACTGAGCGCCTATGCCAACGGCGGACTGAGCAACACCACATACTGGCAACGCAACCACTACTACTACGAGAAGTCGCAGGAGAAGAGCGACAACGTGAGCTTCCTGGGCGGAAACATCAAGGGTGGTGCCAACTACAACATCAACGAGAATCACAACGTATTCTTTAATATAGGATACATCAGTCGCGCACCTAAGTACAACGCAGCTTTCATGAAGGCCGAAACCAGCAACATGCTGAACAAAGACGCCAAGAACGAGAAGATATTCAGTTGCGAACTGGGCTACGGTTTCCACTGGCAGTGGATAACAATGAAGCTGAACGGATACTTCACAAAGTGGCTCGACAAGACAATGAGCAAATACATCGACAGCTTCCAGGAAACAGCATACATCAACATGACCGGCGTAGATGCCCGTCACATGGGTATCGAACTGGAGGCAAAGCTGGAGCCTGCCAAGTGGGTTGACATCAAGGGTATGTTCTCATTAGGCGACTGGAAATGGTGCAGCAATGCTGAAGGTTACGTGTATAACGAACGTGGACAGGCATTAGCAGCCGACGGAACCCTCACAACCGTTGGTTCTGCCACTCACGCTAAGGCAAACATAGATCTCGACGGAGTTCGCGTGGGCGGTTCGGCACAGACAACTGCTTCGCTGGGTGCCGACTTCAAACTGGGCCAGGTGCTCGGAATGTCCGACCGTCATGAGCTGAAGATTGGTGCCGACTGGGTTTACTACGGTCGCAACTACAGCTACTATTCGTTCTCTGGCTCGAACCTGACAATCGGTAAGACATACAAACCAAGCGAACCTTGGAAGGTGCCCGGAGCAAGTCAGGTTGACCTTCGTGCTACGTATCGCTTCAAGATGAGCGACAAGATTTCAGCCACACTGAGCGGCGTAGTCAACAACCTGTTCGACTATCAGTACATCGGTAAGGCCTACAACTCGAACAACGCCGTTGTGGCTGCCGACAACGTTTACGTCTTCTATAATTTCGGACGTACATACACGATAAGATTAAAACTCAATTTTTAATCTTTAATGGATAATTGATAATTGACAATGGACAATTGATAATTGATAATGTTATGAAAACTATCAAACAATATATGCAAAACGTTCTCTGTGGTCTCTGCCTTCTCTGCGTGCTCTGTGTTTCATGCGAGGACTACACCGAACACAACTTCGGCAAGCCCGAAGAACTGTACGAAGCAGTGCAGGTGAACACCTACACATTTGAGCTTACTGCCGACAACTACAAGGAGATTGCCACCAACGAAGACAACATCGCTCTTGCACAGGCTGCCGACGAGGATGGCACTACGCTGAAACACCTGCAAATGGTTGGCGACAGCGCATGCTTTGTAGGCAACATAACACCACAGGAATACCTGCCTGCAATACTTAAGAGTCTGGTGGGAGCTGGTGAATACTACAGCATGACTGCCGGTTCATCCATCACTGTTCGCTTCCGTCAAGGCGAGCTTGTACCAACCGATGCATACGTGCCTCAACAAGGCGACCTCACCACATCTGGAAAATATCTGTTGGTACCAAAGGGCATGAGCCAGGTTCTTGCAGGAAGTAACAATGAAGCCACAGGTCAGACCTTCGACTACGGCTATATCTATCCATCTGGCAGCACTCGCTATCCCAATGCTGTTAATGCCCTGTTCGATGGATCCATAAAGGCCGATGAAATGGCAGCTAAATATCTCTATAACATAGACAAGGACGGCGACTCGTGGTTGCTGAGCAATCCTGATAACTTGTATATGTATCTGGATGGAGAGCACAACACATTCCAATACCTTGACGACCTTGGTGACATAGACGAAGGTATGTATCCCAACTGGAGCATTACCTACGACGCTGAGAACCAGATCTACGACATTACCAACACTGAAACACAGCAGACTATTCTCTACGGTACTCAGTTCAACTCAGCAGGAGCCTACGCCGATAAGAAGGGCGAAGACGGCTATGCCGATATTCAACTATATGTATTTAAGGCTAATGGCTCGGAATACGTGTCTGTAGGAGAAGATGTGGAGGAAGTAGTGTTCACGCTTGATGAAGACGGTTGGCAGACTAAGGGCGACTATTTGAACTGTCCGCTCACAGGCGGTACAACGCTCTCAGATATGGATGCTGTGTACGAGGCAATAGGTTGGAGCATAGAAAACAAGGGTAGCATTGGCGACCTCACATACGTTTGGCGCTACGATGCAATGTACGGTTTGCGTGCTTCTGCCTTCAAATCGAGCACCTACTACCCCACCGATGTATGGGCTATCAGTCCCAGCATTAACCTGAAGAAGGCAGAAAAGCCCATCTTCACATTCGAACAGGCTCAGAAATATGCCGACGACAAGAATATTGAAGACGATAAGGTAACTGACTACCTGCAAGTGTGGTTAAGTACCAACTTTGCCGGTCGTGGAGGACTGGACGCAGCCACATGGGTGAATGTTACTGACAAGGTTGAAGGCACATGGCCTGACGGCAGCGACTGGACTTACTATCCCATGACTCTCGACCTGACCGAGTATGCAGGACAAACCAATGTTTGTGTAGCCTTCCGCTACATTTCAACTGATGGTGCTGCTGCAACTTGGGAGGTTAAGAACGTAGTCTGCAAGGAACCGGAAGCAGAAGAAGAATGATTGGACAAGAGGAGATAGTAGGAAGGCTGACAGAGATGGTGGACCAGGGGCGTCTGCCCCATGCCCTTATGCTCTATGGACCAGAGGGCAGCGGCAAACTGGCTATAGCCCTGCATCTGGCACGATACCTTCTGTGCGAATATCCAGCCAACGGACAGCCTTGCGGCATCTGTCACTCCTGTAGAATGACGGAGCAATGGCAACACCCCGACCTGCATTTCTCTTTTCCACTGATAAAGGCAAAGAGTACCGATGCCCCCATATCGGACGACTATATGACGGAATGGCGCGAACAAATAAGCGCCACTCCATACTTCACAGCAAACGACTGGCTGGCTGACCTCGGCGCAGAAAACCAACAACTGCAGTTCTATGTTGGCGAAAGCGATGCTCTGCAGAAGAAACTGTCGCTGAAAGCAAGTCAGGGAAGTTATCGCGTAGTGGTAATATGGCTGCCTGAGAAAATGCCTGCAGCCACAGCTAACAAGCTACTGAAGCTCATCGAAGAACCTCCATCGAAGACCCATTTCATCATGGTTAGTCAAGAGCCTGACCAGGTGCTCGGAACTATTGTCAGCCGAACACAACTGATAGCCGTTCCAGCCTTGTCGGAAGAGGTGATTGCACAAGCCCTGATAGAACATCACGGTGTGGAACCACAGAAAGCACAAGACCTGGCACATGTGGCTCAAGGCAGCTATACGCAAGCCGTGAAACTGACAGAAGAAGACAATGAACGACGCGAATACTTCGATCTCTTCGTGGAAATGATGCGTTTGTGCTATATGCGCAAGGCAAAGGAGATGAGACAATGGGCTGAACAGGTTGCTGCGATGGGACGTGAACGACAAAAACACATGCTGGAATACTGTCAACGACTGGTGCGCGAGAACTTCATCTACAACTTCCAGAACAAACAGCTCAACTATATGACGGAAGGCGAAGCCGAGTTTGCAAAGAAATTCGCACGCTTCATCAACGAGCGAAACGTAATCCCGTTTATGGAAGAGCTGGCGGCCTGTCAAACCGATATAGAACAAAACGTGAGTGCCAAGATGGTATTCTACGACCTAACACTAAAAGTAACAATACTATTAAAATCATAACAACACGATATATGGAACTGGAATATACATGCGGTAAGAACCTGCGAGGACTGTGTGCCAAAGGCTGCGGACGCGACCAATGCCAGTTGAACGTACACGACTACATGGCTGACCTGCCCGATAACCAGACGGTAACAGACCTTGTGGAAGTGCAGTTCAAGAACACACGCAAGGGATATTACCGAAACGATAATCATCTGGCAATAGAAAAAGGCGATATCGTTGCCGTTGAAGCTTCACCCGGACACGATATAGGCATCGTTACTATGACGGGCCGACTGGTAGCTTTGCAAATGAAGAAAGCTTACTTGAAGCCAGGCGAGGAGATAAAGAGAATCTATCGCATTGCCCGTCCCACCGATATGGAGAAATACGAAGAGGCAAAGGCACGCGAACACAGCACTATGATTCGTAGTCGTCAGGCCGCTAAGGACCTGGGTCTGGAGATGAAGATTGGTGATGTAGAATATCAGGGCGACGGTAACAAAGCTATCTTCTATTATATTGCCGAAGGACGTGTTGACTTCCGCGAACTCATTAAAGTACTGGCAGAACTCTTCCATGTTCGCATTGAGATGAAACAGATTGGTGTGCGCCAAGAGGCCGGACGCATCGGCGGATTTGGTCCTTGCGGCAGAGAACTGTGCTGCGCCACATGGATACGTTCGTTCCAAAGCGTAGGTACTGCTGCTGCACGATTCCAGGATGTAAGCCTCAACCCACAGAAGCTGGCTGGTCAGTGCGCTAAACTCAAGTGCTGCATGAACTACGAAGTTGACCAATACATCGAAGCCGGACGTCGTCTGCCCAGTCGTGAAATAACGTTGGAGACTATGGACGGTGAATTCTATTTCTTCAAGGCCGACATATTGTCGAATATGGTTACATACAGCAGCGACAAACGTATGGCTGCAAACCTCACAACAATACCAGCCAAACGTGCGCTGGAAATCATCGAGATGAACCGTAAGGGCGAGAAGCCTGAAAGTCTTGAAGAAGGCGGAAAGAAACTTCCTGTTCGCCCTGTGGACCTTGCTGCACAAGACGATTTGCACCGTTTCGACAAAAAGAAAAAGAAGAAGAAAAAACACGGTCACGACAACCGAGAAGCGAAAGAACCGAAAAGTGAGAATTAAGCACCTGTTGCCTGTATTGGCAACACTATTCACAATATCATGCACCCAAAGTACCATCACCCATCACTATGAAGCGGTGAGTGATGAAGGTTGGAGTCGTAACGATACACTACATTTCCCACTTCCTGAAATCAAAGAGGACGGTAATTATCGTGTGGAGTTGGGACTACGCTACAACAATCTGTTCCCATACGAAGGACTATGGCTTGTGGCTGAAACAAGACTCAATACTCCCCATTTCATCCGTATAGATACTTTATGCATCGTTACGGCAAACAAAGAAGGGCGTCCAACAGGACGAGGCGTAGTATTGATGCAAAGCGATACCTTACTTACTACATTGCATCTATCAAAGGGACAGAATGGAGAAATCTATCTGAGACACATTATGCACAATGAGGTCTTCCCCGGAATACTTGATGTAGGGGTGAAGGTTAAAAGGTTAATGGTTAATGGTTAATGGTTATTGGTTATAGGTTATTGAAACCGTAAAACCGTCTAATGAACAAAGCGGTTGCGGCCTGCATCCATACGAAGGAAGATAAACAGCAATAACGTGAATCCCCACAACGACGAACCACCATAACTGAAGAATGGCAAGGGAATACCGATAACTGGAGTCAATCCCAAAACCATACCCACATTTATGAATAGGTGAAACAGAAACACACTCATCACACAATACCCATAAATACGCGCCGAAGCATACGATTGTCGTTCTGCTAAATGAATGAGCCTAAGTATCAGGGCAAGGAAAAGGAGCAGAACGATAGCAGAACCGAGAAATCCTTCTTCCTCACCAACCGTACAGAAGATAAAGTCCGTTTCCTGTTCGGGTACATACTTTAATTTCGTCTGTGTTCCATTGAGGAATCCCTTGCCACGCAAACCGCCAGAGCCTATGGCTATCTTTGCCTGAATAACATTATATCCCACACCTTTTGGATCTTCCTCAATACCGAGCAATACACGAATACGAGTCTGCTGGTGGGGCTGCAGAATATTATTGAGAGCGAAGTCTGCCGAATAGTGTAGAGTTAGCGAACCGATAGCAAATAGACTTATCAAGGCGTAACGCATAGAACGTTGTTGAACAGCCAGTACAATAAGATATACTATCAGTCCTATGCAAACAATTAATAATACCCAAGTAACATCGAAAGGAATAACGAACTTGCTGAATAATAAAGCTGCCAACGTCAGAGCAAAACCATATATAAATACTCGCCATACGTGTTCACGCTGCTTAGTATATACATACATCAATCCTACCGTGAACAAGAATATCATGAGGAGTACCAAGAACTGACCAAGACTAATGTAATGGATATGCCATAAATGAGCATCAGCAAGACGTACCCCAACCACGAAGTAGATAATGGCAGAGACTCCAGCGAATAGTACAGAACCAGGCATTCCTTCACGATAAAGCATCAGGAAGAATGCAGTATATACAAGTGCACTACCCGTTTCCTTCTGAAGGATTATAAGTCCCATAGGCAACACCACAAGGAAGCAGGCTAATGCAAAGTGCCACCATTTGGATATGTTGAAATCATTACTGCCCATATATTTTGCTACACATAGAGCAGTAGCAAACTTCGCAAATTCAGCAGGTTGGATACTGAACTTACCAATCTTTATCCACGACATAGAACCCTTGATGTCATGGGCAAGAAAGGGCGTAGCCAAGAGCAAAAGCATGAATGCAGCATATAGCACATAGGCAAAACTGTCATAGAAACGCTCGTCTATACTCAAGACTAAAGCCGCAAGTATGAAGGATGTGCCAATCCACATTATCTGCATACCGCTACGGGTTCCAAGATCGAAGAAGTTACCAGCCTGACCGAAGTCGTATGTAGCACCACATACACTCATCCATCCCATACCCAGCAGGGCTATATATATGATAATGGTAAACCAGTCGAGCGAGGCCAGTATTCCACGTTTATTATTATCGTTCGGTGCTACCATAGTTTATAGTTCTGTTAGCAAAAGCCTCTGCCTTGGCTTCACTCGATGGCGAAAGCTTTCCGTTGATGAATTTCTCCATAATCAATGCACCGAATGGAACTCCATAAGTTGCTCCCCAACCACCATTCTCGACATAAACAGCCACAGCAATCTTTGGGTCGTCCTTTGGAGCAAAGCCCATAAATACGGAATGGTCGTGACCGCGGTTTTGTGCCGTTCCCGTCTTGCCGCACACCTCATACCACCCATTGTTTGCAGAACGGCAAGTTCCTCCTACTACGGCCTGACGCATACCTGCTACAACTGTTTCATAATTATGACGCGAAACTTTAGTATAATGCTTCTCGCGATATATTGTATCTATTGACTCTCCTTGAACATCCTTAACCACATGAGGTATGATGTAATAACCGCGATTAGCAATCGTAGCTCCAAGATTTGCTATTTGAAGCGGTGTAAGGTTTACCTCACCCTGTCCGATGGCAATGGAGATGATACTCAGAGCGCTCCACGATTTACCCAGATGCTTGTCGTAAAAGTCGGCATTGGGGATTAAGCCACGTTTCTCGCCTGGCAAGTCTATACCCAAAGGATAACCGAAACCCATGCTAACCATATAGTCCTTCCAAGTCGTCATAGCCTCCTGCACAGAAGCATACTTCTTACGGTTGCCAAACATATAGTAAAGTCCCCAGCAGAAATATCCGTTACATGAAGTTGCTATGGTAGGAATAAGTGGAATAGGTGAAGCATGACCGTGACATCCTACCTTCAATCGTCCGAAACGGAAGCCTCCACTACAAGGATAAGTAGTCTGAGGCGTGATTATCCCCTCTTCAAGGAACGTGAGTGCCTGACTGGTCTTGAATGTAGAACCAGGAGGGTACTGTCCCATAATGGCACGATTAAGCAACGGCTTCATCGGGTCTGCAGTAAGCATACGGTTATTGCGTCCACGTTGTCGGCCTACCATGATACGCGGGTCATAAGTCGGCGATGAAACCATACAAAGCACTTCGCCAGTAGATGGTTCTATAGCCACTATACTACCCAGTTTTCCACGCATCAAGCGCTCGCCCAGCTGTTGCAGTTCAAGGTCGATACTTAATGTAAGGTTCTTTCCAGGTATAGGAGCACGGTCGAACTTTCCGTTTTGATAATTACCCTTTATTCGTCCCTTTGCATCACGAAGAAGTATCTCCACACCCTTTTCACCACGCAACTGTCGTTCGTAACTGCGTTCTACGCCAAGTTTGCCTATATAGTCACCACTCTGATAATAATCATCTGACTCAATATCGGCAGGACCAACCTCTCCCACATCACCAAGGATATGTGCTGCATTTGGGTATGTATATTGACGAATGCTACGTTTCTGGATATAGAATCCAGGGAAACGGAACAGCTTCTCCTGAAATGTCGAGAATTCCTCTGCCGAGAGCTGGTTCATGAAAATCTGTTGGGTATAACTGCTGTAACCAGGATTGCGGTTTCGATCTTTAATCTCCTCCATTCGGCGGTCGAATATCTCCTGAGTTATGCCAAGACTCTCACAAAGGTCCAATGTATCCAAGTCATTCAGCTCAGACATCACAACCATTACGTCGTAAGCCGGCTGGTTATATACCAGCAATTTACCAGTACGGTCACGCATAGCACCACGGGCAGGGAACTGAATACGTTTGAGAAATGCATTGGAGTCGGCATTGCGCTTGAAGTCCTCGCTCATCAGTTGCAATGTAAAAAGTCGCAACAGATAAACGACAACAATGCCAATAGCAATAGCACCCAGAATATACTTTCTGTTGCCGTATTGTACGTCATTTCCCATTTCGCAGAGTGTCGATTATGAGCATTAATACAAATGTCAATAAGAGGCTTGAAGCATAGGTTATCAGCATTTCCCGAATATGAAAGAACGAGAAACTCTCCAATATGAAATATGCCGTGTGGTGTACTAATAAGAGAATGGAAAGATAACGAATATGATTCCATCGTCCCATACTCTTGAATGTAGGCACCATATCCTCTGCGACCTCCTTTGGAACCATTGAACAGAGCAAAGGCCATTGAACAAATGAAGCCAACACTAAAGATGCGGCAGCTTCACCAGGGGTATTTGAGAATGCATCGATGATAACTCCCAAGACAAAAGCCCACAACATGTTTCCAATGCGACTGGCATTCAATGGAAAGAAAGCGAGGAAGAGGACATAGGGCATTGGTGTAGCATATCCGAACAGATGTATATGGTTGCACACCAACACCTGCAAGGCAATCAAGGCAAGCATCTGCAACAAATGTCGAAGGAATATCAGTATCATTACTCTTCTTCGTTTTCTTTTTTTGTTTGAATCATCGGAGCCGATTTCCAATCTAAGACACTAACATCACGCAATCGGGCAAAATCGGTACTCAGTCCAATCTCAAGTTTATACGACAGTCCATCATCAGAATTCAGTATCCGCTTCACTCTGCCTACGAATATACCTGGAGGGAAGACGCTGCTGTAACCGCTGGTTTCCACCATTTCATCTTCCTTCAAGTCTGCATGGCGAGGAATATCGTCGATGAAAGCCCGTAACGGACTACCACCCTCCCACTTGAGATATCCGAAATAATCTGTTCGCTTCAATCGGCAACTGATGCTGCTATGAGAATTCAGTACCGGCAGAACTATTGAATAATGGCGACCTACCTGACACACGATACCCACAATACCAGTACCGCAGACAACACCCATCTCCGTCCGGATGCCATCGGCCTTTCCCTTATTAATAGTTATGAAATTGTCCCTATCGCGAATGCTGTTATTAATTACCCGTGCCGGAATACGCTTGATTCCATTCAGATGTGCTGCCAGTTCCAACTCTGTTTGTGTGGAATCATGCTCCAACAAAGCCAGACGGTGACGGAGTATGTCAACTTCACACTGTAACTCGAGGTTTGTTTCCGTCAGCTGACGGTTCAACTCGCCAAGATTATGATAAGACAATACCCTGTTCTCTATTTCCAGCACCTTACCCGTGACAGCATTAGCCTGAGTAAACCATACGCTGCTTTGATAAGAACCATAACGAAGAAGGAGCACCAGGCTCGTTATCTCCAAAAGAAGAAAAACAATCCAGTGCCCCCACTCTCTTATTCTATCCTGCAGGGTACTCACTTTATTACATCAGGAACGAGAACTCGCGAATATTCTTCAATGCCACACCTGTACCCTTTGCTACGCTGTGCAATGGGTCTTCAGCCACATGGAAGGGGATATTTATCTTATCTGTCAGACGTTTGTCAAGTCCACGCAGTTGGGCTCCACCTCCAGTCAGCCAGATACCATTGTGCACGATATCGGCATATAATTCAGGTGGTGTTGCCTCCAAAGCATTCAATACAGCAGTCTCTATCTTTGAGATTGTCTTTTCCAGACAGTGTGCTATCTCTTGGTAGCAAACAGGCACTTCCATAGGCAATGCTGTAATCTTGTTAGGACCATAGACAACATAGTCGTCTGGAGCATCATCGCCAAGGTCTGCTAAAGCTGCTCCGACATGAATCTTAATACGCTCAGCCATACGTTCCGAAACACGAAGGTTGTGCTGACGGCTCATATAGTCCTGAATGTCTGCCGTGAGGTCATCGCCAGCCAAACGCTGACTCATGTTCACCACAATACCTCCCATGGAAATAACGGCAATCTCAGTGCTACCGCCACCGATATCAACTACCATGTTGCCCTGTGGTGCCAACACATCCAGACCGATACCTATAGCAGCAGCCATAGGTTCATAAATGAGATATACCTCACGTCCGCCGGCATGTTCTGCACTATCACGCACAGCACGTAGCTCCACTTCAGTAGAACCACTTGGTACGCCTATCACCATCTTTATTGACGGGCTGAACAGACTGCGTCCAGTATGTACCATTTTTATCAAGCCGCGAATCATTTTCTCGCATGCATCGAAGTCGGCTATCACACCACTGCGCAATGGACGCACAGTGCGGATGTCCGAATTTGTCTTTTCATGCATTTCCTTGGCACGCTCACCAACAGCAATCATGCGGTCAGTACGACGGTCAAGAGCCACCACACTTGGTTGGTCAACCACAATCTTACCATCAGAGATGATTATGGTGTTGGCCGTACCCAAGTCCATGGCAATTTCCTTACTCAATGAAAACCACTTCATTATAATTTGACAATTTACAATTTTACAATTTTTTCCTCACTTCTCACCCTTCACTACTCACTTCTTGCTCCTCTTCGCTACGCAAGCGCTTTGCAATTACTCCCCTTGTGAGAACCAAGAGTGAATGGCGGTGTCATAGTGACTGCTTACAGCAAAAGCCTGTGTGGCAAACCAACGACGCTGTTCCAATGTCGTCTGTGCACCCTGTTCGTCCAGAATCTCTGCCAAACGGCTATACTGAGCCTTCGAAGGAACGATTACCACATCGTTGAAGTTCTTTGCAGCAGCACGAATCAGCGAAATACCGCCGATATCTATCTTCTCAATAATGTCAGCCTCAGATGCTCCGCTCTTAACAGTCTCTTCAAAAGGATATAGGTCAACGATAACGAGGTCTATTTCAGGAATCTCATATTTTCCCATCTCTTGCTGGTCGCCCTCCAAAGCACGACGCCCCAAAATACCGCCGAACACCTTCGGATGAAGAGTCTTAACGCGACCGCCCAAGATGCTGGGATAGCCGGTAACATCCTCTACTCGTTGGCAAGGAATGCCCATACTCTCAATGAAAGCCTGCGTTCCACCTGTACTAAGCAGTTCTACACCTTCGGCATGTAACTTGCGAAGTATGTTATCCAATCCGTCCTTGTGATACACGCTCACCAAGGCTTTGCCAATCTTCTTATTCTCCATAAAACTATCTTTATTAACATACGCGTGTGAAAATCGCGGCAAAGATACGAATTTTTTCTCTATTAATATGAAAAATGTTCGCTAATTATTTGGTAGTATCACATACTTTGTATTAACTTCGCCCCCGGATTTACATAACACACATTATATGGATGTAAAAGACTCTTTAAAAATTATACTTGACACCCTACATGGTTTTAAGAAGCAACGTATTAGCCGTCAAGAACTTGTAGACTTCATCAGAGGTGTCGAGAGCAAGCAGATCACAGACAAAGGACTGGACACGCTTGAGAACTTCGGAAGCGGCGACAAACGCGAAGAGGCACACTATAATGCTGTCATAGACCAAGCCGTTGAAGATAAGATGCTGAAGATGGTGGACAACTCCATTGCAGTAACTGCCAAAGGTGAGCGTTTCCGCAAACAGCCCACAGAGTACATTTTGCGTGAAGACAACGATGAGGACGGTCCTGGCGAGAACGATAACATCATGCTCGACAACCTTGTAGCCAGTGCACTCAACGACGATGATGACGATGAGACGGAACATATAACCCATGCCCCGTCAAACGCACGTTCACAGCAGATGATTCACCTCATTCAAGCCATCGACCGTAAGATTCCACTCGATGACTATGCAGAACAGATGCAACTTGGTTTCGATGAAGTACTCGATAGCCTTGACCATTTGGTTGAACGTGGTACAAACTTCGATATCACATATTTCGTAGATGAAGTGCTCGACAAAGACTGTCAGGACGAGCTACTTGACTTCTTTGACGAGAATAAAGGAAACGTGGCAAAAGCCATCGAGGAATTCTACGGCGTATATCGCCCGGAGGAAATCCGCCTTGCCCGCCTTATATGGAAACCTTAGTGAGGAAATGCTGGGTAACACCGAACGAACGATCGGCCATTTCACCCCAGAAATCCTCATATTGCTGCTGATGCCCTTCGGCTCCTGGTGTGTCGCTAATGACTCGGAAGGAAACGAAGGGTACATTTTGTAAATAGCACACCTGAGCAATGGCTGTAGATTCCATATCCACTGCCATTCCATCAGGGATTTGAGCCTTTATTGTATCAAGAGTTTCTCGACGAGTGATAAACTGGTCGCCAGTCAGCATCAGTCCTGCCACAATGTGCACATCGCCATCGAGCGACAAAGCAGTGTCCACCATACGTTTGTTGCCTTCGAAGCGAACAGGCAATCCCTGAACCTGACCTGGTACGCAGTCCAATGCCACTCCGCAATCCACATCGTGATACATAAGTTGACGGCTCACAACCACATCCATCACCCTCAATTTCTCATCAATACCTCCTGCACAGCCTGTTGACACCACACAATCTGGTCGGTAGTGCTCAATCATCAGAGTCACACCCATTGCTGCATTCACCTTTCCAATGCCGCACTGAAGTAGCACGACCTCGTTATCTCCAATACATCCTACTGTGAACGCAAGTCCTCCGTTTGTTTCCTGCTGAGGCTCATTCATCAATCTCACAAGCTGTCGATATTCCACCGACATGGCAACAATAACTCCTATCTTCATACTTACTTTTCGATTTTCGAATACAAAAGTACATATAATTTTGGAAAAAGATAAATATTTAGTACTTTTGTCAAACAAATAGCAACCCATGCATATAGTTATAGCCGGAAACATAGGTAGCGGAAAAACTACACTGACCAACTTGCTGGCCCGTCACTACGACTGGGTACCACAGTTCGAGGCAGTAGTCAACAATCCCTATCTTGAAGATTACTACGGCGACATACAGCGATGGGCTTTCAACTTGGAAGTATATTTCCTGAAGGAACGTTTCAAGGACTGCCTAAATATCGACAAAAGTTCCAAAACCATCATCCAGGACCGTAGTATCTATGAGGGTGTACACGTCTTTGCAGCCAACAATCGTAAGATGGGACAACTCAGCGACCGTGACTATGAGACATACATGGAACTGTTTGAGCAGATGCTCACCCAACTACGCATCCCCGACCTTATGATATACCTTCGAGCCGACATCGCCCATCTTGTGGAAAACATACAGAAACGAGGTCGCGACTACGAACAGACAATACAAATAGAATACCTGCAAGGACTGAATGAGCTGTACGAGGAATTCATCTACAAGAAATACCCTGGTCGTGTACTTACAATCGATGTCAACCAACTCGACTATGTACATCGGCCCGAGGATCTCAAGCGAATCATCGATCAAATCGACAGTCTCCTCTTCGGTCTCTTCCCCCTCAATAACCAATAACCATTAACCTTTAACCATTAACCATAAATAATGCATATCGCGATTGCCGGAAACATTGGCTGTGGTAAGACCACACTGACCAAGATGCTTGCCAAACGTTATGGCTGGACGCCACAGTTCGAGCCAGTGGACAACAACCCATACCTCGAAGACTACTATGCTGATATGGCGAGGTGGTCGTTCAATCTGCAAGTCTATTTCCTCAACAAACGCTTCCGCGATGTAGTGGAGATATCGAAGTCTAAGGACTACATCATTCAGGATAGAACCATCTTCGAGGATGCCTGCATCTTTGCTCCTAATCTTCATAATAAGGGACTGATGAGCGACCGCGACTTTGCCAACTACTCAGAGCTCTTCAACCTGATGATGTCGCTGGTGAAACTGCCCGACCTGATGATTTATATCCGTTCCAGCATATCAAATCTTGTGTTTCAGATACAGAAACGAGGTCGTGCCTATGAACAGTCTATACAAATTGATTACCTGCAGGGCCTCAACGAGCTTTATGAGGAATGGATAAGTACCTACAAAGGTCCGCTACTCATCGTCGATGGTGACACATGTAAGTTTGGTGACGACCCAAAGGCCTTCCAAACCATCACCGACGGCATCGATGCCAACCTCTATGGCCTCTTTCCGTTAGGAAAATGAATAATTAAAAATAAAGAAATATGAAAAACATTGTTATTACTGGTGGAGCAGGCTTTATTGGAAGTCATGTAGTTCGCCTTTTTGTGAACAAGTATCCCGAGTACAAGATTATCTGCTTGGACAAGTTGACCTATGCAGGCAATTTGGAGAACCTGAAGGACGTAGAAAAAGCACCAAACTACAAGTTCGTGCGCATGGACATCTGCGACTTTGAAGCCTTCTACAAGTTGATGCAGGACGAACAGATTGACGGCATCATCCATCTGGCTGCCGAGAGCCACGTTGACCGTTCAATCAAAGACCCCTTCACCTTCGCCCGTACAAACGTGATGGGAACATTGAGCCTTTTGCAGGCTGCAAAACTTTATTGGGAAAGTCTGCCAGAGAAGTACGAGGGCAAGCGTTTCTATCACATTTCCACCGACGAAGTGTATGGAGCACTTGAGATGACACACCCCGAGGGCATTCCTGCTCCCTTCTCGACTGTGGCATCAGCCAGCGGCGAAGCTCACGCTGCTTATGGTGAAAAGTTCTTCGTGGAAACTACGAAGTATATGCCCCACTCGCCCTATTCTGCTTCAAAGGCTTCAAGCGACCATTTCGTACGTGCTTATCACGACACTTACGGTATGCCAACCATCGTTACCAACTGCTCGAACAACTATGGTCCCTACCAGTTCCCAGAGAAACTGATACCGTTGTTCATCAATAACATCCGTCATCGCAAGCCTCTGCCCGTATATGGTAAGGGCGAGAACGTGAGAGACTGGCTCTTTGTTGAGGATCATGCACGTGCCATCGATGTTATCTTCCATCGCGGCACGATTGCCGAAACTTACAATATCGGCGGTTTCAACGAGTGGAAAAACATAGATATCATTAAGGTTGTCATCAAGACCGTTGACCGTCTGCTGGGACGTAAGGAAGGTGAGGACATGAATCTCATTACTTACGTTACCGACCGTCTCGGACACGATGCACGCTATGCTATTGACTCCCGCAAGCTACAGCGCGAACTGGGTTGGGAACCCTCTCTGCAGTTCGAGGAAGGCATAGAAAAGACCGTACGCTGGTATCTCGACAATCAGGAATGGATGGACCGCATTACCAGCGGAGAGTACGAGAAATACTACGAAGACATGTACAAAGGTCGCTAACCTTTAGTCATTAGCCATCAACCGTATCAAGCAAGCTCTGAGGCTATCCGTCCAGTATGGAACGGCAACGCCGAAGGTTTGCTTGATTTTTGTTTTGTCAAGCACGGAATAAGCTGGACGCTTAACAGGACTGGGAAATTCATCGCTGTGGCAAGGTTGGATATCACATTGACTGTGACCAGCCATTTCAGCAATCATCTTAGTGAAATCGTACCACGAGCACACACCCTCATTCGAGAAATGGTAAATACCCTTAGCCTTTAGTCCTTTGCCATTAGACATTATGGTTGCAATGGCATTCGCAAGGTCAAGGGCATAAGTCGGCGTACCCACCTGGTCGAACACAACCTTCAACTGGGGTTTCGAAGCTGTCAGTTGCAACATAGTCTTTACAAAATTCTTGCCATATTCGCTATAGAGCCAAGCCGTGCGTATGATGATGTAGTTGCATCCAGAAGCCATAATTGCTTGCTCGCCTTCCAGTTTTGTCTGTCCGTAAACCCCTGTCGGAGTTCCCTTTTGGTCCTCGCGACAAGGTGTGTTGTATGGATCACCGCCAAAGACGTAGTCGGTGCTGATGTGAATGAGCCATCCTTCTCTGCGTTTCATAGCATCGGCAAGGATGCGTGGAGCCTCAGCATTCAACTTGCGGCATAAAGCCTCATCAGTTTCTGCCTTATCTACATTGGTATAAGCAGCACAATTTACGATGAAATCGATATTTTCCTTATCCACCAAGGCATTCACTGCCTCGCGGTCTGTCATATCGAGCAATGTGGTTTCCACATCATCAGCCTCCACCACGTCAGTAAAGATATAGCGGTCTTGGGAACTTTGGCTCACAAGCCTCATCTCCCGTCCCAGTTGTCCGTTTGCTCCTGTTATTAAAATATTCATATTATTCGTCGATAGTGCCGAAGCGCTTGACATCGTCAATCACCTTCAGCAGGTATTGTCCATATTGATTCTTAAGCATTGGCTTTGCCAACTCACGCATTTTCTCTTCCGAAATCCAGCCTTTGCGATAGGCAATGCCCTCCAGACAAGCCACCTTCAGTCCTTGACGCTTCTCCAGCACTTCTATATATGTCGAAGCCTCAGAGAGCGAATCATGAGTACCTGTATCGAGCCATGCAAAGCCACGACCGAGGGTCTGCACCTTCAGTTCTCCGTCCTTCAGGAATTCCTGATTCACAGTTGTAATCTCCAGCTCACCACGAGCCGATGGCTTGATGTTAGCAGCTACGTCCACCACCTTGTTGGGATAGAAGTAGAGTCCCACAACGGCATAGTTCGACTTTGGATGTTCAGGCTTTTCCTCAATACTCAGGCAGTTGCCCTGACGGTCGAACTCTGCCACACCATAGCGCTCTGGGTCACTTACCCAGTAACCAAACACCGTAGCCTTATTCTCCTGGTCGGCAGTCTGCACAGCCTGATGCAGCAATTGCGAGAATCCTACCCCATGGAATATATTGTCACCCAATACCAGACAAGCACTATCATTGCCTATAAACTCGCGACCGATAATGAAGGCTTGTGCCAATCCATCGGGACTGGGTTGTTCTGCAAATTCAAAGTGCACACCATAGTCAGAACCATCACCCAACAGACGACGGAATCCGGGCAAGTCGTATGGAGTGCTAATAATGAGGATATCGCGAATGCCAGCTGTCATCAGCACGGATATCGGATAATAAATCATAGGTTTGTCGTAGATAGGCAGCATCTGCTTCGATACGCCCTTTGTAATGGGATAGAGGCGTGTGCCACTACCACCTGCTAACACGATTCCTTTCATGGTTTGTCGTTGTTTTCCGTTATTATTAATGTGCAAATATACACTTTATTATATAAAGATAACGAAGAAATGCAGTGAAAAATATGGTCGCAATGAAAATTTTTAATTTTTAATTTTTAATTTTTAATTTATTGTCGTACTTTTGCAGCCGATTTGGAGAGATGCCAGAGTGGTCGAATGGACCGCACTCGAAATGCGGCGTACGGGCGACTGTACCCTGGGTTCGAATCCCAGTCTCTCCGCAAGTTTCTTAGCGAGGAAGGACATCAGGTAGGATGTCCTTCTTTTTTTCTTGCCTGAAAGCCAAGCTTGCTTGAGATTTCAAGCAAACAAAAAAGACAAAGGTAAGCAAAGCGAACTTTCCTCGCTAAAAAACTTGCAAGGGCCCCCGCGGCGAGCAGGATGGGATGGGCGAATCTGAAAGATGAGCCAATTCCTCTCTTGAGACATAAAAAGGAATAGATATATTTTGTATTACACTCGCTTTTGCTTATCTTCGCAGCAGAAAACAAGAAATACACAACTATGGAAGTCATACAAAGTTTCACAATCGACCACACACATCTGAAACCAGGCATCTACGTGTCGCGTGAAGACGATGGATTCACAACATTCGACTTGCGAATCACCGAACCCAACAAAGAACCAGCCGTTGCTCCTGCCGCCATTCACAGCATCGAACACCTCATGGCAACGTGGTTCCGCAATTCACGAGTCAAGGACGATGTAGTCTATGTAGGTCCGATGGGATGCCTCACAGGTATGTACATCATAATGAAAGGCGACTATTCTGTTCAAGACATGCGCCAACTCACCATCGAGTGCCTTGAATGGATACTAACACAGACAGAAGTTCCAGCCACCACACCTGAAACCTGTGGCAACTACTTGCTTCACGACCTTCCTATGTGCCACTGGGAGTGCCGTCGCTACTTAGACCGTCTTAAGAACCATTTCCATTCCGAATACACCAAGCTCCAAATCACGCTCACCGACGGACGCACCTTCGCCGACGCATAACCACACCTCTTTTATT